>Ga0265327_10000766_pt1 | contig 49728 bp, 49 predicted proteins | sample 41621metaG_FD_202089 | JGI IMG/M metagenome (GOLD analysis project Ga0265327, IMG submission 202089) | Rhizosphere microbial communities from Carex aquatilis grown in University of Washington, Seatle, WA, United States - 4-16-21 metaG | ecosystem: Host-associated > Plants > Roots > Rhizosphere... | reverse complement strand
CCGCTGTGGCGTGCTGGTGGCCACAGCGGCTACGCTGATGCAGCGGCTAGCTCCGCGCACCCATATACTAGCCAATAGCCTGGGCGTGAAGATTGGCGGCCCGCTTAAAATGGACGCCACCCGCAGGCGTCTGGAGAGCGTGGGCTACCAATGCGCTGGCCAGGTCATGCGCCATGGCGAGTACGCCATACGCGGGGCCATCCTGGATCTGTTTCCAATGGGTTCTGAAGTCCCTTACCGCATTGAATTGTTTGACGAGGAGATCGACTCAATTCGCACGTTTGATCCGGAAACCCAGCGTTCCAAGGAAAAAGTCGATTTCATCAATCTGTTCCCGGCCCGCGAATTCCCTTTTGACGAGGAAGCTATCAAACAGTTCCGCCGCCGTTATCGGACGGAATTCGAGGGGCTGCCCGCCAACAACGCGCTTTACCAGGATGTCAGCAAAGGCATAGCCCCCGGCGGCGTGGAATACTATCTGCCGCTGTTCGTGGAGCATACGGAAACCCTATTCGACTATCTGCCCAAAGACGCCGCTTTCGTCATGCGCGGAGACGTGGAAGGGGCGGCGGCGGATTTTTTCGAAGAAGCGCAAAATCGTTATGCGCTGCGCAAGGGCAATATCGACCGGCCTGCCTTGGCGGTGGATATGCTCTACTTAAACCCGGATGAACTGCGCGCCCGGCTGGGCGCGCATCCGCGCATCCACATCTTGGACGAAGATGCCGGGACGCCATTTTCCTCGACACGTTTCAATTGCCGCCCCTTGCCGCCCCTTGCCTTCGATGCGAAGTTGAAACCGCCGGCTAAGGCCCTGCGGGACTTTTTGGAGGATTTCAACGGTCGCTGCCTATTTGTGGCGGAAACCGCCGGCCACCGCGAAGCTTTGTTGGAAACCCTGGGCAAGAACGCCATCCGGCCCCGGGTGGTCGAATCCTGGAAAGATTTTATCCAGGCCGATAACGAATTGTGCTTGCTGGTGGCACCCTTGGACCACGGGCTGTGGTTGAGCGACCCGCCGCTGGCGATCATCACCGAAACCCAGCTTTCCGGCGAAAAAGTGCAGCAGCGGCGGCGGCGCAAAGTCGTCGAGCGCGACCTGGGCGCGTTGATGCGCAATTTAGAGGAATTGGAAATCGGCTCGGCGGTTGTCCACCAGGAACACGGCGTGGGCCGTTATCTGGGGCTGCAAAGGCTGAACGTGGGCGGCATCGACGCGGAATTCCTCACCCTGGAATATGCCGGCGGCGACAAGTTGTATGTGCCGGTGTCTTCGCTACACCTAGTCAGCCGTTATAGCGGGGCCGGCGATGAGGGCGCGCCGCTGCACAAACTCGGCAACGAGCAATGGGGCAAGCTCAAGCGCAAGGCCATGGAGCGCGCCCGCGATGTGGCCGCCGAATTGCTGGAGATTTACGCCAAGCGCGAGGCGAAAAAGGGCCACGCCTTTGAGACGCAGACCGAAGACTACGCCGCTTTTTCCGCAGGTTTCCCGTTCGAGGAGACCCCGGATCAGGAAAACGCCATCCTCGACGTCATCAAGGACATGGGCGGTAAGCGCCCGATGGATCGTGTGGTCTGCGGCGATGTCGGCTTCGGTAAGACCGAGGTCGCTATGCGCGCCGCCTTCATCAGCGCGCAGAATGGCCGCCAGACGGCCGTGCTGGTGCCCACCACCCTCCTGGCCCAACAACACTGGCAGAATTTCCGCGACCGCTTCGCCGACTGGCCGATCCGCATCGAAGTCATGTCTCGCTTCGTCGGCAAGAAACAGCAAGAACAGTTTGCCCAAGCCGCCGAAGAAGGCAAGATCGACATCTTGATCGGCACCCACAAGCTGTTGCAAAAAGACATCCGCTTCAAAAACCTGGGGCTGGTCATCATCGACGAGGAGCACCGCTTCGGTGTGGCCCAGAAGGAGCATTTCAAAAAGCTGCGCAGCGAGCTGGATTTCCTGACGCTAACCGCCACGCCGATTCCGCGCACCTTAAATATGGCGTTAGGGGGATTGCGCGATATTTCCATCATCGCCACGCCGCCGCCCAACCGCCACGCCATCCAGACCTTCGTCAGCGAATGGTCGGACGCCTTGGTGCAGGAAGCCATCCTGCGTGAGATCAAGCGCGGCGGGCAGGTTTATTTCCTGCACAACAAAATCGAGACCATGGAGAAAATGCAGCGCGAACTGGAGCGCCTGGTGCCGCAGGCCCGCATCCAGCATGCCCACGGCCAGATGCCGGAGAGCGCGTTGGAGCGCATCATGCAAGACTTCTACCACCAGCGCTTCAACGTGCTGCTCGCCACCACGATCATTGAAAGCGGCATCGACGTGCCCAGCGCTAACACTATTCTCATCAATCGCGCCGACCAGCTCGGCCTGGCTCAGTTGCACCAATTGCGCGGGCGGGTAGGGCGTTCCCACCACCGTGCCTATGCGTATTTATTGACCGCGCCGAAAACATTGATTTCCGGCGACGCCGCCAAGCGCCTGGACGCCATCGAGGCTTCGGGCGAGTTGGGCGCGGGCTTTTTGATTTCCTCCCACGACATGGAGATACGCGGCGCGGGCGAATTGCTCGGCGACGAGCAGAGCGGCGAAATCCACGAAATCGGCTTCAGCCTGTATTCGGAATTGCTGGAGCGGGCGGTGAACGCGCTGAAGTCCGGCAAGCAGCCCGAATTGGATACGCCATTAGGGCTATGGCCGGAAATCGACCTGCAAAGCCCCGCGCTGATCCCGGACGATTACCTGTTCGACGTGCATGCCCGCCTGGTGCTGTACAAGCGCATCGCCAATGCCAAGGACGAGGCGGCCATCCACGCTTTGCAAATCGAGATGATCGACCGCTTCGGCCTGCTGCCGCCGCCAACCAAGACCCTGTTCGCCATCACCCGGCTCAAATTGCTGGCCGAGCCCCTAGGCATACGGAAGATCGAGGCCGGCCCGGCCGGTGGGCGCATTCTGTTCAAACCCAAGCCGGCTATTGACCCGGTGCAAATCATCCTGCTTATCCAACAGCAGCCGAAAATTTACAAGCTGGATGGGCCGGACAAGCTGCGGTTTATCCGTCCCTTTGCCGACGCTGAGGCGAAGATTGACTTTGTCACGGCACTGTTGGAAAAGCTAGAGGGCGGGCAATAGGCGTCGGCAATGCAGGCGGCAGCGATCTTCAGTCGCGACGGGGCTGCTCGTCGCCGTTAAGCTTGCCTTGAATTGTAGGATTATGACGCCCAGTCCCGGCTTGCCCCCAAGCGGGAGCTGGGTAACTCGCTCAAAAACGTCATAATGTCAGTATCGCAAGCCCCGCAACCTGAACAAGCGCCGGTCGCTCTCGATATTCTATCTAGGTCGTCAACTCCATTATCGACAAGCTGCTTGATTTGCTCCGTGGTGGTTCCGCTGCATTTGCAAATAATGTCTTTTTTCTTGTCTATATGAGTGTGGTTCATCTGAATGCTGGCAATTTTTCGTTAGGCTATTTGTACACGGTAGGTGGGCAATCCCTGCGGGCATGGCACAAGGCTATGGAAACGGGCTGCGCGGCGTTCAATTCCAGGCCGGTTTCTGCGGGGAGGCGAAGAAGCGGGCATCTTATCACCGGCCCAACACAAGGAAACCTATTTTACAATCTGGCTTCCGTTGAAGAGGAGAACACACGATGAAACCTAGCGTATGCCACTGGGCGGTCGATACGATAATCTATGCAAAGGATCAACGATGAATGAATTGCCCCTCAGCCTGCGCATGGCCGCAGTGCAATCGCCTATTATTCCCACCGTCGGCGAGTGGGTTCGCACCCATCCTGGAACGGTTTCGCTAGGGCAGGGCGTGGCTTGGTATGGGCCGCCGGATTCAGCGCGGGCGCGGGTTTTGGCGTTTTTCGACCGACCGTCCCATCATAAATATGGGCCCGTGCAAGGAATTCCGCCCTTACTGGATTTGATTGAACGCAAGCTGGCGACGGAAAATGGCATCAGCCTGGCGGGCCGTAAAGTCGTGGTCACGGCGGGGGCGAATATGGCGTTTTTAAATGCCTTGTTCGCCATCGCCGACCCCGGCGACGAGATTATCTTGCCCTTGCCGTATTACTTTAACCAGGAAATGGCTGTGCGCATGTTGAATTGCCGGCCGGTGTTCGTGCCGACCGACGCGGATTTCCGGCTGCAAACGCAGGCGATTCGCGCTGCGATCACCGAACGCACCCGCGCCGTGGTGACGATTTCCCCGAACAATCCCAGCGGGGCGGTGTACGGCGAGGCGGATTTGCGGGCGGTGAACGCGCTGTGCAAGGAGGCCGGCATTTATCATATCAGCGACGAGGCTTACGAGTATTTCCTGTACGGCGAGGCCCGGCATTTCTCGCCAGGCTCCATCGAAGGTTCGCAGGCGCATACGATTTCCCTGTATTCGCTATCCAAGGCCTATGGCTTCGCCAGTTGGCGCATCGGCTATATGGTGGTGCCGGAAGCCTTGTATCCGGCCATATTGAAGGTTCAAGACACCAATTTGATTTGCGCCCCGCTGGTTTCGCAACACGCCGCAGTGGGCGCGTTGGAGGCGGGGTCGGCGTATCCGCTGGAAAAATTGAAAACCATCGCAAACGTGCGTGGAATCGTGCTAAACGGATTGGAGGCGGTGCGGGATTTTTGCCATATACCGCCGGCGGACGGGGCTTTTTATATTTTCTTAAAAGTGGAAACCACGCTGGATTCTTTGACGCTGGCCGAACGACTGGTTAGCTTGCACGGCGTGGCAGTGATTCCCGGCGCGGCTTTCGGCTTAAACGATGGCTGCTATCTGCGCATCGCCTACGGGGCTTTGGATGAAACCACGTCGGCATTGGGGGTCTGGCGATTGGTGGATGGATTGCAAGCGAACCGATAACATCCTTGCCAAGGACATTGTCCGTCCAGCGCGGCTAAGGTTGGTTTTTGGGGCGTATTTGTGTGAAACGCAACGGTTTGTCAAAGCCTTTGGCATAGATCAGCAGGTAGGGGCCGTCTACGCTAAAATGCTCGGCATTCTTCAGCGCGTCCAGGTAGTTGGATTCCTGGTTGATCAGGGCGGCACTCCGGCAAGCCATGCGCGTGGAAGCCAGCGGGCCTAGGCTAATCTTATCGCCGGTGAGTTGCGCCGGGCCAAAAAAGCGGTTACACGAGCCATTGCCCGCGACTTTTTTTTCCTCGGGAAAAGCCAGGGTTGCCTGAGCGCGATCTAGCACGCCTTTGCCGCCGAGGTCTTCCAGCAGCCATTCCGTTTTCAATAGATCCGGCACCGGCGTTTTGCCTTGCCCGCTCGCACAGGAAGCCAGCAGGGCGGATGACAGCAGCGCAGCAAAGGTGGGTTTCACGGGCGTTGCCTGCTAAAACCCTTGCGCTTGCTTGAACACACCACCGCCTATATCCTTGGAGAATAAGCCCGAAGTGTCGAAAAAGACGTTTAGGATGGCGTTGCCGGCATGCCAGGTGTAGACGATGGCAAGCGATGACCGGTATGTCAAGGCCGGATCATATTTGCAGCCTAAGATTTGATTGACTTGGGCGAGGGGCATGTTGAGGCCGATGGCGTTGTACTTGACATTCGTTAAATTGTCACTGGTACATGTGTCTGGCACCCAGGCTTGGCTTGATTCCACGCCAAGCACATAATAATTGCCCAGCACCAAGGTGACATTATTGTACTGCGTTCCGCCGACGACAACGTTGTCAAGGGTCAGCACATTGTTTTGCGGGTTGAACGTGCTGATCGCGTGGGCGTTCGGGATGAGCCCGCCTAGCAATAGTGCGGCAATATATTTTTTCATAGTTGTCCTCGTCAATAAAAAACGCTGCGCAAACGGCCGCTGCAAGAGGTGGCGTTCAGGGAAGCTAGGCGGACTTGCGAGCAGTCCAGTCTATTCCATATAGGCGACTCTTTTTTTAAATCATACTCCCAGGGCCGGGAAAGAGAAAGTCCCTGTGCGGCGAGGTACTTTGCCTCGCCCACGGCAATGTTTAGGCAGGGGCATGCGGCGGCCGGCGTTTAATTCCCGGCGTGGACATTCCAGGCGCTGTTCTCGTCGCAGCCATCATTGGATTCCGCATTGACCCTGAACCACACTTTCCCGGTGTTGACCGGCGTCGGCAAGCGGCCACGGATCAGGAATTGGCCGCTGCGCTCCTGGGTGATTTGCACCTCCACGGGTTCGTTGTTCGCCCATACTTTAATGGTGTCGCGGTCGGTGTTGTCCGAGGCGGTCACGGAAAAATCCTGGATGGCGGCGACTTTGGCGTCTTTGGCCGGCGTTTGGTCGAAAAAATGCGGCGGCTCGCAGTTGAGGATAAGCCCGCCATGATGGCTGAGGCGCGAGCCGGCGGAGGCGGCGGACGAGGCGCAGGCAAGGGCGAGGAAGCTTAAGGCGATAGCTTGGCGGGTCATGGGTCGAAGCCTCTTGTTGTCAGTGTTCTGAAGGTCGTTGCGGCACGGCAGGGTTTGCAATCCGCCGACGGCGCTATAAGCTACCGCAAAAACCGGCGGGCCGACAGCCCCGCCGCCCCTCGACGCTTGCAAGCCGCCCCGCCCGCCATGCCAAACCCGCCCCACGCTATCAGCATCATCATCCCCGCCGACGAAATCGAGATCAGCGCGATGCGCTCGCAAGGCGCCGGCGGGCAAAATGTGAACAAGGTGTCCAGCGCCGTGCATTTGCGTTTCGACATCCGCGCCTCGTCTTTGCCGGAAAGTCTGAAGGAGCGCTTATTGGTTTTGCGCGACCAGCGCATCACCGCCGATGGCGTGGTGCTCATCAAGGCGCAGCAACACCGTAGCCAGGCGTTGAACCGCCAGGACGCCGTTGCCCGCCTGCATGGCTTGGTGCAAAGCGTGGCGCGGCCGCCGCGGCCTCGCAAAGCCACCAAACCCACGCTGGGCTCGAAAAAACGGCGCCTGGAAGAAAAAAGCCAGCGCGGCCAGGTGAAGAGTTTGCGCGGGAAGGTCGTCGATTAAGCTGGAGCCAAGATTGCCGGCGTGCCGAATTGCATTCAATGCCGGTGCGGGCAGCCGTTCATGCCGCAAGTTTGTGCGGCGGGATTGGCGGCGGCGGCTTTGTGTCCACCACTATGCACCGCCGGGGCGCACAGCTTCTTCTTCGCCTCGCCGCCGCATTCCGGACAAGGCGGCGCGGCTTCGCTGATTTTATGCATGACGGTGAAATCTTTCCGGCAGGATTGGCATTGATAGTCGTAAGTAGGCATAACGGTGCTCCTCAGTTCAAAATGAACGCATTATATAAGGAATCAAAACGGCTTGATAACCGCCAGCAGCACGATGGCGAACAGGAAAACCACCGGGACTTCATTGATCCAACGGTAGAAGATGTGGCTGTGGAGATTGCGGTCGTATTTGAAATCCATCAGCCATTTGCCGCACCAGACATGGTAGGCCACTAGCAACACCAGCAAGGTGAGTTTTAAATGTAGCCAGCCACTGGTTCGATACGCCTCCCAGGCGTAGTCGGCGAGCATCCACACGCCAAACACGAAAGTAAGCACCATTCCCGGCGTCATGATGCCGAAGTAGAGTTTCCGTTCCATGATTTTGAAGCGCTCGGCGCTGACTACGTCGGAGGCCATGCTGTGATAAACGAATAGACGGGGAAGGTAGAACAGCCCGGCGAACCAGGTCACCATGAAAATCAGATGGAATGCCTTGAGCCACATGTCATGCCTGCTTTAGCGGTGGTTCGATGTCCTGGCCGTTGTTGCTGACAGGCCGGCCTGGGCGGCCGGCCTGTTTCGCGCGTGGCCGATCAAGCGTCCAGTTGCTGGATGCCGTCGAGGAACCAGGTCGGCTGTTTGCTGGCCCTGGCACGCGTAAAGTGCCACACTTCCCGCGTCGGGGTGGGCGGCTGGCCTGCGGATTCACGCAGGATCACATCGAACAGCACGGTGGCTTCGCGGTCGCCGCCGACATCGCTGACTTCCAGAATTTCCGCTTCCACTTTCAGTAACTCGGTGCGGTTTTCACCGCTGCGCTGCCGGATTTGCTCGTGCAACTCGGCGAACACCTGGTCGGTGCATAAACCGCGCAACTCGGCCAGGTCGCCTTGATCCCAGGCTTGCTGGAGATGGGCGTAGGCGGTTTTCGCGCCCTTGAGGAAGCTTGCGGCGTCGAAGTCGGCCGGCCAAGCGGCGGGGGAAGGTTTGAAGCCAGTGGCGGCACCTGCGCGGTTGAACAGCAGATCCGTGTTGAAGCCAGGCCGGCCCGAGCCGCCGACCGCGCTGCGCTGATAAACCTGGCCGTTGTCCGTGTCCACGGGGCCACGATACGCCGGGCCGTTGCCGGCGGCTTGTCCTACGTTGCCTTGGCGGCGCCCGGCGAACAATTTGAACAGCAAAAAGGCGACCCCGGCGAACAGCAGGATGTCCATGAAGTTGATGCCCTCGAACGCGCCGCCGAAGAACATCGCGCCCAGCAGGCCGCCCAAGGCCAAGCCGCCAAGCATTCCCATCATGCCGCCGCGATTGCCCAGGGCCGAGCGGGCCGCCTGGTTGTGTTGCGCCGCCGCCGACGGCTGATAGGACGGGCTGGCCGGGCTGGCCCCGCTGGGCCGACTGTAAGGCGTGCTGTAGGATGGTCGGCTGCCGAAGGACTTGCCGCCGCCCAGGCGCGCGGCGTAGGCTTCGCCCAACCCGGCGGCCAGCAGGGTGAAGGCGATCAAAACGCTCAGCAGAAATCCGCTTGCTTTTTTCATAGGTTTCTCTTGGGTGGTGGAAAAATCGTTCGCTGGTGTTAAATTTGGCCGATGATCTCGGTCAACGCGGCATCTAAAGTCGCATAGCGGAACTGGAATCCGGTTTCTTGCATTCGTTTGGGCACGGCTCTTTGGCCTTCCAGCAACAAGCCGCCCATTTCGCCCAACGCCAATTTCAGCGCAAAGGCCGGCGCGGACAGAAAGGCTGGCCGATGCAAATGCCTGGCCAGGGCCGCGGTGAATTCGCGCTGGGTGACGGGGTTGGGCGAGACGCCATTGAACACGCCGTCCAATTCGGGCTTGTTTAAAAGCCATTCGAGCATAGCCACCAAATCATGGCAATGAATCCATGGCATCCATTGCTTGCCGTCGCCCAAGCCCGCGCCCAGGCCCAGCCGGAAGGAGGGCAGCATGCTTTTTAGCAGGCCGCCCTGGCGCATGAGCACCAGCCCAAAACGGACGATACATACGCGCACGCCGAACTGGCTGGCCCGGTTGGCGGCCTGTTCCCAGCCAGCACATAGCTTATGCGCAAAGCCGCCAGCGCCGGGGGCTTCCTCGTCGAGGATCTTATCACCGCCGTCGCCGTAATAACCTACGGCGGAGGTGTTGATTAACACGGCCGGCTTGTGTTCGGCCCGGCCGATGAAATCCACCAGTTGGCCGGTGAGGGTGACTCGGCTGTCCCACAGGCGCTGTTTCCGTTTCGCCGTCCAGTACGGCCCGATCACGGGCTCGCCCGCCAAGTTCACCACCGCGTCGAAGCGTGCCGAGGCCGGCAAGTCCGCCAAAGCGGCGATAGCGGTGACGCCTGCTCCGCAGATCGAGCGGACGCTTTCCGGCTTGCGGCTCAACACAGTCAGACTGTGGCCTTGTTCTATCAGCGCCCGGCACAGCACCCGGCCAATGGCCCCGGTGCCGCCAGTGAGTAAAATGTCCATCAACAGGCTTCCTCTTCATAAGTCTTAGTTGCCACGATAGACACGCCAGCAGGGTTTTCTATCCCCGGCGGCTAATCCCGCCCCGCCCGAAACATCCACAAGCCCAAGGCGGCCGCCACGAAAGCCGCCGCCAGCGACCAGGGCAAGGGAATCTCAAAGCTCCCGACCAAAACCGGCCAGCCCAGCCAATATCTAAGCCCTTGCAATAGCGCGGCCAGGCAAAAAATCGTCCCGGCCACCCGCAGCGCGGGCCGGGAGGCGGAATATTCAGATTCCGGCTCGTACGCCTGCGTCGGCTCTTCCTGCCCCGATTCCACCAGTGGGCGCTGTTTCAGCGCCTTCTTCCTGGCCTTGTCGAGTTCACGGGCTTTGGCTTTTTGTTGTTGCTTGTAAAAAGCGATGCCTTTTTCGATGCCCTTGGCGATCAGCTTGGTTTGTTCCTTGGTCTGGCCCGGCGTCTGCGTGCTTTTGGCAACGCGCAGCGCTTCCTCTTGCAGGCGCATTTCGGCCTGCTCCGACACGGAAGGTTGTTTTTGTTGGCTCATCGCAGCCCCTGCCGGCGCATCAACGCAGTGAAGGCGATGTCAGCCCGGAAACCATCTCGCCCCCACCAGCTTGAACAAATAAAAACAGAGTTCCAAGGTCATCGCAATCAGGATGACGTCCAGCACTTTGCGCACGGCAACAATCCTAAGATAATTAAAGTTCTGGCCATTATAGCGCCTAAGCAGCGGGACATCTTGAATTTCCGTCTCATCAAACAGCGCGGGGCTCTGAGAGGCTTTCGGGGCGGCAGCCCAAAAGGCCGCCTTTGGGGCCGGCGTTTTGCGCACAAGGCTGCGCCCGCCGCTGCGTTACGGACGGTGTCGCTTCTTTTAATCTGCTGTTTCTAATCGCCTAAAAGGCAGCGTTTGAGTATGCCCCGATCTTATGGAGCAGACTTTAAGTAAAGTATTATTGTCAATAGGTGATATTACCTATATGAACAGGTATTCAGCCGAAAAACCGGAAGCGGCTGCCAGAAACCCCTTCCCCGCCACCACCCGCCTTGCCAGACTGGCGGCACAAGTGACTGATCTAATATGAATTGCCCGCCATACGTTCAGAATCTAGGCAATCCACTGGCGTCGGTTTAAGCTGATGGGATAGGCGGGTGTCGCCGGGTGGCGGTTCAAAACCCATCGCCAAGCCTGCGGGCGTCGCTTTACCTATTTATTGATCATTGATACACTATCGCGGAGTGACGCCGCTTGAAAATGGCCTGCCAGCCGTCGATAGCCGTTTTTTGCCTAGATAAGCAGTACGGCTTCTTTCCCCATCTTCTCTTTTTCGGCAATGGATTGGCAAACATTTAAACTTTGTCCTGACTTCCTGCCTATTACTTGGAGCCAATCCTATGCGTTACCTTGATCCCAACCAGCCAGACAGCAAAGTTTATTTTAAATCACGCTATGAAAACTATATCGGCGGGGAATGGGTTGCGCCGGTGCGTGGGCAGTATTTCGAGAATATCAGCCCGATTAACGGCAAGCCGTTTTGCGAAGTCGCGCGTTCGACCGTCGAGGATATTGAAAAAGCTTTGGACGCGGCCCATGCGGCGAAAAGTGCATGGGGCCGCACATCGGTCGCCGAGCGGGCCGGGATTTTGCTGAAAATCGCCGACCGCATCGAACTCAATCTGGAAATGCTGGCGGTCGCGGAGAGCTGGGACAATGGCAAGCCAATACGCGAGTGCCTGGCTGCCGACATTCCTTTGGGCGTGGATCATTTCCGCTATTTCGCCGGCTGCATCCGCGCCCAGGAAGGGCATTTGAGCGAGATTGACGAGGATACCGTCGCCTATCACTTCCATGAGCCTTTAGGCGTAGTAGGGCAGATCATCCCCTGGAACTTCCCTTTGCTGATGGCGATCTGGAAGCTGGCCCCGGCTTTGGCGGCGGGCAATTGCGTGGTGCTGAAGCCGGCCGAACAGACGCCGGCCAGTATCCTGGTGTTGCTGGAGCTGATTGGCGACTTGTTGCCGCCTGGCGTGTTGAACGTGGTCAACGGCTTTGGCGTGGAAGCAGGCAAGCCTTTGGCCAGCAACCGCCGCATTGCCAAGATCGCCTTCACCGGAGAGACCACGACGGGCCGCTTGATTATGCAATACGCCGCGGAAAATCTGATTCCGGTCACACTGGAGCTGGGCGGCAAGTCGCCGAATGTGTTTTTTGCGGATGTGCTGGCGCAAGACGATGACTTTGCCGACAAGGCGCTGGAAGGTTTCGCCATGTTCGCCTTGAACCAAGGCCAAGTCTGCACCTGTCCTTCCCGAGCGTTGATTCAGGCATCCATTTACGGGGATTTTCTGGCCCGTGGCGTGGAGCGCGTCGGGCGCATTCGCGGCGGGCATCCTTTGGATACGGAAACGATGCTCGGCGCGCAAGCATCCAACGACCAATTGGAAAAAATCCTTGCTTATATTGATATTGGCCAGCAAGAAGGGGCGAAATTGCTGGTCGGCGGCAAGCGTCGTGATATGGAGGGCGATTTGGCGGGAGGCTATTATATGCAGCCCACGATTTTCACCGGTCATAACCGCATGAGAATCTTCCAGGAGGAGATTTTCGGGCCGGTGGTTTCGGTGACGTCTTTCCAGGATGCTGAAGAGGCGTTGAGCATTGCCAATGATACGCTGTATGGGCTAGGCGCGGGCGTGTGGTCGCGCGACACGACGACGGCTTATCGCATGGGCCGTGGCATCCAGGCGGGCCGGGTGTGGACGAATGCCTATCATTTATACCCCGCGCATGCGGCTTTCGGCGGTTATAAGCAATCGGGCATCGGGCGGGAAAATCATAAACTCATGCTTGACCATTACCAGCAAACAAAGAATTTGTTGGTGAGCTATAGCCCCAAGGCTTTGGGATTTTTCTGATGGCGGTCGCACGGGTGTCCGTGACGCCCGCCGCCGCCGCGTTAATCGCCAAACTACAAGCGGCGCATGGCGATTTGATGTTCCACCAGTCGGGCGGCTGTTGCGACGGCAGTTCGCCCATGTGTTATCTGCAAGGTGAATTTAAAACCGGCCAGGCGGATGTCTTATTGGGTGAGATCGCCGGCTGTCCGTTTTATATCGGGGCCGAGCAATTCGCTTATTGGCGACATACGCATTTGATTATCGACGCGGTGCCGGGACGGGGCGGCGGTTTTTCCTTAGAGGCCCCGGAAGGCCTGCGATTCATGACCCGCTCCAGGCTCTACACGCCGGCAGAGTCCCTAAGCTTGCAGGCGGAGGAGGCCGCGCAGGCTTAATGTCCGGGCACAAGCCCCCAGTCAAAGCAATTTTTCCTCGCCGCCCGGCCCACCGGGCGGGCGAGTCTTGTGGCCCAAACCCCAGAGGTATCCCATGTTCAAAGCAATGTTGATCGAAAAAAACGGGCGCGGGGTGGAGGCCCAAGTGGTGGAGTTGGACGAGTCGGCGCTTCCCGCAGGCGATGTCACGCTGGCCGTCGAGTATTCCAGCCTGAATTACAAAGACGCCTTGGCAATCACTGGCAAGGCACCGGTGATCAAGCAATATCCGATGATTCCCGGCATAGACTTGGCGGGCAGGGTCGAGGCCAGCTCCGATCCGCGTTGGCGGGCTGGCGATAGAGTGTTGGCGAATGGCTTCGGCCTGGGCGAGTCGCATTGGGGGGGGCTGGCGCAGAAAGCGCGGGTGAAAGGCGATTGGCTGCTTTCAATCCCGCAGGCGTTCACCGCCCTGCAAGCCGCTTCCATCGGCACGGCAGGCTATACGGCGATGCTTTGCGTGATGGCGCTGGAGCGCCACGGGGTGCGGCCTGCGGATGGCGAGATTCTCGTCACCGGGGCAAACGGCGGCGTCGGCGGCGTGGCTGTCGCGCTGCTGGCGCGGCTGGGCTATGCCGTGGTCGCGGCGACTGGGCGGCTGGACGAGCCGGAGCGCTTGCTATCCTTGGGCGCGGTTCGGCTGATAGACCGCAACGAACTGGCGGTGCCGGGCCGGGCGTTGGGGGCGGAGCGCTGGGCCGGAGCCATCGATAGCCTGGGCAGCCAGACCTTGGTGAATGTCTGCGCCAGCTTGAAATATCGCGGCGTGGCGGTGTGCTGCGGCCGCGCCCAAGGCATGGATTTTCCGGGAACGGTCGCGCCGTTCATCCTGCGCGGGGTCACACTGGTCGGCATCGACAGCGTACACACGCCCCTGGCGGAGCGCCAAGAGGCTTGGCGACGGCTGGCGGAGACCATCGACATCGCCAAATTGGGGCACATCGCCGAACTGATCGGTTTGGCTGAGATCAAGCCTAAGGCCGACGAATTACTGTCAGGCTGGGTGCGCGGGCGGTTGGCGGTGGATGTGAACCGCTAAGTGCTTGTCCCCTTGCCGCCAATCGGTTTGCCGTAGGAGCCCGCGACGAATCCGGCGGCAGATGCGGAATCGGTCGCGCCCATGGGGCGCTCCTACGCGCATTTTGCACTAAAATTTAAATGTGATCGGTGGCAAGTACTTGTCCCATACGAAGCCATTCCTAGGCGGCATTATGTTCGCGATAGCGATGCTGCCAGGCGCAGTTGCCGTGGCATCGCAAGAGGGCGTGCTGCGGCTGAATTCATTCCGGCTTTCCTCCCCAGGCATTGGTCAATCAGGGCCTGTCGCCATTTCCGGCGAGCAATCCGCCAAGCGCCTGGTGTCCCTGACCGTTCAAGCATTCGGGCATACGGTGAGCCTTTCCAAAGATCAGCTTGCCAAGTTACGCGGTGGGTTCTTCAATGGTTTGCAAATGTCCTATGAGGCGGGCTATCGTGAGTCCGGTGGGCGTATTGTCTACATCGTCGTCTCCAAAGGCTTCACGTCCGGTGCGCAGGAAACGCAAGTCATCTCGGTCAATGAGCATGGCAGAGTGGCGATCAAAGAGGCCGACGCCGCCTGGCGCGTCCATCCCTTCAATCAAGCGGAATGATGGTGCTGAATCGCCATCATCAAGGCCGTATCCAGATATAATCCCGAGTTTTTAGCCTTCACCTTAATCTGCCGCGAGAATTTTCATGCTTGATTTAAACGATGTCCGCGCCTTCATCATTGACATGGACGGTGTGCTTTGGCACGGCGAAAAGCCTTTGCCTGGATTGTTGGAATTTTTTGCCGCCTTGCGCGAACGCCGGCTTCCGTTCGTCTTGGCCACCAACAACGCCGCCAGCACGCCGGATCAATATGTCGCCAAGCTGGCGCGGATGGGCGTGCCGGTGTCGCGGGATGAGGTGTTGACCTCGTCATTGGCGACCGCGTCGTATCTGGCCGAGCGCACCGTGCCCACCGAGACGCGGGTGTTCGCCATCGGCGAAGATGGTGTGCAGCAAGCATTGGCGGAGCAAGGCTTCATTTTGCGCGGGCTTTATGAGATCGACGCGGATTATGTCGTGTGCGGCATGGACAAGGGCATTTCCTGGGACAAGCTGGCGACGGCGACCTTGAACATCCGGGCGGGCGCAAAATTCATCGGCACCAATCCCGACACCTCGCTGCCCACCGAGCGCGGCGTCACCCACGGCAACGGCGCGATCCTCGCCGCGATCCAGGCCGGTTCCGGCGTGGCCCCGGTCACTATCGGCAAGCCCGCGCCGATCATGTACCAGCAGGCCATGGCGCGCTTGCAGGTTGACCCGGCCCACACCGTCGCCATCGGCGACCGGCTGGAGACGGACATCTTGGGGGCGGTGAATGCCGACATCCGCAGCGTCATGGTGCTGACCGGCATCTCGGACCGGGAGGAGGTGGCGCGGGAAGGCTACGGGCCTACCTGGATCGTGCCGGGCTTGCCGGAGATCGTCGAAGCCTTGCAGGCGGCGTGATGCCGCCTAATCGCTGGCGAGTGTCCGGGCGGCAGAGACCGGCGAGGTAAACGCCTCTAATAATAAATATAGAGGCGGATTGTGGTGGTCAGGCGAATATTGATGCAGTCATGGATTTTAGACTATTATGTGCAAGGTTTTTTCGCGGCAAGAAACGCCAATAAGGCATCAAGGGCATCTGTTTTCAATGTTGAATAAGCTTTTACCGGGACAAGAGGAGCCCGTTGCAGTCGGGCGCGAACTCGAACACGAAGTGGCCGGACTGATCGTCTCGGCCTTAAATTTTGACATCGACCCGGACACAATTGATCCACAGTCGCCGCTTTACGGTTCCGGTCTGGGCTTAGACTCCATTGATATCCTCGAAGTCGCCCTGGTCATTTCCAAGCGCTACGGGTTTCACCTGCGCGCCGACAACGAGGACAATATCCGCATTTTTAGCTCGCTGCGCAGTTTGGCCGAACACGTCGCCGCGCAGAGAACAAAATGATGCCCGGGGTGGCGCGTTCCATCCAATACTTAGGCTTTGGCGGCTTGCTCCTGGCCTATCCGGCGTTGGCCCATTACGCCACGCTCACTGCCGCGAGCGGCCTGGCGGTCGCGTTGGCGGTTTTTCCTTTCGCCGCGATTGCTTTGGGCGTGGCCTGGCGTTCACCGCGCCGGACGTCCATGCTGGCCTTATGCGGCTTGGGCTTCGCCTTGCTGGCGGGCGTGTGGAGCCGGCTTCAGCAGAATTTCGGTTGGCTGTATTTTTTTCAGCATGCCGGGACGAACCTCGCCTTATGCCTGTTGTTTGGCCGGACTTTGCTCAACGGGCGGCAAGCGCTGTGCTCCCGGCTTGCCGCCCGTCTGCATGGGTCTTTGTCTCCAGGCCGTGCCCGCTACACTCGCCAAGTCACCGTCGCTTGGACGGCTTTTTTCGCCCTGATGGCCGGGATTTCCGCCGGCTTGTTTTGGCTGGCGCCGATGGCGGCCTGGTCGGTTTTCGCCAATCTGCTGACGCCGCTGTTGGTCGCGCTGATGTTCGCCGCCGAGTATGCGGCGCGGCGGCGCGTCCTGTCCGGCGAACGGCACGCCAGCCTGTTTGCGTCGGCGCGGACATTCTGGCATTCGCCGCCTGCCCCCGTCGACCCGTCAGAACATAGGCCCTAAGCGTGTCGCGGCAAAGCTTCCCCCTCGTTGCCCACCGCTCGCTGGACGATGTCATTGCTTATCGCGAAGGGCAGGCGGTCACGGTGCGCCGCTTTCTTGCCGAAGTCACGCGGGTGCGCCAGGTGCTCGGCGCGGGAACGCATATCCTCAACTTGTGCGGCGACCGTTACCGCTTCATGGTGGGCTTGGCCGCTGCCTTGGTGTCTGGCAAAACCAGCTTGTTGCCGTCGAGCTCCACGCCGGCGATGTTGCGCAGTTTGGCGAATTTCGCCCCCGACATCTTGTGTCTGATTGATGGCGGATTGGCCGGCATTGGCCTGCCGCAAGTCGCTTACCCCGAAGACGAGCGCATTGATAGCGACGACGGCGTGCCGTTGATCGACGGCGCGTTGACGGCCGCTTATGTGTTTACCTCAGGCTCCACTGGGCAGCCCGAGCCCCACGCCAAGACTTGGGGCTCGCTGGTCAGGAACGTGCGGGCCGAAGCCACGCGGCTGGGCATGGACGCGGGGCAGCGCCATACCTTGATTGGCACCGTGCCGCCGCAGCATATGTACGGTTTTGAATCGACCGTGTTGCTGGCGATGCAGTCGGGCGCTTCGATCAGCGCGGGTCGGCAGTTTTATCCTTTCGACATTTGCGCGGCCATCGCCGCCGCGCCGCGCCCGCGGATGCTGGTGTCGACGCCCTTGCATTTGCGCGCGCTGATGGTGGACGGCTTGGATGTGCCGCCGGTGGACAAGCTGCTGTCGGCGACCGCGCCCATTTCCCTGGATCTGGTGCGCGAAGCGGAGCGGCGCTTTGACGCGCCGTTGCTGGAAATTTATGGTTGCACCGAAAGCGGCCAGGTGGCCAGTCGGCAGCCGGTCATCAGCCCGCAGTGGCGGCTTTTTCCGGGGCTGCGCTTGGCTTGGGAAAATGGGCGGGCCTGGGTCAGTGGAGGGCATGTCGATGGCCGGGTCGAGCTGGGCGACCTGCTGGAGCCTGTCGACGGCGAATGCTTTCTGTTGCATGGGCGCACCGCCGACCTGGTGAACATTGCTGGCATCCGCAGCTCGCTGGCTTACCTCAACCACCAATTGAACATGATTCCCGGTGTGCGCGACGGCATTTTTTTCATGCCTGACGGCGAGTGTTCGGATCGGGTGACGCGCCTGACCGCCTTTGTCGTGGCCCCGGACTTGGACGCGGCAAGCTTGACGCGGGCTTTGCGCGAGCGCGTCCATCCGGCGTTTCTGCCGCGCCCTTTGCTGTTCGTCGACGCCTTGCCGCGCAACGCCACCGGCAAACTGCCGCGTGAGGCTTTGCACGCCTTGGCCGAGGGGCGGGCGAAGCAGACGGGGGGTGGCGCTTGCCGCTGATCGGCGAAAGCGTTTTTGCCCCGCCGCTTGACCATCCCGCTTTTGCCGGTCATTTTCCCGGCCGGCCCATTGTGCCGGGCGTCGTTTTGCTGGACGAGGCGGCTTACGCCATCGCGGCGGCCACGGGCTTGAGCGTGCGCCAGATTATCTCGGCCAAATTTCTCAGCCCGGTCTTGCCAGGAGAAGCCTTGTTGATCCGCCATGAAATATTGCCCACCGGTTCCGTTCGTTTCGAGCTGTGGGCGGGGACGCGGCGCGTGGCGGCAGGCAGCCTGGCCATGGCTGAAGCCACGCCGCCATGAGGCAGAAACCGCCTGCGGCCGAAGCCGGCCCTGCGCAAGCCGAATGGGCGAGCCGCCCGGAGCGCAGCAATTTGGCGATGATGCGCCTGATGACGTGGATCTCGCTGCGCCTGGGCCGTCCGGCCGGGCGCGTGGTCTTGTACGGCATCGCCGCTTATTTTTTGGCGTCCTCCGCTGCCGCCCGGCGATCTTCGCGCCACTATCTGCGCCGCGCCCTGGGGCGCCGGCCCGGTTGGGGCGATTTGTTCCGGCATTTCTTGGATTTTGCGTCCACGATCCATGACCGGGTCTATCTGCTCAACGACCGTTTCGACCCGTTTAATATCGTCGTGCAGGGCGAGGGCTTGCTTGCCGAGGCGGTGTGTCGAGGTGAGGGGATTTTGTTAATGGGCGCGCACATGGGCAGCTTCGAGGTGATTCGCGCCGTTGGCCGCCATCAGCCCGGCTTGCGGGTGGCGATGCTGATGTACGAGGACAATGCCCGCAAGCTCAATGCGATGCTGGCGGCCATCAATCCGCAGGCGCAACAGGAGGTGATTGCCTTGGGCCAGGTCGGCGCGATGCTGAAAGTGCGCGACCGCTTGGAGGACGGCACCTTGGTTGGCCTGTTGGGGGATCGGACGTTGGGCGGCGAGCCCACGCTGCCGGTGTTGTTTCTCGACGCTTTGGCACCGTTGCCGGTCGGCCCGTTTCGTCTGGCCGCCTTGCTGGGCAGGCCGGTGGTGTTCATGGTTGGCCTTTATCTGGGCGGCAATCGCTACGAGATCCATTTCGAGCCCTTGGCGGATTTTTCCGCAACCCCGCCGGCCGAGCGCGAAGCGGCGGTGGCGGCGGCCATGCAGCGCTATGCCGCTTTGTTGGATGGCTATTGTCGTAGCGCGCCGTACAACTGGTTCAATTTTTTCGATTTTTGGGCCATGCCTGAAACACCGGGCAGCGCCGGGCCGGTTTGAAACAATGCGCGCCCCATCGCCATGGTTGCTTGTGTTGTGCGCGCTGGCCAGTCCGTGGCTATATGCCGTGGCCGACGCTTGGGGCCTGGATTCGCTGATGCAAACTTTGGCGCAAAACCAAAGCGGGCGGGCGCGGTTTAGCGAGCGGAAATTCATCGCCCTGCTCGACCAGCCGGTGGAATCTTCCGGCGAGCTGGTTTATGTGGCGCCGGATCATCTGGAAAAAAACACCTTCAAGCCTGTGCCCGAAGGCTTGGTGCTCGACCGTGGCCTGCTCACTATCGAGCGTGAAGGCCGTAAGCATACGCTGCCATTGAGCGATTATCCCGATGTCGCCGCTTTTATCGACAGCATTCGCGGCACGCTGGCCGGCGACCGCCAGGCGCTGGAACGGGTGTACCGCTTGTTTCTCGGCGGCTCGTCCAGACATTGGACTTTGGCGCTGCAGCCTTTGGCCCCGGCCATGGCGGCCTCGATCAGCCGTATCACTATCGTCGGCGAGGCCGGGCAGATACGTTCCGTCGAAATCAACCAGGCGGACGGCGACCGCTCGGTGATGGCCATCACACCGGTCGCGCCGACGCCATGAGCGGCTTGCCGCACGGCGGGCACCGCCTGGTCATCGTGGTTTGGCTGGCGTTTGCCGTGTGCTGTGGCTGGCTGGCAAGCCGGGCAAGCTTCACTGCGGACTTGTCGGCATTCCTGCCTTCCGCGCCCACGGCGGAGCAGCGCTTGCTGGTCGATTTGTTAAAAGACGGCGTGGCGTCGCGCCTGATCCTGGTTGGCATCGAGGGGGCCGATGCGGCAACCCGCGCCGGCTTGTCGAAGGCGCTGGCGGAACGGCTGCGTGCCGAACCGGCTTTTTCGGCCGTCAATAATGGCGAATCCGCCGGGCTGGTGCGAGACCGCGAATTCTTGTTTACCAACCGCTATCGGCTCAGTCCGGCGGTGACCGCCGAGCATTTTAGCGTGGCGGGTTTGCACGCCGCGCTGGCTGAAACCATCAATGGCCTGTCCTCGTCGGCGGGTTTGTTGCTGAAGGCTTTGTTGCCGCGCGATCCGACCGGGGAAATGACCCGGCTGCTGGATCTGGCCGACGGCGGCACCCGCCCGGCCAGCATCGACGGGGTGTGGGCGGCACGGGACGGGCAGCGGGCCTTGCTGCTGCTGCGAACACAGGCGGCGGGTGCCGACATCGACGGGCAACAGCAGGCCGTCGCCGCCGTCCGCCGCGCTTTCGACGCGGTGGCGGGCGAGGGTGCCGCCGTCCGTCTATTGATGACCGGCCCCGGCGTCTTCGCCGTGGCCGCCCGCGACACTATCCGGGGCGAAGCGATCCGCCTGTCCACCCTGGGCTCGTTGATAATCGTCGCGCTGCTACTGCTGCTTTACCGTTCTTTGGCGACTTTGCTGTTCGGGCTGTTGCCGGTGGTGTCCGGTGCCTTGGCCGGGGTGGCCGCTGTCAGCCTGGTATTTGGCGTGGTGCATGGCGTCACCGTCGGCTTTGGCGCGACGCTGATCGGCGAGGCGGTGGATTATTCAATTTATTTGTTCGTGCAGTCGGACGGGCAGGCGAACCGCGCCTGGCTTGTCCGTTTCTGGCCCACCGTCCGCCTCGGCATGTTGACCTCTGTGTTCGGTTTCGCGTCCTTGCTGTTTTCCGGATTTCCGGGCCTGGCGCAATTGGGGCTTTACTCCATCGCCGGTTTGTTGACGGCGGCGGCGGTGTCGCGTTTCGTGCTGCCCGCTTTGCGGCCCGGCGGGTTTGCCGTCCGCGACGTGTCGTCCCTGGGCTTGCGTTTGGCGGTTCTGTCCCGGCAGGCATGGCGGCTGCGCGGCTTGCTGGCGGTGTTGTTGCTTGCCGCCGGCCTGGTGTTGACCTTGCACCGCGATGCGGTGTGGAACCATGAACTGGCCGCGCTGAGTCCGGTGCCTGCCGCCGACTTGGCGCTAGACGCGGCGATGCGGGCCGATTTGGGCGCGCCGGATGTGCGCTATCTGGTGGTGGTGCCCGGCGCTGACCGCGAAGCCGCGCTGCGGTCGGCGGAACAATTGGGCGAAAAACTGCAAGCCTTGACGGCGGCGGGGGTGATCGCCGGATTTGAGACGCCTGCGCGTTTTTTACCCAGCGCCGCCACGCAACAGGCGCGGCTGGCCGCACTGCCGTCGGCGCAGGAATTGGCGGCTCGGCTGGGCGCGGCGGTGCTCGGTTTGCCGGTGCAGGCGGGCCGCTTCGCGCCGTTTGCCGCTGACGTAGAGGCGGCGCGGCGGCGCGGCGTGCTGACCCGCGCCGATTTGGAAGGCACTACGCTGGCTTTGGCGGTCGATGGCATGCTCGTCCGCCACGACCAGGCTTGGATGGCGTTGTTGCCGCTGAAAGCGCCGCTTGCAGGCCCTTCGGCCCAGCTCATCCAGGCGGCGGCAGTGCGCGAGGCGCTGGCGGCGGCGGGGCCGCCCGGCGTCTTGTTCGTGGATATCAAAAGCGAAACCGACCGCTTGTATGCGGGCTATCTACAGGAGGCCATCCACTTGTCCCTGGCCGGCTTGGCGGCTATTCTCGTTTTGCTGTTGGCGGTGTTGCGTTCGCCCGCACGGGTGGCGCGGGTGTCGGCGCCGTTGCTGGCGGCGGTGCTGGTGGTCGTCGGCGGGCTGGTGTTGGCCGGGCAGCGGCTGATCCTGTTGCATTTGGTCGGCTTGCTGCTGATTGTCGCGGTGGGTTCCAACTATGCGTTGTTTTTCGACCGGCGCGGCGGCGACAGCCACGGCGGCGTGGCCCCGCGCACGCTGGCGTCGCTGCTGTTCGCCAACATCGCCACGGCGGCCGGCTTCGGCTTGCTGGCTTTTTCTTCGGTGCCTGTGCTCCAGGCCATCGGTGCCACCGTGGCCCCTGGCGCTTTTCTCGCCCTGGTTTTTTCCGCAATATTGGCCGAGCGCCCCAAACCGTGGACGCCTTAACACAACGCCGCTGGCAAGCTAGCCGACTGATCCAAGCCTCCGCGCTGTTGCACGGCGGGGCGCTGGCGGCGGCGGTTTTGCACCCGGAAGCTTGGCCTGGGTGCTTGGGTGCCGTCGCCGCCGACCACGCACTATTGACCTTGGCCGGGATGTTGCCGCGTTGCGATTGGCTAGGGCCGAATTGGACTCGCCTGTCGGAGGCGTCGCGGGCGCGGGGCGAGGTGGCAATCACGCTGGACGACGGGCCTGAGCCTGAGGTCACGCCGGCCGTGCTCGACCTGTTGGATCGCTACGGGGTAAAAGCCAGTTTTTTTTGCATCGCCGAGCGGGCTTTGCGCCATGCTGAGTTGACCCGGGACATTGTGGCTCGCGGCCATACGGTGGAAAACCATACCTTGCGCCATCGCCATCATTTCGCCTTGCTCGGGCCGGGCGGCCTCTTCAAGGAATTGGAGGCCGCTTCGCAAACGTTGGCGGCGATCACCGGGGCGCGTCCGCTGTTTTTCCGCGCCCCCGCCGGTTTGCGCAATCCTTTTCTCGATCCGGTGTTGACCCGCCTGGATTTGCGCCTGGCGAGTTGGACTCGGCGCGGCTTCGACACACGCGACGGCCAAGCCTGCGCGGTGGCCGCCAAGTTGCTGCGCGGTTTGGGCGCGGGCGATATTTTGCTGCTCCACGACGGCAACGCGGCCCGCATGGTGGACGGCCGCCCGGTGGTTTTAGAGGTGCTGCCCCGGCTGTTGGAGGCGATAGCGTCCGCCGGCCTGCATCCTGTCACTTTGCGTTCGGCCTTACTATGAACAAAGCGTTTATCCGTCAATGGGTCGATGCCGCCGCCGCGCCGTACGGGCCGGCCCGGCGCTTTGACTATCACTTCGCCCGTGGCAAGCTGGCCGGCGACCCGGTGTTTCGCGGCCTGCTGGAACGCGGGTTGATTCCGGACGGGGCGCGGCTGCTGGATTTGGGTTGCGGCCAGGGCTTGCTGGCCGCTGGGCTGCTGGCGGCACGCGGGCTGTTTGACAGCGGTGCGTGGCCGGGGCACTGGCCTCCCGCGCCTAAGCCACGGTCTTATCGCGGCGTCGAATTGATGCCCCGCGATGTGGAGCGGGCCAGGCGGGCGCTGGGCGGGCCGTGTGAATTCGTGCAAGGGGATATGGCCAGGGTCGATTTCGGCCACGCCGATGTGGCGGTGATTCTCGACGTGCTGCATTATGTTGACGAGGCCACGCAATTGGACGTGTTGTCGCGGGTGCGGGATGCGCTGGCGCCGTCCGGCGTGCTGTTGCTGCGTGTCGGGGATGCGGCGGCGGGCTGGCCTTTCCGGGTGTCGAACTGGGTTGACCGGGTCGTGACCTTCCTGCGCGGCCACCGCCTTGCCCGGCTGCATTGCCGTTCTTTGGCGGATTGGCAGGGCTTGTTGAGCTCGCTCGGTTTCAGCGTGACGGCGCTGCCGATGAGCCAGGGCACGCCATTTGGCAATGTGTTGCTGGTTGCCAGCCTGGGGGCGGAAAGGTTAAGCTGCAAGCCGCCATCGACCACTGCCGATTGTCCTTTGTGAGGCCACTTCTTTTCTCAAATTTCACCCTGACTAGCTGCTTAGGCCATGGCTACGGCGCGGCTTTGGACGCGCTATTGCAAAGGCGCAGCGGACTGCGCCGCTGTGATTTTGAAACCGTTGAGCTTGACACCTGGATCGGCGAAGTGGACGGCGTCGACGAAGTGTCCATCCGCTTTGATCTGCGTGACTTCGACTGCCGCAACAATCGCCTCGCCCAGTTGGGTCTGCGCCAGGATGGTTTTGTGGACGCGGTGGACGCGCTGGCGCGGCGGTTCGGGCGGGATCGGGTCGGGGTTTTTTTGGGCACCAGCACCGGCGGCATCCTCCAGACCGAGTTGGCTTACCGGCGGCGCGATCCGCAAACCGGCGCGTTGCCCGCCGATTTTCTCTATCGCACGACGCATAATCCGTTTGCCTTGGCTGACTTCACCCGCCGCTATTTGCGCCTGCAAGGGCCGGCCGCCGTGGCTTCTTCGGCTTGCTCTTCGAGCGCCAAGGTCTTCGGTTCGGCGCGGCGGATGATCGAGGCCGGCTGGATCGACGCTGCCGTGGTCGGCGGCGTCGATTCGCTGTGCTTGACCACGCTGTACGGCTTCAATTCCTTGGAACTGCTGTCCAGCCAGCCGTGCCGGCCGTTCGACGCCCACCGCGACGGCATTTCCATCGGCGAGGCGGCGGCTTTTGGCCTGTTGTCCAGGCCGCCGGACAACCTGGACGCCGACGCTATCTTGTTGCTGGGGGTGGGCGAGTCCAGCGACGCTTACCATATGTCCTCGCCGCATCCGCAGGGCCTGGGGGCACGCTTGGCGATGGAGGGCGCGTTGGCCGGCGCGGGGCTGGCGGCGGCGGCGATTGATTACATCAATTTGCACGGCACCGCCACGGTCAGCAACGACGCGGCGGAGGGCAAGGCGGTGGCGGCTTTGTTCGGCGCTTCCGCCGTCCCGTGCAGTTCCACCAAGGGGGCCACGGGGCATACCCTGGGCGCGGCCGGCGCGGTGGAGGCGGTCATTTGTGCCATGGCGTTGCGGGAAGGATTGCTGCCGGGCGGTGCGCATACGGCTGCGGCTGATCCTGCCATCGCCGTCGATTACTTGCTGGAAAACCGCCGTCAACGGCTTGCGCGGGTGTTGAGCAATTCGTTCGGGTTCGGCGGCAGCAATTGCAGCCTGGTGTTCGGCCATGCTCGCTGACGCTTTGCCCTCCTCGCCCAAGCTGACCGCCGCCATCGACGGCATCGGCTTGTTTGGCCCCGGCTTGCCCGACTGGCCGACGGGCCGGGCGATTCTGGCCGGCCGGGCCGATTATGTCCCGCACATTTTTCCACTGCACGCCCCGGCGTCGCTGCCCGCCGCCGAGCGCAGGCGCACCAGCAAGATCATCAAGCTGGCGTTGACGGTCGGCCTGGAGGCGGCTGTCGCCGCCGGCCTGGAACCGGCCAGCCTGCCGACGGTGTTTGCCACATCCAATGGCGACGGCTATAACTGCGATGAAATTTGTTCGGCGCTGGCGTCCGCTGACCGGCAAATTTCGCCGACGCGCTTCCACAATTCGGTCAACAACGCCCCGGCTGGCTATTGGAGCATCGCCGCCCAGGCGATGCCGCCTTCTTTCGTGCTGTGCGCCTTCGACGCCAGTTTTGGCGCGGGTCTGCTGGAGGCGCTGGCGCAAGTGGCCGTGGACGGAATGCCGACGCTGCTGATCGCCTATGATGCCGAGTACCCCGAGCCTTTGCGAAGTTGCCGCCCGGTGCTGGACTCCTTCGGCGTGGCTTTGCTGCTGTCGCCCACGCGCAGCGCGCAGACGTTGGTCGAGATCGCCGTGGCCTTGACCGACGAGGCGGCGGACACGCTGGCCGACGAGCGTTTAGAGCAATTGCGCCGCACCATTCCCATCGCCCGCAGCTTGCCGCTGCTGCAAGCCATCGCGCAGGGTGGCGGGCGGCGGGCCGTGCTGGATTATTTGGCGCCTGCGCGGCTGGCGGTGGAGCTTGGGCCATGGGTTTAAACTTGGATAAGCCATGGATCGCGGCACGGATTCCGCACCAGGGCGATATGTGCTTGCTGGATCGCGTCATCGCCTGGGATGGCGAACGCATCCTTTGCCGGGTTTGCGACCATCGCCAGCCGACCCACCCTCTGCGCGCGCACGGGCGGCTGGGGGCCGCTTGCGGCGTGGAGTTCGCGGCCCAAGCCATGGCCGTGCATGGGGTGTTGCTGGCAGGGGGGGCGCTGGCGGTGCCGCGCACGGGTTTTTTGGCGAGCGTGCGCGGCGTGGAATTGCATGTGGCGCGGCTCGATGACATTGCCGACGATTTGGCGGTGGAGGCGGAGCGTTTGCTCGGCGACGCCGACCATATTATTTACGGTTTCGCCGTCCGCGCCGCCGGGCGGCTTCTGCTGGGCGGACGGGCGACCGTCGTGCTCGATGAGGCAAGGCGTTTATGATGAATATGAAGCGTGCCCTGGTCACGGGCGGCAGCGGCGGCATCGGCTCGGCCATCTGCCGACGGCTGGCCGCCGACGGGTTCCAGGTGTTGATCCACGCCCATCGCGGCTTGGCCGCGGCGCAGGCGTTGGCCGTTGAAATCGCGGACAGCGGCGGTGCCGCCAGCGCGTTGAGTTTTGATGTCAGCGACGGCGAGGCGGCTCGCGTATGCCTGGAAGCCTTGTTGGAGGATGGCCCGGTGCAGGTGTTGGTGAACAATGCGGGCATTCATGACGACGCGGTGTTTCCCGGCATGAGCCAGGAACAGTGGCGGCGTGTCATCGACGTGTCGCTCAATGGCTTTTTCAATGTCACCCAGCCGCTGGTGCTGCCGATGATCCGCACGCGCTGGGGGCGCATTGTCACGATTTCCTCCGTCGCCGCGATCACCGGCAACCGTGGGCAGGTGAACTATGCCGCCGCCAAGGGGGCTTTGCATTCGGCGACCAAAGCCTTGTCCCTGGAAGTGGCCAGCCGGGGTATCACGGTCAACGCCGTGGCACCGGGCATTATCGCCACCGCCATGAGCGAGGCCAGCTTCGAGGCCCAGGCCGTCGAGCGCCTAGTGCCGATGAAACGCCCCGGCCGGCCGGAGGAGGTGGCCGATCTGGTGGGTTTCCTGTGTTCGCCGCAAGCGGCTTACATCACCGGCCAGGTTATCTCTATCAATGGCGGCATGATCTGATTCCACCCCTGAGAGGAAAAAATTCCAATGCAAGCATTCGCTGCTCTCTTGTTAGCCTTGGCTTTGGCCGCCTGCACGAATAGCGTCGGTTTGAAGTATGCGCCAGGATCGGGAATAGCCAAGTTTGACGCGCCCATTGCGCCCGTCGCCGTCGGCGTGTTTGACGACCAGCGCGGCGAACCCGCTAATTGGTTAGGCGCCATTCGCGGGGGCTATGGCAATCCCTTGAAGAACCTCGAATCGGATCAGCCCGTTGCCAGCCTGGTCCAAGCGGCGTTCGTCGCGGGCCTGCAAGCCCGTGGCGTGGCGGTCGAGCCGGCCTCGGCGGCGTTGCAAATCAGCGGCACCGTCCGCCAGCTCGATTGCAATCAATACGCACGCCAGGAAGCCAATGTCGAAATTGACGTTGCGGTCACAGACAAGGCTTCCGGGAAACGCTCGTTCAACCGAACTTACCAGGCGAGCAAGCTAGACGGATTTACCTTGGCCACCGGTGTCTTCGCGTCGGTTGAAGACCTCCGCGTCTTGACGGAGAAGACGCTGCGTGAAGCGGTGGACAAGGCGCTGGACGATCCGGCTTTGCGCGCCGCGTTGCAACAATAACGGCCAGGTCAAGCTATGGGCCTGGAAACCAAATTGCCGGCGGTGGCCGCGCATAAAACCGAGTTGCTGCTGTTTTTCACGCTGCTGCAATTGACTGTCATCGTACTGGCCGGGCGCATCGGCAGCGAAACGGCGAAGCGCTTCAGCCAGTCGGCGGCGGTCGGCGAAATTATTGTCGGCATTTTGCTCGGGCCTTCGTTGTTCGGCCGGCTGGCGCCCGATGCGTTTCATTTTGTGTTCCGCTCCTCGCCGCCTGAACCGGTGCAGATTTTGTCGCAGATCGGGCTGATCTTGCTGATGTTCCAAATCGGCTTGGAGTTCGATTTTTCCCATCTGCGCGAGCGCTCCCATCGCGCGACCGTAGGCCGGGTGGCGGCGGCCAGCTTGATCCTGCCTTTTGCTTTAGGCGGGGTTTTCGGGTTTTATACCGCGCCGGCGCTGTCGCCGCAGGCCGACCCGCTGAGTTCGGCCTTGTTCATCGCCGTCGCTTTGTCCATCACCGCCTTGCCTATTTTGGGGCGGATCATGATCGAGTTCGACATGACGCGGACTAGCTTGGGCGTCATCGCCATCAGCGCCGCCGCGATCAACGATGTCATCGGCTGGATTTTGCTGGCGCTGGTCACCGCCTTGGCGACGACGAATTTCGAGGCGGGCCGCTTTGCCGGGCAAGTGTCGCTGGTGGCGGTTTTTTTTGCGCTCAGTTGGCTGGGTGTCCGGCCTTTGCTGAAGCGCCTGGTGCGTTATTCGGCCCCTAGCGGCGGCAAGTTGTCGAACAATTTGCTGGGCGGCTTGCTGGCCGTTATTTTTCTGTCCGCGATGGCGACGTATCAGCTCGGCATTTTCGCCATTTTCGGCGGCTTCATGGTCGGCGTGATTTTGCATGACGAGCATGAGCTGGTGGCGGCGTGGAAAGAGCGCGTCGGCCATTTCGTGACGGTGTTTTTCCTGCCCATCTTCTTCACCTACACCGGCTTGCGCACCAATATCGGCGGGCTGGACAGTTGGGCGGCCTGGGGCTGGTGCGGCCTGGTCGTGGTGCTGGCGACGGCGGGCAAGTTCGGCGGCGCTTACCTGGCGGCGCGTGGGTCGGGGCTAGGTCATTTCGCCGCTTGCGTGCTGGGGATCATGATGAACACCCGCGCATTGATGGAGTTGATCGTCATCAATGTCGGCTACGATTTGGGCGTCATCTCGCAGAATGTGTTCACGATGCTGGTCATCATGGCGGTGGCGACGACGGTTGCCACCACTCCTTGCCTGAGAGTCTGGCTGCCGCGCAGTTAGCGCCGGCCTGGCAGGCGGCGGGCGAGCAAAACCGGCAAGCGTAGCAGGAAGCCCAAGAATAGCCGGGTGTGCATCCAGGTGAGCAGCAGATTGTCACGGCCATAGCGAAAATGCGACACGCCGCCTTCCGCCGCGCTGAAATAATTGACCGGGGCGGGCAGGTTGACCGGGCGCACGCCCAGCCAGCACAGGCGCACCGCCGCCTCCGGGTCGAAGTCGAAGCGCCGCATCCAGCGTTGGCCATGCATCGTCCGGCGTAACGGCTCGATGGGATAGACGCGGAAGCCGAACAGCGAGTCGCCGATGCCTGTCCACAGGGTTTCCAGGTTCGCCCAAGCGTTGGAGATTTTTCGGCCCTGGACGCGCAAGGCCGGCGCGGCGGCATCGAAGACCGGCAAGCCTAGGATCATCGCGGCGGGTTGCCGCTGCGACGCCGCCATGAACGCTGGGATGGACTCGGCGGGATGCTGGCCGTCGGCGTCCATCGTCAGCACATGGCTGTAGCCTTCCCGCCAGGCCAGGTCAATGCCCGCCAGCACGGCCGCGCCTTTGCCGCGATTGTCGGCCTGCGCGATGACGCGCAGCCCCGGGTCGTCCTGGGCCATCGCCTGCAATCCCGCCGTGCTGCCGTCGTCACTGCCGTCCGCCACCACCCAGACCGGGTTCCACTGGCGGCGCGCGGCGGCAACCGTCGCATACACTTTAGCGCCGGGGTTATAGCTGGGAATCAGCACCACATGCGTGGCGGAGGCGGCGTTCATGCGGCCTCGCCGGTTTGGCGGCCGAGTTCCTCGGCGAAATAGCGTTCCAGCTCGACCATGAATAGCCGGTTGTCCCCAGGCGGCGCGAAGCGCCGGCCCAGCCGCAGGCGGTAATGGATGGGCAGCGACGGGCGGCGGAACAAGGGCCAGGTTTTGCCCAGAAAAGGCGATTCGGTTTCGATCAGCACCGTCTGGATCGGCACGCCGGCGCGGCGGCTGATGAGCCCCAGACTGCCTTTGAGCGGGTTGATCGGCGGACGGGTCGTGCGGGTTCCTTCGGGAAACAATAGGAGATGGCTGCCCCGCCGCAGATCCTGGACGGCTTGCAAAATCATCCCGCGCGGCGAGTCGTTGCGGATGTAGCAAGCCAAGCGCGAGCCGGCGCCAAACAAAATATTGTCCATCAGTCCGGATTTTAAGATGCAGGCCACATCCGGCAGCCGGGAGAGAATCATGACGGCGTCCAGCAGGCCGGGATGGTTGGGCGCAAGGATCAGCGCTTCTTCGCCGCGCAAGGCGTCCAAGGCGCTGAGGTCGAAGCGGCAAGCGCCCATCAGCGTGAGCGTCGCCAGGTAAAGGCGAAACCCGGCCGTGATGACGCGCCGGCCCAGCGGACGCCCCCAGCGCTGCGGCAGCAGGCGATCCAGCAGCACCGCGAACAAGGACCAGGCGAGGCAGAGCAAAGCCAGAAACCCCAGCCCGATGAATAGCATCAAATATTCGACGAGGGCGATGGCCAGGCGGCGCGGCCTGTCCGCGTTGACAGCGAATTTCATGCCGGCTCCTTGGCGTGGCCGCCGCTGGCTTCGATTTCGACCAGCAGATCCTGCCGGCAAATATCGGCCTGCAACAGCACGGCTTGAACCGGAAAGCCCAGATGGCGCTCTAGCGTCTGGCGAATCGTCGCGGCGTCCGCTGGTCTGCGGATATAGATTTTGCAATCCAATTGTTCCAGGCTGAAGCGGCTGGCGCGGGCGAGTCGGTTGGCCTGCTCGACGACGGCGGCCAGATTCTCCAAGGTTTCCCGTGTCTGCGCCGCCGCATCGCCGGGATGCTGGCTCTGGTGGCCGACGATGCTGGCGGTGCCAGAAATGAACAGGACTTCCCGTTCGCCAAGACGGATTAGATTGGCGCGGGAGAAGGTGGGGGCGCGTGCGCCGTATTGTCGCGGGTAATGGTAGGCACTGAGCTGCCGTGGGTTTTCAATCGCCACCGGCGCCTCGCGCCCGGCCAGAAAGCACACGTTGAGCGGGCCGCCCATCGAACCGAGGGCGCAAGCCGCAGGCACGCCGCCGGTCAGCGTCCGCCGCAAGGCCAGAAAGCCGTCTTGGCGGCCGCTGTTGAATTGCCGGTAACGCTCGATGCCGTGGCTTTCGCCATTGATGTCCGCCATATAGTTCCAGGCCCGGTAAAGATGCGGAAAATCCAGCGCGTCCAGCAGCCCGAATATCTCGCGGTAGGCGAATGCCGCCGCCTGGCGCAGTGGCGTCTGCATCGTTGCGCCGTCTTGCCGGGGCGTAAAGGCCGATTCATCCACGCGGACGCAGCCGAACAACAGCCCGTCGCCGTGGCGGAAACGCACGGCTCCGTGCCGGCCGGCCAGCAGCGGCGCAGGGCTGCGCCAGCTTTCACAAACGCTGTCCGACCCGGGCGGCAACGTCGGCATATGCACATGGATAGCGGGAATCTCAGCCAGCGCGTGGGCAGTCTGCCCGCTGGCTGAAAAGCTTGCATAGCCCAGCAAGGTTTCATGCCAGGCGGGCGGCTGCCGGGCGAGCTGCGGCAACGCCAGGTGTGCGCTTGCCAAAGGCGTCGGCCACAGACTCATAGGCTGCCGGTCAGATCCGCCTCGTCGGTGTCGCGGATGTTGATCCCGCGCTGCTTCCAGGACAGGATCGAACGCTTCAAATTGGCCAGGGAGGACAGGTAATAAATGGCTTTGAAAGCCATCACGGAGCGCCAGATTGGGGTGTCGCCAAAAATATCTCCGGCCAGCACCGATAGCAACGCTTCTTTCACACGGAAAATGTTCCTGGGGCTCATGAACAAATCGCGCATGCTCGGATTGGTGACGCGATAGATAAACCAGGCGAATTCCTTGGGCCCATGTTTCATGACCTTGTCGAAATGTTTCAGCGCGTCTTGCGACTGGGCCGGGCGGCTAAGGCAGACATCCACCGCGTCGGCGCCGGCAAACGCGCTGTTCATAGCCAGCATGACGCCGGAGGAAAACACCGGGTCAATAAAGGCGTAGGCGTCGCCCAGCAACAGGTAATTGGGGCCATGGCTGCGGTCGCAGGCATAGGAGAAATTGCCGGTGGCCTCGACCTCGGAGACCGGCTTGGCGTCCTTGAGACGCTCGGCCAGCGGCGGACACAGCGCGATGGTGTCGAGCAGGAATTGCTTCGGCGAGCGTTTGCCACGCGATTTCAGATAATAAGGCCAAGTGACCGCGCCGACGCTGGTGATGCCGTCTAGCAGGGGGATGAACCAGAACCAACCGTGGGCAAACCAAAAAATGGTGATATTGCCTTCCATCGGGCCGCAAAGGCGTCGCGCACCGGCGAAATGGCCGTATAGCGCAGTGCTGCTATGTTTGGGGTTTCGATGCTTGGCGTTGAAATGCTTGCCGAGAAACGTGTCGCGTCCCGAAGCGTCGATGACGAAGCGGGTTTGCCAAGATTCGCGGCTGCCGTCCTCATGTTCGGCCTGGACGACCGCGCCAGCGTGGCCGGGTAAAAAATCGACGGCCTTGACCCGGCAGCCTTCGACCACCGTGGCGCCTTTGCGGGCGGCGTTGCCAATCAATATATGATCGAATTCCGCGCGGCGCACCTGATACGCGAAGGGCATCGTCTTGTCCCAGGCATCGGCGAATTCAAACATCTGGCGGTGTTCGTGCCAGGGCGACACAAATTCCGCTCCGCGTTTTTCCATGCCGATAGCCTTGATTTCCGCTGCGACCCCCAGACGCTCGAACAAGGGCAGATTGGCCGGCAGCAGCGACTCGCCGATGTGAAAACGCGGGTGGCGCGCTTTTTCCAGCAGCGTGACCTGATAGCCCCGCTGTGCCAGCAAGGCTGCCGCCGTGGAACCGGCCGGCCCGCCGCCAATGACCAGGACATCGCACGCTGCTTGATTGTTCATCATCTTTCCACTTAAGCGATACAAAAAATAAATCGGCAAGATATGGCAAGCGCGCAAGCCAAAATTTTCCAAGCCGGCCGGGCCCGGTGCCCGGTCTCCGTCGTTTAGTTTGGCTGGGGCTTGCGCCGCCTCAAGCAATTCCTGCAAAATGGCGCGGCTGCGCCGACCTTTCCGGCTTGAGTAGCCGAATTATAAACGACGGGGAAAACATCATGCTGCCAAATTGTGTGAAACCTTGGGTAAAAAGCGCTTTCGCCGGTCTTTTTGTTGCGCTGGCCGCTTGCCATGGCGGCGTGCAGCCAGGCAAGCCCCCGCTGAAGGAAGGCTTCATCTGTTGTAATTTGCATTATGAAGACGATTGGATCAGCGATGGCAACTATGCCGGCTTGCCGATGGTTTCCGCCGGAACACCCGTAAAATTATACAGTTATGGTCGTGAGCGGGCCGATGTGCTGATTGCCGGCAAACCCTTCCGCCTTGGCCACGATTATGGCCGCAGCGAAGAAAGTTTACAGCAGTGGGTTGGGAAGGTCGTGGTCACGGCCGATCCCAAATTGAAAATCGAAGAATACTCGCCCGCTGTGAAAGAAGCCATTCGCGTGGGGAAAGTCATGCCCGGCATGACTAAAGAACAGGTGATTATTTCGCTAGGTTATCCATTGACCAGCGAAAACGCTTCGCTCAATGCGCCGATCTGGCGGTATTGGCTATCGAGTTTTGATGAATATCAGATACTGTGGGGTAAAAACGGCATTGTCCAGGAAGTGGTGGCCGAGCCCACCGTGAAAACCCGGGTGGTGTTTCAGCCCGGCCAGCCTGACCCAGGTAGTGTCACCGCGCCCAAAGGCAACCAATAATTCAAACTGAGCGCGACGCGGCGGACAATACCCGCCGCGTCAAACAGCCTAAAACCTGGGGCGCGGCAAATCAGATTAAAGGCTCGCGGTAGAAAACCATCAGCACGCCGATCAACAGCATCGCCACCATGCTCACCACGCCGGCGACGCGGCCTTCCTGGTAGCCTTCCGCCGTCACCATCCGCAATTCCAGCCAGCGACCGCTGGCCATGATGACCGCCAACAAGCCCATCGTCGTGTGCGTGGCCTGGATCAAAAATTCACTTTTCAATTCAAATTCGGCATGGGCGTGGGTCAGCAGCAAAATGCCGCCGAACGCGCTCAGGATCGGCAAGATGAACTGGATTTTACGCCGCTCAGCATGCAAGCGGGCTTGCAATTCCATATAGCCGATGACCATCGCCACCGTCGTCGCGATGCGGTGCTGGAATACTTCGCCATTGCCGAAGGTGCTTTCCCAAAACCCAATCGGCCCCAGCGGCCAAGTCTCCGCGTCGGAGCGGAAAAACAGGAAGATACTCAAGCCCATAAAGCCGACCGGCCAATATTTCGTCCATTCCAGATGCCGGTTTTTGACATACGAGGCTATCGCCAACACGCCCATGATCGTCAGGAACAGGCCGGCGATATTATGGTTGTAGTCCGACCATTCCTGCGCCGCGACCGACGGAATTTTGTTGACCACCGCGACGCGGCCCGCCTCGCCGGCCAGCAGTTCCTGATGGCTGGGGGAGGTGATTCGCGGAACATGTGGCATGAACATCTCCACGACTTCCGACACCGCCGCCGTGCGGTCGGGGATGTCCACCGACGGCGGCTGCGAGGACAAAGTCGCGGCGATGAACAAAATGCCGATCAAAATAAACGTTTCCGCCTCGATGTAATAAGGCACTTTATTGTTCAGATTCGACAAACCGCCGTTTTCGCGCCATTGCTTGCCCGCCCGGTTATTTAAATACGCGAAGCCCAAGGCGACCAGGAACAGCCAGTTTTTCGTAATCACCAAACTGCCATAACCGGTGCCGAATAAACCGTCCCAAGTGCCAATATAATTCCATGCTAAAAACGTCCCGGTACCAATCAGCAACACCACCGAGGTTACGCCCAGCCACGCGAAACGGGTAATCGCAACCGGCCACAAGGCCTTCGCGCCCTCGTCCTTGCGACCGGCCTGCCATAGCATCATCAACTGCGCGACGCAGCCAAACCACACGGCGGCGGCGAGCTGGTGGATCACCGTCGTGAACATCAAGATGCCGCGATCCTCGAAGCGGCCCACCGCATGCACCAACCAAGCGCCACTGATGACCAAGGGCACGGTCAACGCGGCGACCGCCTGCCAAGACGATTTCGCGGTCGGCTCTTTCAGCAATTTGCGGGCGAACACGACAAAGCCCAAGGCCAGCAGGAAGCGCAACACCCCGGCCTGGAATTGCACCGTGCCGGCATACGCCTCCATCGGCAACTCGCCCAGCGTGGACGCCAGCACCATGCCTTTGATGACCAGCTTGGTGCCCACCGAAGCGGCCAAGGCCGACGCGCCCAAGTGCAGCACCTTCACGCTGGCGAGGATGCTGCCGTCGCTGGCGCGGTCAGTCGCATAGACGCGCAGGATGACGAAGCTCCACAGCACACTGCCCACCACCAGCGCGTAGCTGATGAGCATCAAGCCGCCGAGGAAATCGTCGATGAAATTGGCCAAGCCTTGCATGTACATAATAGGGGTGCCTTACTTGCTCGCTGAAACTTTAAAGCGGATCACGTCTTCGGTCAGATGCCCGTCGGCGGCGAAAACTTTGTATTTGATCGCATAATCGCCTTCTTCCAAAGCCGGGACTTTAATCAACATCTGGCCGGGCTTCTTGCCTTTGGCGATTTCCAAAGGATGGTAGACATCGCCCTTGCTGACCAGGAAGACTCTGGATAGCGCCAATTCCACGCCGGAGTTGAAATGCAGTGCCACTTCGGTGGGGTGGTTGATTTCGATGGGGTGGGTTTTCAGCGAGGATTCGGTGACGACCGCGTGGGCGGAGGCTTGTTGGCTGGCGGCGAAGAGCAAACCAGCGGCGAAGAGCAGGGCGACGGGGTATTTCATGAAAATTTTCCGGTAGGTGGGTTATTAATCCAGAATTAAAATAAATTCATCTGTCGAGATTCTTGAGCTTGACTGCTGCCAATTAGCGACCAGTCAACAATATTCAATAAGCTGGTTTTTATTGGCCGTTTATCATCCCAAAATATGAGTGATGACAAAAGATTTAGTGATGCCGCTGAGTTGATTTGCGCAAGCGCTGTCTCCGCTTCGGCTTGGGTATTGAATGACAAATAATACACCGTGTCATCAAACATGACGGGGCGGTTACCCATTGGGCCAACTAGGCGAAATCTCAAAGTTTTATATAAACTGCAAATGGCGATACGCCACGGGCGAAAAGCGTAATCACCCACGCCAAACAGGGAAAAAATTGGGTTGTTTTTGTAAATCGTGCTGGCCCGGGCGTCAAGCGCTGGTTTATTATCCAGCAAATATTGCCAAGTCTTAGGAGCCAATTCGCGGATTGTGTCGGTGCGTTGTCCGACAAACTGCTGAGTGACCAAGACATATCGGCCACGCCATGCTTTGTCTGAGCCAATGTCAGAACCTTTCAATAGCGGGTAAAGGTAATTATCCTCAATGTCAACTGCCTGCCCCGTCCCGTTTTCCAATCCCGTTTCGGTGCGGGTCAGTTCCATTACCTGCGCGGCATCATGCTTGATCCCGGATCGCCATTTTTGGGGGCTTTTTCCCACCAAAAAAGCCAGCTTGTCAAAAGTCTCCAAGTCCGCGATGGTCAGGCCATTGCGATGGCCGACCCGATGACCGCTTGTTTCTTCCAAAGATTCATAGACTGTATAATCATGGCTTGAGCGAGATTGATTCTGGTCTAAATTCATGACCAGCAGGCAAGCATCCACAGAGGCATTGAAAGCTTTCTTGGCATCAATTTTAATAATGCTGGCATCACGCACAGCCAGCCGGTTTTGTTGCGCGTAGGCCAATAGTTTTCTAGCCACTGCTGTTTTTACCAGCATTGCCACTACGCCGCTACGTCCATGGAACCAGCGCAAGGTTTCGATCAACATCCATTCGGAAATGTCAAAATTCGCCTTGCCGGTAATCGCATCCAATCCTTTATGGCGCAAGAAATTAGTCTTCACCGGAAGATTTTCGCCGTCGATGCTGCCTAATCCCGCATTCGTCACCCAAGGAAAATTACCCAGAATTAACAGGTTTCCGGTGACAGCAGCCAGCTTTTTTTGCCAGTCCGTCGCGAAAAAGTCTGCCTGTTCCAAGCGTATCCGTGCCAGGTCTTGGATGTGGGCAATCCGTGCTTGCAAGGCACCGAGGTATTCAGTATTGACCTCAAATCCTAAAATCTGCCGTGCCTTGGGAAACGCCTCCGCCGCCGCCAACACAAACGCCCCTAAACCGCAAGTTGGCTCGATAACCACCTCAGGGCAAATGCCAAGCTGGGACAGCCGTTTGCATACTGCTTTTGCCAGAAAGTCAGGCGTTTGGAAATCGCCGAATTCGACTTTGCGCTTTTGTTGGGTGTTCACTTCTTATTTCCATGGTAAACCATCCTGACGCCGGGAACGGTTCCTGCCTTTTCGATGATGCGTGAATATTGCAATCGCCATTGCAATGCGTTTGATATGGTCAAATAGCCTTGCTCAGGAGGCGTTTTTAATATTTCGTATGCCAAGTTATTTAACTCTATTTCATCAACGGGAAGGTTTTTATCGATCATGAATGCAGTTAAATCATCGCTGTTGCCTTCATTGGAGAGAATATCTCGTAGACCTTTGGTCATTTGGAAGTCAGCAGTTTGGTTTGCCTCAACAAATATCACATCGATAATATTTAGGATGGCTGTCCGTGTCGCTTCGTTATCAGTTTTGTCATAGACGAAAACAATCAGCGAATAGCCAAGGCCGTAAATTTTCTGCCGAGCCGACTTGAAAGGACATGAAGATTGCGGTTGGCGTAGGCTGGTCACTTTCATGTCTACGCCGATGTCAGGAAAATCTATGCCATGCGCTGAGTTGCCTTTCTCAAAGACAAGTTCTTGCTTAAGCAAATATGCTCTGAACTTGTGTTCAAGATAGGTTCCAACTGCCTTGCCATCCGTGACACCGTACAAAGAGGATTCAGAGTGGCTGCTCTCGACATCGGCGAATAACCGGGCTTCGGCGCAAAGCAGTTCAATTGTTAGTTGGGTCAAGACCAGCCTCTATCCAATTTTTAATATCCATAGGCTGTGGGCGCTTCGACAAATATAACACTTCAATGCCAACAACTTGATTCTCTGCATCGTAATCCATAATGATGCCAGGCGCGGTTTCTTCTGATTCCACCACATGTGTATCTACTAATCGCAAACGCAAAGCGTCGGCTCCTTCGTCAATATGGAACTCTATGGCTTCTTGAATAAGCTGCAATGCTTCTTCACGGCTTTCGCCGACAGCGATGCAGCCTGGAAGATCCGGCACATATGCACCAAAACTGCTTGGCCCTTTTTCGACAAGCACTAAATATTGCACGACACACCCCTTTGCATCACGTTGCGATTCGGGCCGCAGGCGGCCAAGGCAGCATTCCCACGAGAGCGTGGGAACGATATTATCCCCCCGCCTTCTGCTTCAAAGCATGGCTAATCAGATTCTTCCCCAAATCCTTGATCGCCCCGCCGACTTCCTGGGTGTCGGCGATCACTTGCTCCATCGCCGACAAGATCCAATCCCGGTCTTTTTCATTGACGACCAAAGGCGGCAGGAATTTGACGACGTTCATGCCATGGCCGGCGACTTGGCTCAAAATGCGGTGGTTTTTGAACAAGGGAATAGTAATTGTCTGGCTGAACAAGCCTTTGTTGGCGGCTTCGAGACCTGCAAACGCGGCTTTGCGCAATAGGCCGTCGGGGGAGCCGAATTCGACGGCGATCATCAAGCCTTTGCCGCGTACTTGCTTGAGGAAATCGTATTTCGGAATCATCGCCTGCAGGCCTGAGATTATCTCGCCGCCGATTTTCGCGGCATTATCCACCAGCTTTTCGTCTTCGATGACTTGCAAGGAGGCGATACCCGCTGCCATCGCCATGTTGTTTTTCGAGAAGGTCGAGCCGTGGACGACGGCGCGGTCCATGCGGTTGAACACGGCGTCCATGATCTGCGTGGTCATCGCCACCGCGCCGACGGGGATGAAACCGCCGGACAGGGCTTTGGCCATCAGCAGCATGTCCGGTTCCGCGCCGTAATGCTCGACCGCCCAGAATTTGCCGGTGCGGGCGATGCCGCATTGGATTTCATCGGCGACGAACAAGGTGCCATATTGCTTGCACAGGCGTTGGACTTCTTGCAGATAATTGGGCGAGGGCAGGTTGACGCCTTTGCCTTGGATCGGTTCGACGATGAACGCGGCCACGTCTTTATTACTTAATGCCCGCTCCAACGTGGGCAAGTCGTCGAACGGCACGGCGGCGCAACCGGGCAGCAACGGGCCGAACCCTTCGCGGAATAGATTCTCGCCATTTAATGACAACGCACCAGTGGTCAGGCCGTGGAAAGCGTGTTCGCAGTAAATTATCTTCTCGCGTTTGGTGGTATAGCGAGCGAATTTAATCGCCGCTTCGACGGCTTCCGCGCCGGAGTTGCAGAAGAACATCTTGGTGAGTTTGTCCGGACAGGTGCTGAGAATTTTCTCGGCCAGAATGCCTGAGAGCAAAGACACGTCCATTTGCACCAGATCCGGCAATTCGGCGTCCAGCACGTCTTTCAAGGCTTGCACGATGGCCGGGTGGTTGCGGCCCAGCGCGAAGACGCCGAAGCCGGACAATAAATCCAGGTATTCTTCGCCTTTGTTGTCGTATAAATACGGGCCACGGGCTTTGGTGTAAACGCGGTCGTAGCCGATGGTTTTCAGCACCCGCACCATTTGCGTGTTCAAATGCTTGTCGTGCAGGTCGAAGTTTTCCCCGGCATGTTCGGTGAGCAATTCGGCGATGGTTTTTGACATGGTGGTCTCGGTCAATGGTCTGGCAGGGTGATTAGTAGTGATGGCGGTGCCTAAACCGCAACGCGCTGAAAGCCGGTAGCACGACCAGCGCGCAGATCAGCGTCATCAACAGGCCCACGGAGAGCAGAATGCCCATCGACGCGGTGCCTTGATGGGCGGTGAAAGCCAAGCTGCTGAAGCTGAAAATTGTCGTCAATGCGCCATAGAATACGCCTTGCGCCTCGCTGCCGCCGAGCAGATTTTCCTCGCTAGGGTCGAGGTAGTGCAGGCGGTGGGCCATGTGGATGCCACTGTCCACGCCTAAGCCGAACAGCAAGGGCAGGGCAATGATGTTGGCGAAATTGAACGGGACGTTGAACACCACCGTCGCCGCCGCCGTGAACAAAGACGCCAGTAGCAGTGGCAGCAGCACCAACAAGGTGTCTTTGACATTGCGCTGGATCACCAGCAGCAGCAACGTGATGGCAATCAGGGCGATGCTGAACGCCTGTTGGAAGGCGCGGACGACTTCGTTCATGGATTCCAGGTAGGTGACGGGCAGGTCGGTCACGTCGGGGTCGACTTTCTGCGCTTCCTGGATGAATTCACGCAGATTTTCCAAGTCATTCAAGTCTTTCTTGGGGGCGATTTGCACGCGGTACAAGCCGTTTTTACCCAGCCAGCGTTCTTTCAGATGGACGGGCAGGGAGGCCAGGGTGACGGGTTCGGCGTCCAGGCTGTGTTTGAGCTTGTCCAAGGTGGCGGGCAAGGCACCCAGCAGGACGCTTTGCAACCTGTCCAGCATCGTTTGCCGGGCTTGCTCGGGCAGCGTGTCCAGATATTCCATGAACAATTCCAAGGTTTCGCTCAATTCGGCCATGTCAGCGTTGCCGCCTTCGCCCTTGGCGAGTTGTTCTTGGAGTTTGGCTTGCAAGCCTTCCAGTGAGTCGATTTGCGCACCGCCTTGGGCCAAGGCCGGAAAACTGTCGAGTTGCGAGCCCAGCACCAGGGCGAGGTCGCCGATAATGGTCAGCTTGGCCTCCTGGTCCTCAGGGATGAAGTCCAGCAGCGTCGTCACTTTGTCCACGGTGGGCAATTGCTCAAAGCGGCTTTTTTTTGCCAAGGCTTCTTTTTCACCAGCGGCCAGGGACGACAGCGTCATCGGCGAGGTGTCTTTGTATTGCAATAGGTATTTATAGGTTTGTACCGACTCGGTGTTCTGGTCGCGCAGGTTGATGGGGTTGAAATCCACCGACACCTGGGTGAGCAGGCCCAGCGAGGCCAAGGCCAGCAGCACGGTGATCCAGCGGATGCGGCGGGCATAGCGCAAAGGCCAGTTGGAGATGATGATCGAAGACTGGCGGCTTGCCGGTTTCTGGTTGCGGGTGATGCGCAGCGGCATGATTTTCATCAAGGCCGGCAAGACCGTGAACGTGGTCAGCAAGGCGATGAACATGCTGGTGCCTGCGATGACGCCCAGTTCCGACACGCCGACATAATTGGTCGGGATGAAGGCGTACAGGCCAATGGCGGCGGTGAAGGTGCAGATGGTCAGCGAGGAGCCGGTGGAGGTCAGCGTGTCCAGCAAGGCGTCGCGCTGCGACTCGCCGCGTAAGATCAATTCGCGGTAGCGCAGGCAGAAATGTGAAGAATAGGCGTCGCCCATGCCAATGAACAAGACCGCGAACGCTATCGAAATCAGGTTGAGATGGCCGATGGCGACCGTGGCGAAGCCCAAGGACAGCACCAGCCCCAAGGTCAGCGAGAAAAAGGTGGCGAACATCAGCTTGAACGAGCGGTAGGCGAACCACAAGGTGGCGCAGACCAGGAACATCGAGGCGTAGCCGGCGATCTGCATGCTGTTCGCAAGGGTATCCATTTCCTCGTGCTCAAGCACCACCTCGCCGGTCATGCGCACATGCACGTCGGCCAAATCGCCCGCCGTGGCCTCGGCGGCCACGCCCTTGATGGCGGCGATGCATTTTTCCGCCGGCAGCAAGGCTTGGAAATTCAACCGGGGCGTGACGATGATGAAGCGCTTGGTGATGCCCAGCCCGCTTTGCTTATCCATCATCAATTGCTGCCAGGACAACTGATAGGGCCGGCCTTCCATGACGGCGCGCAGGGCCTCGGAGATTTTCCGGAAGACTGGGTTTAGATCCAGCTCGATGTCGTCGTCAGCCGAGGCCTTGACGGCTTGCCCGAGAATCTCGAACAGCCCGTGTAGGCTATTGTCTTGGGACAGCTTGCCGATGAACGGCTGGGCGTTGGCGAGCTGGGTGGCGGCGCTTTCCAGTTCTTTTTGGCTGAGATAGAGCAGGCCGTTGCGCTCGAAAAAATCGCCTTCGTCCGGGACATAAACCGATGTGACGAAGTCTTTTTTAGCGCGCAGCCCCGCGCTGACGCGCTTGACGACGGCGGCCGTCTGTTCCGGCGAATCGCCCTCGACCAGTAGCAGCACGGTGCTGACATCCTGGGGGAAGGCCTCTTCCAGCTTAAGGCGGTTTTGCTGGAACGGCAGCTTGATGGAAATCATGTCCGCCGTGTTGGTGTTCACGGTGAGGTTGTCCATCGTGTACTGGCCGACGAAGCCGGTCGCAATCACGAACAGCAACAACAGCGACCAAGGCCGGTTCAGGACATTGGCTTCCCACCAGTGGATGGTTCTGATCGCTAGGCTGTCGGTGTTTCTGCTCATTGGCGGGTTTGTCGGAGGGGTCTGCGTTGGCTAAAATCAGGGCTGCACTGTGGCGGATGATCGGGCATTCTGGACGTCACAAATAATGGTATCTGCCATTGCGATGGCAACCCGCTTTATGCCGCTTTCAGTGGCGCGACATCATCCGCAGTAAGCGCCGTCGCCCCTAAGCTGACAAGTACACGGTTCAAGTCATTGACTGTCACCTTTGTGGGGGCTGTAATCTCTATGCCAATGGCTTTTCCATCTTCGCCGTAATCAATGATTATCCCCGGCTCCGCCCTTGATGTCCGGGTGCTTTTGCCTTTCGTTGTGCGCGGAAGATAAAAGTAGGCCGCTATGGGGCGTCCATGACGGTAGGTCACTTCAAGATAGGGGTCTTTCATTGTTATTCGCTCCACACGGGATAGGCAGTGATTATCACTAAGAGCTTTTCAAGTTCATCCGGTTCGACGATGACTTCCCAGCGATGGCGCTTGTGTTGGGTTTCAATAATCCATCTTTCTTCGACAATGTCTGCCCTATAATTTGTTGAGCGCCCTAACATTTTCCTTAAATCGCTTTCATTGAAAGCGCGATCTTCCATGCGTTTCAACAAATGAGGGGTAAACTCGATTTCCCAATCCCACCATTCCGGCCATGCTATTTTTTTCACGGGATTCCTTTCGTGCGTTGTTTATAAAGATGTGGCAAATCGGCGGTGCCGTAGGGTGCGGTGAGGAACGAACCGCACCATTCGCGTTGTCCTCGATTGATGTGCTTCGTTTCTCTGAGTATCCTATGCGGGCCGGATTGGCATGTTAGGCTAAAGGTTACGGATAACTTGCTCTGGATTTAATCTATTTCCAACTGAGTCTGTTAATGGAAACGTCTTTTTACATGAAAAACAACGATAGCCCGTACCACCTATTGCATAATCTCCATAAGACACAGGAAGCTTACATGATGGGCAAAGCGGGTTATTATCCTTATCCCAATAGATTCCGTATTTTAATTTTATAAAATCTTTTTGTTTTTCAGTTTGAGTGTTAAATGAGCGTACCAAGGAGATGACAAGTAAAAATAAGCTTATTGACAATACAGATAACAAAAGCAATAGCCGGGCTTCTGGCTGAAATAGGTATGCTATTGGGAATCCTACTTTTTGCAGATAATCGCCCAAAAATGGTGCATTTAGCAATAGCGGCAAACTTATTCCCGCTATCCGCCGCGTTTGCTTAGTTGGCAGGGATTTTTCTAAAAGGTTCGACATATGTTGGTTTTAAACAGCCTAACTAACATTACAGGAAGAAAACCTAGCTGAATAAGCGATAGCCGCAACGGTTTGCAAAGTCTTCATCGCTGCCCCAAAATGTCGCCCCAAACGGATGATGCCGATAAAGTCAACCGGCCTCAGCAATGCCCGCCCCAGCATCTTGCCCACATGCAAAACCCCGTTTTCATCAAACGCCGCCGCGATGGACGGCGGGATGTCGATGCTGGCGGGATCGACGATGCTGCGCACGGCCAGGAAGGGAAGCTTGAAATCCAACGCGGCGCGGGCGGCAGCGGCGCTTTCCATGTCCAGGGCGACGGCGCCGGTCGCGGCGAAGAGCGCTTGTTTTTCTTGCGCCGAACTGACGATGCGGCGGTTTTCCAGCAGCTTGCCTTGGCAAACTGGCAGCTTCGCTTCCAGCAGGCCGGCCAGGCGCGCGCGCCAAGCCGGGTCGGTTGCCAGTGTTTGGCCGTCCGCGCCGATAATCGAGACGGGCAGGATCAAATCGCCGGGTTTTAACGCCGGATCCAGCGCCGCCGCGCAGCCCCAACTCAGTAAAGCCGTGGCGCCTTGCGCAAACAGCAAGGCGGCGCAACGCGCCGCCGCCTCGGGGCCGGCCCCGGAGAGGCCGAGCAAAACGCCTTCGTCCAAAGCCAGCAAGCCGCCTTCCGGGACGCGCTTGGCGGTGAGGCTGCGGCATTCCTGCGGCATCGCCACCAGAATGCCTATTCGTTGCTTCACCCTCTCCCCAGCCCTCTCCCTCAAGGGAGAAGGAGTCTTTATGGTCATGCGATGGCGAAACGCTCGTTGCGGAAGCGGGCCAAGGCCCACAGCGGGAAAAACTTGTCGTAGCCGTGGTACTTTAAATAGAACACTTTCGGGAAGCCCGGCGCGTTGAAGGCGATATCCTTCCAGAAGCCGTCGGCCTGCTGGGTGCGCAGCAGGTAATCGACGCCGGCCTGGACTTCCGGGCATTCGGCTTCGCCCGCCGTCATCAGCGCGGTCAGCGCCAGGCCGGTGTGGAAGGCCATGCTGGTGTGGAACTGGCCGCGCCGCGCGGGGCTGTCGTCGTGGAAGGTGTAATTGTCCTCGCCCCAGCCGCCGTCTTCGCGTTGCCTGGATTTCAGCCAGGCCACGGCGCGGACGATGCTCGGGTCGTCTTTCGGCAGTCCCGCGGCTTCAAAGCCCAGCAACACCGACCAGGTGCCATAGATGTAGTTGGTGCCCCAGCGCCCGAACCACGAGCCGTCCGCCTCCTGCTCTTTTTTCAGGAAGGCGATGGCGCGTTCCAGCACCGGCTGGTAGTCGGGCTGGTCTTTCACCAGCTTGGCGAGGAACATCAGGCAGCGGCCCGACACGTCGGCGGTCGGCGGGTCGAGCAGGGCGCCGTGGTCGGCGAACGGGATGTGGTTCAGGTAATAGTGGTCGTTGTCCACGTCGAACGCGCCCCAGCCGCCGTTGCTGGACTGCATGCCGGCGATCCACACTTTGGCACGTTCCAGGGTGGGCTCGAATTCGCTGTCTTGCGCCTGCGCCAGCGCGTGGGCGACGACCGCCGAGTCGTCCACGTCGGGATACCAGGAATTGCCGTACTGGAAGGCCCAGCCGCCGCCGGGCAGGTCTGGCCGTTTGACTTGCCAGTCGCCCGGCTCGTCGGTCAGTTGTTTGCTGACCAGCCATGCCAAGCCGCGCTTGATTTGGGCGCGGGTTTGTGGGCTTTCTTCGTATTTGTCCACTTCCTGCAAGGCCAACGCGGCCAGGCCGGTGTCCCAGATCGGCGAGACGCAGGGCTGGCAATAGGCTTGGTCGCCTTGGAACACCAGCAGGCGCTGGATGGCTTCCAAGGCGATCTGGCGGCGTTCGTCGGTCTTCGGGAAACCTAGGAAATCCAAGGCTTCGTAGGCGTTCACCATAGCCGGGAAAATCGCGCCCAGACCGTCATAGCCGTTGAGCCTTTCTATGAACCAGTCGCGTGCCTTGGCGGTCGCCTTGCGGCGCACGAAGCCGGGGATCAAAGGCTCCATGCGGCGGCCAATGCGCTCCAACCCCAATACCACTCTGCCGATGGGGGTCTTGACATGGCTGAAATAGTTTTTTTCCAGCTCCGGCGCCGTGGTGAACAATTCGCGCACATGGACATTGTTCGGGTTGCGTGCCTGGACTTTGTAAGAACACAGGATCATCAGCGGCACCATCACCGTGCGCGACCAGTACGACACCTTGTCCAAGTGGAAGGGGAACCATTTTGGCAGCAGCATGATTTCCACCGGGATGAACGGCACGCCGCGCCAGGGAATCTGTCCGAACATGGCGAGCATGATGCGGGTGAACACATTGGCCTTGGCCGCGCCGCCTTGGGCGAGTATCCAATTCCGCGCTTGTTTCATGTGCGGCGCCTCGGTGTCGTCACCGGCCAGCTTCAAAGCGTAGTAGGCTTTGATGGTGCAGGAAATATCGCCCGCGCCGCCTTGAAACAGCGGGTAGCTGCCGTCCGCGCTTTGGTGGGCGCGCAGAAAATTGGCGATCTTGCCTTGCAGCTCGGCGTCGATTTCGTCCATGAAATGCATCATTAAAATGTATTCGGAGGGAATGGTGCAGTCCGCCTCCAATTCAAAAACCCAATAGCCTTCCTGGCTTTGCAGACGCAGCAGATGGGCCTTGGCACGGGCGATGGCGCTGTCCAGCGGGGATTGCAGGGTGCCAAGAAAGGCGGAATCTAGGCCCGAAAATACGGAGGTTTCGTCGATGAACATGGGTCTTTATCCTCTTAAAATTATGGCTGCGCCGCTGTCGCCAGGGCCAAAACCTGGCGGTCGGGCGCCGGAAGCCCCCGGCCCGCCAGATAAAAGGCGGTTTTTAGCAACAAATCGCTGCGCCGACTCAAACGGCTGGCGGCGATGACGGTTTTCACGTCGCGGCGGCTGATCTTGACCTGGACGGATTCGCTGAAATAAAGGTTGGCGTTGATCTTGCGCAGGGTCAGGATGGCCATCCCCAAAGCCCACAGGCAGAATTCCCTCATGCCGGTTTCGTGTGGCGGGATGTGCAAGGTGTATTCCAGGGCGTTGCGCAGATGGGCGTGGGCGATGCCGATCAGCTCCTGGAAGCCTGCGGCGAAATGCGGGTTGTCGTGGCCGGGCTGTAGCTCGTCAAGGTTGAAGCCTTTGGCCGCGAACACATCGCGCGGCAACCAGCAAACGCCGCGCGAATGGTCATCCCAAAGGTCTTTGAGGATGTTGGTCATCTGCAAGCCTTGCCCGAAGGACACCGCCAATTTCATCATCAGCTCGCGCTGCGCGTCGATGGGCGGCGAATAATGGCAAAACAGCCGGGTCAGCATTTCCCCGACCACGCCGGCGACGTAGTAGCAATAGCGATCCATTTCGGCCATGTCGTCCAGCCCGTGGCGCAGGTCGCGGCCTTGGAACTCGGCCATGCCCTGGCCCATGACGGCGACGCACAGGTTCAAGGCTTCGCGTTGCGGCGCGTCGAAGCCGCAGGTGATGGCGATGACCCGGGGGATTAGGCGGATCAGCTCGTGCTCCGCCGCCAGCGTCTGCGCGGATAGCAGCGGCGCGAGCTCTTCGGCGAGCGGCTCCGGCGCTTCGCTGCCTTCGACCACGCGGATAAATTGGCGGCAAAAATGGCGTTTTTGCGCCGCGTCCAGCGCCACCTCGTCTTCGATGGTGTCGATGATGCGGCACAGCAAATAAGCGTTGGCGACCGGCTTGGCTAGGCCTTCCGGCAATTGCGGGATGGTCAGCGCGAAAGTCCGGGAAACGCCGTCCAGCAAGCGAGCCTGGAGGGTGTCGTCCGCCAGTGCGTCAAGTTCCATGGTGGTGGTCTCTGAACGGCTTCCGTTCATGAAGGTCCTGCTCTTTAGACAGTGAATTAAACAATTCGCCACGCTGGTTGAGCGGTTCATCCGGGCGGATTGGGGCGGTTAAAGTCCTTAAGGCATCCTGGCCGGATCATCAGGACAGTTGCATAAAAGTCAGAAAATTCTATCGTTTTTTGCATTAACGTCAAGCTGTGTTGTATTTTAGCGAAAATTTTTGAATAAAATACAACGCATCGGGAAAATTTTGCATTATCATATGAACCATGTTCCGGCGGACATGGCTGGGCGTGGCATGAAATTACAGATTTAACCAGGAGTTAAGAAGAATGAGCGTTCCTTTGCGTCAACAGATCACCGTGGCGAGCTATCTGCTCAAGCAAAAGCTAAAGGGCGTCAAGCGCTATCCCCTGGTGCTCATGCTGGAGCCCTTGTTCCGCTGTAACCTGGCCTGCGCCGGCTGCGGAAAGATCGACTACCCCGACGAAATCCTCAATCGCCGCTTGAGCGTGGAAGAGTGCCTGGCCGCCGTCGACGAGTGCGGCGCGCCTATCGTCTCCATCGCCGGCGGCGAGCCCCTGCTGCACAAGGAACTGCCCCAGGTGGTGGACGGCATCATCGCCCGCAAGAAATATGTCTACCTCTGCACCAACGCGCTGCTGCTGAAAAAGCGCATGGCCGATTACACGCCTTCCCCCTACCTGACCTTGTCCATCCACCTGGACGGCAACCGCGAGCGCCATGACGCCTCGGTGTGCCAGACCGGCGTGTTCGACCGGGCGGTGGAAGTGATTCAACTGGCGATCCAGAAGGGCTTCCGCGTCACCGTCAACTGCACGCTGTTCCAGGGCGAGTCGGCCGAGGAGATCGCCGAATTCCTCGACTACGTCAAGGCGCTGGGCGTCGAAGGCGTCACCATCGCGCCGGGCTTCAGCTACGAGCACGCGCCCTTGCAAAACATCTTCATCAAAATGCGCGAAAGCAAGGAACTGTTCCGCAGGGTGTTCAAGATTGGCAAAGACAAGAAATGGCCCTTGAACCACTCGCCGTTGTACCTGGACTTCCTGGCCGGCAACCAGAGCTACAACTGCACGCCCTGGGGCAACCCGACCCGCAATGTCTTCGGCTGGCAGAAGCCTTGCTATCTGCTGGTGGACGAGGGCTACGCGCCTAGCTTCAAGTCCTTGATGGAAGAAACGCCCTGGCACAAGTATGGCAACTCGAAAAATCCCAAATGCGCCAATTGCATGGCCCATTGCGGTTTCGAGGCCACCGCCGCCGACGATTCCATCAGCCACCCGCTGAAAGCCTTGTGGAAAGGCCTCATGGGCCCGCGCACCCAGGGCGAGATGGCCCCAGAACCCACCCCCGAGTGGATTACCCAGCCGGGTGAAGCGGGTGCCGTCAAGGTGCGCCCGGCCATCCGCATCGAAGCCGTGGAATAATCCGCCGCCGCTCCTTCAGCGCCCGCTGCCGTGCAAACGGCAGCGGGCGTTTGCGTTTACAGCCAACCCCAATTTTTAAAACACCCATCGACATGGATACCTTTCTGCTTGTCTTGACTTCTTTCGCCGCGCTCGTCTGGTTCATCACGTTGGTGCTGCCCTGGCGTCCCTGGCTGCATAGTGAAACCTTGGAGCCCGACACCGCGCCCGGCAACAAAGCGGTGAACTTGAGCGATTTGACCGTGCTCATTCCGGCCCGTAACGAAGCGGACGTGATCGCGGCCACCTTGCGCGGCTTGGCGGCGCAGGGCGGGGGGCTGAAAGTCGTATTGGTGGACGACGGCTCCGACGACGGCACGGCGGATATTGCCGGCCAGGTTGAGGGTGTGGCGTTGCGTATCGTACAAGCGCAAGCTTTGCCGCCGGGCTGGAGCGGCAAGCTGTGGGCGCTGGAACAAGGGTTTAGAGCCGTCGACACGCCATGGACTTTGCTGCTCGACGCCGACATCGAGCTTAAGCCCGGCATGGCGGCCGCCTTGCTGGCCAAGGCCAAAGGCGACAACCGGCAGTTTGTCTCCGTCATGGCCTGTTTGCGCATGGAATCCTTCTGGGAAAAATTCCTGATGCCGGCCTTCATTTATTTTTTCAAACTGCTGTATCCGTTCCGCCTGGCCAATTCCGATTTCCCTTACGTCGCCGCGGCGGCGGGCGGCTGCATCCTGGTGGAAACCCGGGTGCTGGCCGGACTCGGCGGCTTCGCCGCCATCAAAGGGGCGATCATCGACGACTGCACGCTGGCCAAGCGGGTCAAGCAGGCCGGCCAG
>Ga0265327_10000764_pt1 | contig 49808 bp, 48 predicted proteins | sample 41621metaG_FD_202089 | JGI IMG/M metagenome (GOLD analysis project Ga0265327, IMG submission 202089) | Rhizosphere microbial communities from Carex aquatilis grown in University of Washington, Seatle, WA, United States - 4-16-21 metaG | ecosystem: Host-associated > Plants > Roots > Rhizosphere... | reverse complement strand
AGCAATTCTATCTCTTCTTGGCTGAAATCTATTTTTATCATGATGCGCAGAAAATTGAAAACAAACACGGAACACTTGAGAGTATATTATATCAGAATGTTTTATTTTTGAGTATTGTTAGTATACACCCCGGATGGCAGCAGCCCGTTCGACCAAATCGCTTGTCTGGGTGGAGTCGTTTCCGGTGCCCAATCCGTCCCCAGCGGCCTCAGCGACAGCATCGCCACGCTGAGTTCCGCCGAAATCTACAGTCCCATGGGCGGCCAGACCCTCGCGCTGTACCGCTCCGCCTCCAGCGTGAAGGTCGGCGGCACGCTCAGGCTCTCGGCCACTGGCGGCGGCTCGGGCAACCCGGTGGTGATCTTCTCGCTGACGCCTGCGGCCTGCACGGTCAGCGGTTCCACCGTGACCGGCGTCGCCGCCGGCAGTTGCACCGTCGCCGCCAACCAGGCCGGCAACGCCAGCTACGCCGCCGCCGCGCAGGTGACGCAGACCTTCGCCGTGCACTAACCGGCCCCTCTCGTTCCCGCGGATTCCCAAGCTCCGCTTGGGAATCCGGCCCGGCAAGCTCCGCTTGCCGAATCGGGAAACAGAGCTTCCCAGACCGCGTTCCTAAGCAGGAGCTTGGGAAACACGCTAAAACATCAACAACATTGACCAACAGGCATCCCATCATGAAACCACAGCTTCATATCCTCGCGGCGGCACTGCTCGCCGCCGCGCCCTTGCAGGCCGCGACGATCTACAACCAGCCCACCGACCTCAGCGGCAGCGTCGCCTCCCAGAACGACCCCGGCGGCGCGGGCGAAATCGCCAAGGCTTACGACAACTTCACCCTCAGCACGGCCTCCAGCGTCACCAGCCTGGGCTGGACTGGTTCCTACTTCGCCGGCTCGGCCGGCGGCATCAGCGGCTTCCTGGTCGAAATCTGGGCCGACAACGCCGGCGCGCCCGGTGCCAGCTTGCTTTCGGCGACGATCAGCGGCAACGCGGGCGAAACCTCGCTAGACAACGACAGCAACGGCGACCCGGCCTACGCCTACAGCGCCACGCTCGCCACTCCGTTCGCGGCGGCGGCGGGCACGGCCTATTGGCTGTCCATCCAGCCCACGCTGGCGGGCAGTTCGCAATGGGGCTGGGAAAACGGCAGCGGCGGCGACGGCGCGGCTTACCAGGTCTTCGGCGGCTCGCCCGCCGCCATCACCAACGACTTGGCGTTCAGCCTGGACGGCACGGCCAGCGGTGGCGGCGGCAGCGTCCCCGAACCCGGCAGCCTGGCGCTACTGGCGGCCGGCCTGGCCGGCTGGCGGGGCGCGCGCCGCCGCGCCGGGGTCGGGGTGGCGGCTTAAGCTTTTTCTCGTTCCCACGCGTCGCGTGGGAATGCAGTTTCGGCGCGCCGCGCCGAATCCTTCAACCCGCCCCCACGTTTAGGTTGCTAACGCAACGCCTTGATCTGGCATGGATTCAAACGTTGCGGGCGGGGCGGATGCCCCGCCCGGCAGAGGATTTTCCGTCCACCCTTCGACAAGCTTGTATGTTACTGAAGAGGGTTGGGATGGATTACGCATGGATTATGCTCAGGGCGAACGGAAAATCCTTAACTTAACGGCATTGCTTGCAAACCCCGGCCGGCTTTGGGACGCCAAGCGGGTTTACTTAATTCGGCTTGCCTTCCCGCAAAACCTCCACGTCTTCCTGCGGCAAACCCGTCGCGGCGACTACCTGGGAAATGTTTAAACCCATGTCCAGCAGCTTGCGCGCTATCGCCACATTCCTTTCATGCGCGCCTTCCTCTTTGCCTTGCTCAAGTCCCTGTTCAAGCCCTTGCTCAACGCCTTGTTCAATGCCTTTCTGCAAGCCCTTCTCCAAGCCCATTTGATAAGTCACCAGTTTTTCCACGTCGATGGTCAGCATGTCGAGTTCCTCGCGGATGTTTAGGTTTAAGTCGCGGTTGCTGGCCAAAGTATCCAGCATCTCCACATATTCCCGCGGAGGTCTTTGTCACCCATGGCCAAAGCCTCAATCCTTGACCGGCCTCTTCTCCAGCTTGCGCTGCAAGGTGCGCCGGTGCATGCCCAGCGCGCGGGCGGCGGCGGAGATGTTGTTGTCATGCTCGACCAGGACTTTTTGCAGATGCTCCCATTCCAGGCGCTTGACCGACAAGGGCTTGTCTTTGATTTCGACGCTCTCGTCGCCTTCGTCCTTGTGCAGCGCGGAGACGATCTCGTCGGCGTCGGCGGGCTTGGTGAGGTAGTGGGTCGCGCCGAGTTTGATCGCCTCCACCGCCGTGGCGATGCTGGCGAAGCCAGTCAGCATGACGATGCGGGTGTTGTCGTCCAGTTCGACCAGCCGCCTCACCATCGACAAGCCGGACTCGTAGCCGACGCGCAAGTCAATGACGGCGTATTCGGGTTCGACCTGGTCGGCCAGTTGGATGCCGCTGTCCAGGTCGTGGGCGACGAACACGTCGAAGCCGCGCTTTTCCATGGCCATTTTCAGCACCATGCAAAACGTGGCGTCGTCGTCCACCAGCAGCAGCCGGGGTTGTTCTGAATTTTCCGGCACGAGATCTTGCATCACAGTTCTCCTGGCTGGCTGGTCATGGGTAGGGTGAGGCGCGTCCAGGTGCCGCGGCGGTCCGGGCGCGCTTGCATGTCGATCTTGCCGCCAAGGCGCTCAATCGCGGAAAAGGCGAGGAACAGCCCGACGCCCAGGCCATGCTCCTTCTTGCTCGACACCGGGTCTTTGCCCAGGCTGGCGAAGACGGCGGGCGCGATGCCCGGCCCTTCGTCGAGAATGTCCAAGATCGCGGACTCCGGCGTCCAGCGCGCGCGCAGGTCGATGCGTCGCGGGGACACGTCGGCGGCATTGTTGAGGATGTTCACTAGGGCGTGGGTCAGCGTGCGCTCGGCGAGGATGCCGGGCGAGGGCTCGTAGCCGGTTTTCAAATAGTGCAGCGCGGTCGACTTGCCCTGCTCGCGCCAGTCGGCGACGACGTCGTCGAGATAGCGCGAAACCGCCATGATCCGCCCCGACTCCGCGCGGAGCGCCCCGGCCGAGGCCGACATCACCGACAAGGCCGACTTGCAGCGGTCCACCTGCTCGCGCAGGATTTTCATCTTCATGCACAACTCCATGGACTGGGAATGCGAATGCTGCTTGTATTCTTTTTCCAGGTCATGGATCAGGATGGCCATGGTGCCCAGCGGCGTCCCCATTTCATGGGCGGCGCCGGCGGCCAAGGTGCCCAAGGCGACGACGCGCTCGTTGCGCAGCGCCTGCTCCCGCTCATGGGCCAGCTTGCGGTCGAGCTTGCGCAGCGAGTCGGCCATGCCGACCACGAAATAAGCCACCAGCACCGCGCTGAACACGAAGCCGAACCACATGCCGAACACATGCAGTTGGATGTCGTGGTGGTCCATCATCAGATGCTGCTGCTGGTTCACAATCAGATGCTGCTGGTGTTCGACCGGGATGCTGAAATCGCCCAGCGTCATCGGCACGATGCGCGGCAAAGGCTCGTAATAGCGCATCAGCACCGTGTAGGCCGAGGAGGCGAAGATCACCAAATACCAGGTGTAGGTGTGAGACAGCACGGTGGCGGCGATGATCAATGGCAGCAGGTAAAACCAGGTGAGCGGATTGGTGGCCCCGCCGGTGAAGTACAGGATGCCGGTGATGGCGAGCAGGTCGAAGCTCAATTGCAGCGCCAGCTCGCTCTCTGTGACCGGCGTTTCGCCGCCCAGGCGCAGCCAGGTGTACCAGTTCAGCGACACTTGCAAGGTGATGATGCCGGTCAGCGCCGCTTGGTGCAACGGGATGTCCAGCCCGTACACGCTGATCAGCACAGTCACCGCTTCCATGCAGATGATTAGGTTGCGCATGACAAACATCCATTTGAGGTTCGTCCACGCGGTATTGTCGGAGGTGACGGGCTCGGGAATACTGATTAAGGTTTCGTCATTCATACATAGTGTGTTTCTATCAACCTGCCAAAGGGGAAGCCTGCGGCGCGGGCCGCATTTTCCGGTGTTTTGCGGCCCGGTGCGCGACAATTTGCCACATTTGCGAAAAACTGTTTCGGGTATACCATTTTCCCATCCCAGTTGGAATTTCTGAGTTCCGCAGGCTGGACTGATCTAAAATCCTCCTCTTTGATATGCAGAGCCCTCGTTGGCTCTGCATTTTCTTTTTGCCTCCCTGGCCCACAGCTTGACGCTTTCGGCACCAGCCTTGGCCATCAAATCCAGCCCCATCAAATCGGCCTCGCCCGCCTGCGCCCGGCTAAACGGCTGCAACACGCCATAGCGTACTGGCGGAATCCGCAACGGATGGCGCTCCTTCAAGGGATATTGTCCGTATTCGTCGAAACCGGGCACGCGACGCCCGTGCCTTTCAGGCCGCAATAGCCGTCAGGATTTTTCGCCAGGTATTGCTGGTGGTAGCCTTCCGCGAAATAAAACTCGAACGGCTGGGCGAGAATCTCCGTGGTGATGGCCGGGAAGCCCGAAGCGGCCAGCCGCTGCTGGTAGGCTTGCAAAGACGCCCAGGCTTCGGCTTGCTGCGCGTCCGAATACACGCCTATCGCTGACCGGTACTGCGTGCCCCGGTCATTGCCTTGGCGCATGCCCTGGGTCGGATCGTGCGACTCCCAAAACAGCTTGAGCAATTCGCCCAAGGCCACGGCTTGGGGGTCGAACACCACCCACACCGCCTCGGTGTGGCCGGTCAAGCCGGTGCAGACCTCTTCGTAGGTCGGATTCGGCGTGATGCCGCCGGCATACCCCACGGCGGTCAGCCAAACCCCCGCCCGCCGCCAGAACAGCCGCTCCGCGCCCCAGAAACAACCCAGCGCGAACACCACCGTTTCCAGCCCCGCCGGGTAAGGTGGCGCCATCGGATGGCCGTTGACATGATGCCGGGCCGGGAGGGGCATGCGTTCCGCGCGGCCCGGCAGGGCTTGGTCTTTGGAGGGCAGCGCCAGCGACTTCTTCGCGGCCAGGCCGGCCAGTAACTGTTCCAACATGGGATCAACTCCTCTGTATGGCGCGATACCCAATGTCTTTGCGGTAATACACGCCGGGCCAATGAATGTTCGCGGCCAGCTCGTAAGCCTTGCGCTGCGCCTGCGCGACGGTCTCGCCCAAGGCGCAAACGCACAGCACCCGCCCGCCGGCGGTGAAGATCTGGCCGTCATGATGATGCTGGTGGGCGCCGGCCAGGAAGACCTTGGCGTCGGCCTCCTCGTCTTCGGGCAAGCCGCTGATGACATCGCCCTTGCGGTAGTCGCCCGGATAGCCGCCCGCCGCCAGCACGACGCCCAAGGCCGGGCGCGGGTCCCACCGCGCCTCGGCCTGGTCCAGGCTGCCGTCCAGCGCGGCCAGGCACAGCGCCACCAGGTCGCTTTGCAGGCGCAGCATGATCGGCTGGGTTTCCGGGTCGCCGAAGCGGCAGTTGAATTCCAACACTTTGACCGCGCCTTGCGGGCTAATCATCAAGCCGGCGTATAAAAAACCCGTGTAAGGGACGCCTTCGGCCGCCATGCCGGCCAAGGTCGGCGCGATGACCTCGCGCATCACTTTGTCATGAATGTCCGCCGTCACCACCGGCGCCGGGGAATAGGCCCCCATGCCGCCGGTGTTGGGGCCGAGATCGCCGTCGTCGCGGGCCTTGTGGTCTTGCGAGGTGGCCATGGCCAGCGCGTGGACGCCGTCGGCCATGACGATGAAACTGGCCTCCTCCCCTTCCAAGAATTCCTCGACCACCACCCGGCTGCCCGCCTCGCCGAAGGCGTTGCCGGACAGCATGTCCTCGACGGCGGCGACGGCCTCCGCCTCGGTGCGGGCGACCACCACGCCCTTGCCCGCCGCCAGGCCGTCGGCCTTGACCACGACCGGCGCGCCCAGCCGGCGGATATAGGCCACGGCGGGCGCGGTTTCGCTAAACACCGCGTAGGCGGCGGTGGGGATCTGGTGGCGGGCGAGAAAATCTTTGCAGAAGGCTTTGGAACCCTCCAATTGCGCGGCGGCCTGGGTCGGGCCAAAGCACTTCAAGCCGACGGCGCGGAATTCATCGACAATGCCGGCCACCAGCGGGACTTCCGGCCCGACGATGGTCAGCCCCACGCCATGCTCCTGGGCGAAATAGCGCAGCGCCACCACGTCATCGGCCTCGATGGCCACATTCTCCACGCCCCGCTCGCGCGCCGTGCCCGCGTTGCCGGGCGCGACGAAGACTTTATGGATCAGAGGCGAGCGAGCCACTTTCCAGGCGAGGGCATGTTCGCGGCCGCCGCCGCCGACGATGAGTACATTCATTCCTGTGGAAAACCTTATGTTGATCGGTGAAAAAAAGGGGCCGGCCGTTGTCCGCGCGCGGGCGATTGTCCCGCCGCCCCGTATGCCCTAAAGTATGCCGAAAATCTAGCCTTAAGAACAACGACTGAACCTATGAACACGCAAACGAGTGGCGGACACCAGCTCCAGACGCACAAGCTGGCCCATGAACTATTGGAGAAAAGGGCGCAACTGTGGACTCTGCGCGAACAACTTGTCAAGCTCCAGCCCTACACGCAAGGACAAGCCTTGGAGCCGTTGGTGCGGCGGTTTTGCCAAGAATTGATCGATTACATCTCGCTGGAGCATTTCGGCATTTTCCACCATTTGCTCAATAGCGGCGAGCAGGACGGCCACATGGTCGAGCTGGCCGGGGAGATCTACCCGCGCCTGGCCGAGACCACCCACGCGGCGCTGGACTTCAACGACCAGTGCGAGGCTTTTTCGGCGGAAGATCTGCGCCGGGAACTGCCGGCCGAACTGGAGGCGCTGGGCGACGGCCTGGCCTTGCGGGTCGAGTTGGAAGACCGCCTGATCGCAGGCATGACAGACGGGCTTTAAGGTAGCCGACGCCATGAAATATTGCAGCCAATGCGGTTCGCAAGTGCGCGTCGGGCTTCCCCCGCACGACGACCGGCCGCGCCACATCTGCGACGCCTGCGGCGTGATCCACTACCATAACCCGAAAGTCATCGCCGGCTGCATCCCGGTCTGGGGCGAGCGGGTGTTGCTGTGCCGGCGCGCCATCGAGCCGCGGCTGGGGTTTTGGACTTTGCCGGCCGGCTTCATGGAACTGGGCGAAAACCTGCCCCAGGCGGCGCAGCGGGAGGCCCGCGAAGAGGCCAATGTGGACGTGGAGATCGAGCAGTTGTACAACCTGTTCAGCCTGCCGCACATCTCCCAGGTCTACGTGTTCTTCCGCGCCAAGATGGTCGAGGAGCGCTTTTCCCCCGGTTATGAAAGCCTGGAAACCCGGCTGTTCAACCAGGCGGAAATCCCCTGGGACGAGCTGGCCTTCGAAACCGTGCGCCGCTCGCTGCAGTATTTCTTCGCCGACCGGGAAAGCGGCGAGTTTGTCATGCGGATGGAGGATGTGGAGCCGGGCGGGCGGTAGCTCCAAGCATGCGCGTTATTGCGAAAAGCACGTTATTCCATCAACTGGAAAACGTGTTCCAAGCCGAGGCAGGCAGTCCTGAGGCTGATGAGCGGGATTTGATCGAGATGGGCAAGCACAAAGCCTGTCCTAGGCTTTGCCTAAGGGAGGCTTGCCCACTCTACACAACACGCCGATATAATATCCAAAGACCCCTCTCATGAAACATCGCATAGATCCCAAAATTGACTGCGTGTTCAAAGCCCTGCTCGGCTCGGAAAGCAACAGCAATCTGCTGATTCATTTCCTCAATGCAATGCTGGGCGGCGAGTTGGCGGCACCGATCACCCGTGTCGAAATCCTCAACCCGTACAATGACAAAGAATTTTTCGATGACAAGTTGAGCATCGTCGATGTCAAAGCCGAGGACGAAGCGGAACAGCTGTATCAAGTCGAAATCCAAATATTGGTTCGCCGAGGCTATCGAAACCGAGGAGCAACGCTGGCTGAGGTTTTTTAAAGACGGTGAGCGGCTGGACGATGCGGCATTACCGGACTGGATGGACACACCTGAAATGAGGCAAGCCATGAGCACATTAAAGCGGTTTTCAGAAAAAGATCGTGACTACCATGCCTACCAAGCCCGGCAGAATTATTTGCGGGAGCAGCGCACCATCCAATGGGAGCGCGAGCAGGCCTTGGAAAAGTTAAAGCGCTTGGAGCAAGTCGAACAGGACTTGCAGCAAACGGAGCAAAACTTGCTGCAAGCGGAGCAAGATTTACGCCAGAAGGAGCAGGACTTGCAGCAAGAGCGGCTGCAAAAACAGGAAGCCTTGCAACGGGAGCAGGCTGCCCAGGCGGAAATCGAGCGGCTTAAAGCGCTACTGGCCCCAAAAGACGGATAACACGCATGAAAATCGGCCTGCAAACCTGGGGTAGCGATGGCGACATCAACCCGTTCATCGCCTTGGCCGGCGGCCTGGCGGCGGCGGGGCACGAGGTCACGCTGGCGATCACCGCCGCCGAGCGCAAAGACTACGCCGGCTACGCGCAGCGGCTGGGCTTCACGCTCCGGCCCGTCGCCTACATCGCCGAAGACGACGCGGACACCGGCCAGATCGCCGAGCGCCTATGGCGAATCGCCCAGCCGCTGGCGCAGGTGCGCTTCATCTTCGAGGAGATGTTCGAGCCCAACGTCGAGGATTTGTACGCGACGGCGCGGGCGCTGTGCGCGGAAAACGAGCTGTTGATCGGGCATTTCATCCTCCACCCCTTGCACCTGGCGGCGGAACAGGCAGGCAAGCCTTACGTCACCGTCAGCCTGAACCATGGCGCGATTGCGAGCCGCTATGTGCCGCCGGCGATGATGCCGAACCTGGGGCCATGGCTCAACCCCTTGCTGTGGACGCTGGGCGAGGCGCTGCTCAAGCGCATCATGCTCCCGGCAATCAACACGCTGCGCCAGCGCGAAGGCCGCCCGCCGCTGCGCAGCTTCCGCCCGGTCGTCGAATCGCCTTTATGCAACCTGGTCGCCGTCAGCCCGGCGCTGTGCCCCAAGCCCGCCGACTGGGGCGAAAACCAGCAGGTGTGCGGCTTCTTCGCGCTGCCCGACACCGCCCGGCCTTGGGCGATGCCGGACAGCCTGAGGCAATTCTTGGACGCGGGGGCCGCGCCTGTGTATCTGACCTTCGGCAGCATGTCGGGCATCGAGCGCGAGCCGGCTATCATCACCGAGACTACCCGCCTGCTGGTGGACGCCGCCAAAGCCGCCGGCTGCCGGGCCATCATCCAGGCGCGCTGGGACAGTGTGGCGGGGATAGCCGAAGACCCGGACATTTACCGTATCGGGTCGGTGCCGCACAGCCAGATTTTTCCGCATTGCGCCGCCGTCGTGCATCACGGCGGGGCCGGCACGACACAGACCGCCTCGCGGGCCGGTCGGCCCCAGGTCATCGTCGCCCACATCGCCGACCAGTATTTCTGGGCCGACGCGCTGAAGCGGCTGGGCGTCGCGGGCCAGCGGCTGGATCGGCGCAAGGCCAACAGCGCAAACCTCGCCCAGGCCATCCGCCATACCCTGGACTCGCCCGCGATGGCCGCGCAGGCGGCCAAGCTGGGCGCGCGACTCGCCGCCGAAGACGGCGTCGGCACCGCCGTCGCCCTCATCGCTCGCCTGGCTGTGGCCGTGGATAAGCAAGTTCTGTGAATTGGCCTAGACTTGTCAGGGTAACACCCATAATAACAATCCCTGACCAAGAGAGGACTCAAGCCATGACGAACGCGTTTATCAACCTCCCGCGCCGCCGCTTCCTGCAATACTCAAGCTTGGGGGTGGCCGCGCTGGGCCTGCCGGGCTGGCTGGCTGCGATGGAGAAGAAGCACCCGAATGTGGCCTCGGCCGATTTCCACCCCGACGTCGAGCTGGAGTTGTCCGCGCGGCCCGCCTCGGTCGGCGTGTTGCCAGGCACTTTGACCAATGTGCAGAAATATTACGGCAAGTTGCTGAAAGGCCCGCAAGACACCCTCGCCGAGATTCCCGGCACCTACCTGGGGCCGGTGCTGCGGCTGCGCAAAGGCCAGAAAGTGCGCGTCCATTTCCGCAACGAACTGGACGAGCCCTGCATCACCCACTGGCACGGCCTGCACGTCCCGCACATTGCCGACGGCCACCCGATGTATGCCATAGCCAAAGGCGAGACCTGGGTTTACGAGTTTGAGGTCGTCAACCGCGCCGGCACGTATTTCTACCACCCGCACACCCATGGCGAGACCGGCAAGCAGGTCTACCAGGGATTGTCCGGCATGATCCTGGTCGAGGACGAGGACGAAAAGAAGCTGGGCCTGCCCTCGGGCGAATACGAAGTCCCCATCGTCATCCAAGACCGCAGCTTCGACGCCGACAACCAGCTCGTCTACGTGACCCACAACATGCAAAAAATGATGGGCTTCCACGGCGACCGCGTCCTGGTCAACGGCAGGCCGGATTTTGAATTGCCAGTCGAAAGCCGCGCCTACCGGCTGCGCGTCGCCAACGGCTCCAATGCGCGCATCTACAAGCTGGCCTGGGACGACGGCACGCCGATCACCGTCATCGGCGTTGACGGCGGCCTGCTGGAAGCCCCGGTCATCAAGCCTTATGTGATGATGGGGCCGGGTGAGCGCATCGACGTGTGGGCGGACTTTTCAGGTCGCGCGGTGGGCAGCGAGCTGACCCTGCGCAGCAAGCCGTTTTCCGGGGCCTTGCCGCCGATGCACGAAAAGATGGTGGCGATGATGGGCCATGGCGGCGACGGCAGCGGCAAGCCCGCCGACGCCCCCAAGGACGGCATGGACCACGGCAAAGGCGGCGGCATGGGGATGATGGGAGGCATGGGCCACGGCGGCGACAAGCCCGCCGACGCGCCGAAAGACGGCATGGATCATGGCAAAGGCGGCGGCATGGGCATGGGCATGATGGGCGGCGGCGGCATGGGCATGATGCCCTGCATGAAGCTGCCACAAGGCACCGACTATCCGATCTTCAAAGTCCGCGTCACCCGCCAGGCCTCAGGCAGCGCGAAACTGCCGGAGAAGCTTTGCACCATCAACCGCTACGCCGTCAAAGACACTGCCAACCCGGACAAGCCCATCCCCATCGGCATTTCCGAGGGCATGATGGCTATGTTGTTGAACGGCAGGCCGTACGCGATGGACGATGTGCAGCCGTTTGAGAAAATCAAGCTCAACAGTGTGCAATTGCTGGACATTTTCCACGACCACGCCATGCCCGGCGGCGCGGCGGCCGGCGGCCATGACGGCGGGGCCGGGCAAAAGCCGGCCAGCGGCGGCATGGATCACGGCCAAAGCGGCGCGTCCGGCAAGGACGGCGGCGGCATGGGCATGATGGGCCATGGCATGGGCATGGGCATGATGGGCGGTATGAACCACGGCGACAAGCCCGCCCCCGAGGCGAAAGGCGGGATGGAGCATGGCTCGGGCGGCGGCGGGATGATGATGGGCGGCATGGGCGGAGGAATGATGGGCGGCATGATGGGCGGCGGCATGTCGATGTCCATGGCCCACCCCATCCATATCCACGGCCAGCAATTCCAGATCCTGGGCCGCAGCCTGGACATGAAAGAAGGCGAGGGCTATGACACCGTTAAGGACGGCTTCATCGACGCCGGCTGGAAAGACGTGGTGCTGGTCATGCCCGGCGAGCGGGTGCGCATCATCAAGCCTTTCGAGCACTACACCGGCCTGTTCATGTACCACTGCCACAACCTCGAACACGAGGACTTAGGGATGATGCGGGAATTCCAGGTCGTTTGAGGAAACGCTCCGGAAGAGCGGACAAGGCCGGCGCGGCCTCAAAAACCGCGCCGGTTTTTACCCATCCCGTTGAAGTTCAGCCAGCGTAGCCAGGATGAAGCGCGATGGAGCCTGGGACGATCACAGCCATGAAACTCCGCATTCCGCTGCGCTTCAGGCGGGTTGCGCTGGCTGTCGATATGCGGTCAAACTCGCCCGGCTGCCGTCCTAGCCTCAAATCTTGAGGCCGGTCTTGGGATTGATGAAGCGCATGGCGGCCTAGCCAGCGTAGCCCGGATGGCGCTTGCGGAATCCGGGAATGATCGGGGCCACAAGCTCCCGCATTCCGCTGCGCTCCATGCGGGCTACGCTGGCTAATCCGGAGTGCGAGATTTATCTCGCACAGCCCGTAGGGCGGGTTAGGCGCGCCGCGCAAAACGATGGAAAATCCCGTGCCTGCCCGCGCGCCGTAACCCGCCGTTTCCGCGAGACGGCGGGTTACGGCGCGTGCGAGTTCGGGGAAACGTCAAAGCTTGCCGAAACGCGCCCAACCCGCCCTACGGCCCTACGGCCCTGTTGAAATGGAACCCCGGAGGGGTTCAAGCGATTAGCCGGGGGTTGAGCGCAGCGACACCCCCGGATAATGCGGAAAAAAAATGCCACGACCCCGAAAGGGGTCGCAGAAATCCATGCTTCAGCGCATTGGTGGCCCGCATGACTGCGACCCTTCCAGGGTCGAGAGCTTGTTTTCACCGCTATCCGGGGGTGTCGCTGTGCTCAACCCCCGGCTAATCGCTGGCAACCCTCCGGGTTGCAAAACACCGGCTCTGTGCATTTGTGTATAACGATGAGCGCGCCACGTGGAAATGCCGCTGTGGCGCGCCGCGCCACCGATCCGCAGCGCGGATCAACTGGGTTCCCACGCGGCGCGTCACTGCCATTAAGTTAAGCCGTCATTTCGGCAGGGATTGCCGGAATCCAGGCTGCATGGATGCTTTCAAGCAGCGCCATCCCTGGAACCTAGGTTCCGGCATTCCCTGCCGAAACGACGAGATTTTTCTTAACTTAATGGCAGTGACGCGGCGCGTGGGAACTAGAGAAAACCCCGTGCCTACCCGCGCGCCGTAACCCGCCGTTCCGCGAGATGGCGGGTTACGGCGCGTGCAAGTTCGGGGAAACGTCAAGGCTTGCCGAAACGCGCCTAACCCGCCCTACGGCCATCAGCCTTCCAGCCGCCGGATTTGCTCACCGCACCATGCCAAGTCGTCGCGCCACTGCGCATGGCCGGGATCCAGCGCGGCCAGTTTTGCCATGATCGCCACCGACACCCGGTAATGCGCCAGCGCCCCGGCCGGCTCGCCCGCTTGTTCGGCGTTTCCGGCCAGCTTCCAGTGGCTGACGGCCAGATCCCGCTGCCATTCCGTGTTGGCCTGGTCTAGGCTGGCCAGGCGTTCGGCGATGGCAAGGCCGGCTTGATAATGTTCCAGCGCCCCGGCGCGGTCGCCCTGAGGTGCTAGCAGCTCGCCGATTCTGTTGTGGTAGACGGCCAGATCCCGCTGCCATTGAGCATTGGCCGGATCCAGGTCTGCCAAGCGTTCGGCGATGGCAAGGCCGATTTGGTAGCGTTCCAGCGCCCCGGCGCGGTCGCCCTGTATTGCCAGCAAGTCGCCAACTCTCCCGTGGCTGACGGCCAGATCCCGCTGCCATTGCGCATTGGCCGAGTCCAGGCCGACCAAGCGCTCGGTGATGGCATGGGCGGCTTGATGGTGTTCCGGCACCCCGGCGCGATCACCCTGTTTCGCAAGCAAGTCGCCGATTCGCTCGTGACTGAAGGACAGATCCCGCTGCCATAGCACGTTGGCCGGATCCAGATCGACCAGGCGTTCGGCGATGGCATGGGCGGCTTGATAATGTTCCAATGCCCCGGCGTGGTCGCCCTGTGCCGCCCGCAAGTCGCCATTGAGGTTATAGCTCATAGACAGCCTGCGCAGCCAGTCATTGTTGTCCGCGTCTTGCGCCAGCCGAGCTTGCGCGATCCCGGCCATGGCTAGAAACTGCCCGGCGGCTTCGGCCCGCTTGCTCCTGGCCAATAAAACCATGCCCAAAGTCCAATGGGCCTCAAAGCAGGCCAGACCATCGTCTAGACCCAAGGCCAGCTTCAACGCGGCTAGGGCATAGTCCTCCCGCACCGGCAGCGGTAGATTGTCCCAGCGTATCAAAACCAGTAATTTCAGGACTCCGGCACGGGAGGACTTGCCCAACGGCGCGTCGCGGCGGGTTTCATCGAGAACACCAGCCAGGGCTTGCAGGTTTTCGTGCCGACCTTCGTTCTCCCAGTCGCCATACAACTCGCGCAACTCCTCCGCCGCCTCGGCATCCGGCCCGGCGACGAGGCGGTGGAACAGGCGTTCGATGCGCTGCGCCGGTTCCTTGCCTACAAAACAATCCGCCGCCAAACCCGACAGCGCCCGCAGCCTATCCGGCGCGGTCGCGGCGAGGTGGCGGCGCAGCGCGAGGCGGCTGGCTTCGTGGACATTCCAGCCTTGCCGTAGTGGGAAGGCTTCCACCATGGACAGCGCGGTCAGCGGTTCCAGCCAGCGGCGGGCCTCCTCCGCGCCAATCAGCCCGGCGAGGATGGCCTCGTCGAACCAATGCGGAATCGCCGCCGCCTCCAGCGCCGCCCGCAAACCCGGCTCGCGACCAGCCAGCACGATGTCTATAGTCGCCAACGCCAGTTGGTCGGGGTCGCCTTGGGCGGCTTGCAGTTGTTTGATCGCCTCGTCGAAATTCATGGCTTGTACTCACTGGCCAGCGCGGACGGCCCGAAAAAGCGTTCCAGCAAGGCGTTGATGAGGCCGACCTCGCCGCCGGCGGCCTGGGTGGCGAAGCGCAGTTGCGCGGCGGTGTCCGGGGTCTCCGCTTCCGGCCAATGCAGGCGGATGTATTCCAGCCAGTCGTCCGGGCGGTCGATGGCGGCGAGTTCGTGGGGGATGGCATGATTGCGCCACGCGCATTTGCCATGCTCAGGGATCTGTTGCCCGCCGACCACCGCCACCACGGCGGGCATGTCGTCGATGTAATGCAGCAAGCGCTGTTCCAGCCAGTTGCGGGACTCGTCGGAAGCGGCTTCGTAGGTGTCGAACAGCAAGACCAGCGGGTCGGCCAGTTCTTGCAAGCCTTCGATGAAGCTGGGCGAGGACTTCGCCGCCGCCGCCAAGCCCGGCAGGCTTTTCTTGAGACCTAAGCGCAATTGCTCGAACACATCCTCCATCGCCGGGCAACCTTTGAAATCCACCTGCGCCACCGGCAAGCCCTGGGTTTTGGCGTATTCCTTCAAACCGCCCAGCAGCGTGGTCTTGCCGCTATTTCTCGCGGCTTTCACCAGCAAGACGCGCTTGGGCTGGCGGCCTGCGAGCATCTGCCGGAACAATTCAAACTCCGGCTTGCGATCCGCCAAGGGCCAGCGATAGCTTTCATTGGGCGCGGGCCAGGCAATGGCGGCGGGAGTGGCGGTGTTGGGCTGGGGGGATGGCTGGTCGGCTTCGCGCAGCCAGGCCAGCAGGTCGGCGTAGTCGTCGTCCAGCAGAAAATTGCGCAGGCCGGCGATGTTGACGGGGATGTGGTTGCGGTCGGCGGCGCTAAACACCACCACCCGGCAAAAGCCGATCTTGCCGCCTGCTTGGTAAACGCGCTGCTGAAGCGCCGTGGTTTCATGGGTGGCCCAAGGCGCATGCCCGGTGGCTGGTCTTTGTCCCAGTAACGCCGGTATGCTTCGGTGAACACCAGCAACACCCGCTCGGCTCGGCTGGCAAGCCGCTCCGACCAGGTGTCGAAGCCCTCATCCGGCCCGCCCTTTGACAGGTCTTGGTCGAAGTCCACGCCGATGCCGTCGGCCTTAAGCCGTTCAGCCAAGGCCGCGACCTTGGCTTTATGTGCTTCGTTGTCCCAGGTGTAGCTAATGAAGACCCGCGTCATGAAAGCGTCCGTTAATAAAAGGCGGCGATGGCAAATGGTAGCATCCACCGCCCGATAAACCGACAGGGCAAGGCGAACGGTCGGCAAAAATACGGGTCTCAATTATTCCAGCCCGCCAAGGCTGGGTTTTTCAACATTTCAACAAAAACAAGCGGAAAAACATCATGAGCAAAATTCTCGAAGAAGTCCTGGGCGCGAATGCGGACTATGCCGCCAACTTCGGCGACAAGGGCAGCCTGGCCCTGCCCCCCGCGCGCGGCTTCGCCATCTTAACCTGCATGGACGCCCGCCTCGACCCGGCCAAATACGCGGGGCTGTCCGAAGGCGACGCCCACGTCATCCGCAACGCCGGCGGGCGCGCCAGCGACGACGCCATCCGCTCGCTGGTGATTTCGTACAAGTTGCTGGGCACCAAGGAATGGTTCGTCATCCACCACACCAACTGCGGCATGGAGCTGTTCACCAACGAAGTCATGGGCGGCCTGCTCGAAAGCAGCCTGAAAACCGCCTCCATCGACGCCAGCGGCTGGCATGACTGCGGCGAAGGCCCGGGCTGCACCGAGGGCAAATTCATCAACTGGCTCACCATCAAGACCCAGGAGGACAGCGTGCTGGAAGACGTGCAGCGCATCCGCCGCCATCCGCTGGTGCCCAAGGAAATCCCGATTTACGGCTATATCTATGACGTCAGTTCCGGCAAGCTGATCGAAGTGCCGGCCGCGACCCAAGCCGGCCAGGCGGCTTAAACCCCAGCGTCCCCGTCCGCGCCCCGGGCGTGGACGGGGACGCCCCAGCAGAATTCATCCAGGAGACGCCCATGAACCGAACCATTCCCTTGCTCGCCGCCCTAGCCTTGGCCGCTTGCGCCGTCGCGGCGCAGGCCGAAGAACCCCAGGCCGCCCGGCAACTGCTGTTGAAGCAAGATGTGACCCTGCCGGCCACCACGGTGCAAGCCAAGGTCATCCGCGTGCAATTCCCCTCCGGCTACAAAACGCCGTTGCACACCCACGAGGGCCAAGGCCCGCGCTATGTCGTCAAAGGCCATTTGAAAGTCGAGGACAACGGGAAAACCTCAGTGTATGGCCCTGGCGAGGTGTTTTGGGAAACCGGCGCGGCGATGACGGTGGAGAATGTCGGCGGCGGCGACGCCGAAATCGTCATTTTCGAGCTGGCCCCGGCCCACTGACCTCTCCCAGCCCAGAAGCAAAGCCATTAACTTAAGGATTTTTCCGTTCGCCCTGAGCCTGTCGAAGGGTGAACGGAAAAATCCAACTTATTAAAACTTAAGCCGTTCATGGTTCGACAAGCTCACCACGAACGGCTTAAGTTAATGGCTTTGCAGCCCAGGAGACGGAAAATATGGCCATCGACGACACCACCGTGATTTTGGTCCTGATCGGGCTCGCCGCTGGCGTGGCCTCCGGGTTTTTCGGCATCGGCGGCGGCGTGATTATCGTGCCGGCCTTGATTTACCTGCTGGGCTTCAGCCAGCACCGGGCCATCGGCACCAGCCTCGCCATCTTGTTGCCGCCGGTCGGCCTCGGGGCGGCCATCGAGTATTACCGCCATGGCAACCTCGACATCCGCGCCGCGGCCTTCGTGGCGCTGGGCCTGTTCGCGGGCGGCTGGCTCGGCGCGGCGGTTTCCAACCAAATCAGCGGCCCTTGGCTGCGCCTGGGCTTTGGCGTGTTCGTGACGGCGCTGGGCGGCTATTTGATTTTCGGCGCGTTGCGGCGTCTGGGCTGGCTATGACTGCCCCCTCTTCGGATAAATTCAAGTATGGAACCCCAATTCTGGCATGAACGCTGGACGCTGAATGAAATCGGCTTCCACCAAAACCACATCCATCCGCAGTTGATCGAGCATTGGCCGGCGCTAGGCTTGGCCGGGGGCCAGGTGTTCGTGCCGCTGTGCGGCAAAAGCCTGGACATGGCCTGGCTGCTGCGGCAAGGCCATGCCGTGCTAGGCGTCGAACTCAGCCCGCTGGCCGTCGAAGATTTTTTTGCCGAGCAAGCGCTGGCATTTGCCAGCCGCCGCGACGGCGATTTTCAAGTGTATGAAGGCGCGGGCATCCAATTGCTGTGCGGGGATTTTTTCGCGTTGGAGGCCAAACACCTCGCCGGCGTCCAAGCCGTCTACGACCGCGCCGCGCTGATCGCCCTGCCCTGCGACTTGCAAGCCCGCTATGCCGAGCATTTGCTGGCGATACTGCCGAAGCGCCCGCCGATCATGTTGATTACGTTCGAGTATGACCCATCCGAAATGGACGGCCCGCCGTTTTCGACGCCCACACAAACCGTCGAAGCGTTGTTCGGCCAGGCTTATCGGATTGAGTTATTGTCCAGTCAAGACTTGCTGGACGAATCCCCGGGCTTGAAAAGCCGGGGCTTAAGCCGCTTGACCGAAAAGGCTTATCGGCTGTCGGCCTTACCGATAACATCCCTCTAAGGGATGTTATCGGTTTCTTGGGTTGACCGAAAAGACCTATTGGCTGTCGGCCTTACCGATAACATCCCTCTAAAGGGATGTTATCGGTTTTTTGAACGGCGTGTGGCCGTCCAACTCCTCGCGATACTGCTCGATGCCCTGCGTCTCGTCGATCAGAAACCGCCCGATGGCTTCGGCGAAACGGGCATCGGCGATCCAGTGCGCCGACCACGTCGGGGTCGGCAGCAACCCCCGCGACATTTTGTGGACGCCCTGCGCCCCGCCCTCAAACACCTGCAAACCGTGCCGGATGCAATACTCGATGGCCTGGGAATAGCAGGTTTCAAAATGCAGGCCGGAGACAAATTCCAGCGCGCCCCAATAGCGGCCATATAAGACGTTTCCGCTCATCACATTCATCGCGCAGGCCACCGGCTCGCCGCTGCGCAACGCCATGATCCATAATAGATTGTCCGGCATGGCCTGGGCGATGCGGCGGAAAAAATCCAGGCTCAAATACGGCGAGGAGTAATGCTCGCGATAGGTGTTCGCATAGCATTGGTAAAAGAATTCGAGCTGGCTGTCGTCGATTTCATCCCCGCGCAGCCAAAGGAAAGAGAGGCCGGCCTCGTGGACGCGCCGCCGCTCCTGGCGGATTTTCTTGCGCTTGTCATGGTTCAACGCGGCCAGAAAATCCTCGAAACAGGCATAGCCGTGGTTGTGCCAATGGAATTGGATGCCTTCGCGCAGCATGAAACCGGCCTCGCGCAGGCTGGCCTGGTCGGTTTCGTCGGGAAACAGGATATGCAGCGAAGAAACCCCGATCTGCGCCGCCAGCTTGACCGCGCCCAGCGCCAACAGCCGCTTGTCTTCGCCGGTTTTCGCCAGCAGGCGCGGCCCGGCCACCGGGCTGAACGGCGCGGCGCACAGTAGTTTCGGGTAATAAGCCAGGCCGTGGCGCTGGAAAGCCTCCGCCCATTGCTGGTCGAACACAAACTCGCCGCGCGAATGGTTTTTCAAATACAGCGGCATCGCCCCAGCCAGTGTCCCGTCCCGCCACAATCCCAAATATAAAGCTTGCCAGCCGGTATTGGGCGAGGCGCAACCGGTTTCATGCAGGGCCGACAGGAATTCATGGCGCAGGAAAGGATAATCCTCCGCCAAATCATTCCATTGGCGGGGTTCCAGGCCGGCTAATGATTCAATTATTTTCAGTTGCACGGGTGTGGGGCTGATGGGCCGCTATTCAACCGCATGTTGCAAATTGATAATCCAAGGCTCTTTCGCGCCCGGGTCGACATGGAACGCCAGCGAGGCGTGTTTGTGCAACAAGCCCTCCTCGCCCGAGGCGTTGGGATTCAGTTGGCGCTTGACGACAAAATCCACCATGCGCCGGGTATTGTAAATCGCCAGCACGCGGCTGCCGTGTTTGCTGTGGTAGACCTGGTAGGCGACGTTGCTCTCGTCGAAGGCGGGGTTGCGGGCGATCAAGGCCTCGATTTTGTCCGCGTCGCCATTGGCCAGGGTTTTCAGCACGGAACCACCGCGCGAGCGGCTGGCCGCTTGCAGAAACTCCGCCAGCCGGCCGGATTTTTGATGGTCTTGCAAATCCCGCACCTCGCGGTCGGCGAAGGCGAAACTCTCGGCCACCAGATAATGCCGGTCGCGCTCGCCGTCATTGGCAAACAAGGAGATTTTGTCCAGCGACTCATGTTCCAAAGCTTCCAGGAACGACCACGGCGAGCGGATGTGCTTGTCCACCGTGACCACCCACGGCAGCGCCCGCCCGGTGCGCTCGAAGCGTTCTTTGACGCTGGCGATGACGGCGGCGCGCGACAGCTCGTCCTCGCGCCCCTCCGGCTTGACGATGAAGGCGTCGATGGCGGTGATTTGCGTCCTGAAACCGGCCCGCTTGAAGCTGTTGACCACCTTGTGGTAGCGCGGCGCGTAGGGGATGCCGGTGCCGTCGTAGAGAATGCTGATGTGCGCCGCCTTGGCATGCTCGGCCACCAAATCGCGCAGCCGGTTGGCGAACGGCTCGATGAACACATAGTCGTCGCTGTGGTGGTTGGCGGCGGTCAGCACCGTGTACAAGTCGCTGCGCTTGCGGTATTCGTCCAGCGAGGCGATGACAAAATTCTCCCCGCATTGCGCCTTGGCGATGTCCTCGACGGCGGTCTTGCCGGCCCCGGCCCCGCCCATGGACATGAACAGCTTCGGGGTGTCGTCGGCGGACTTGCCGGCGAAGATGGCTTTTTTGGCCTCGTCGAGCTTCTTGGTGATGCGGTTCAAGCGGGCGTAGGCGATTTCGACGGTGCGCTCCAGCCGCTCGTCGTCGTTGGCCGCCGCCAGCAGCTTCGATTTCAACTCCGGGTTGTCGGCCAGGTCGAACACCGTGGCGGCCTCGCCCTCGCACTGCTTGATGAGTTCTTTCAGCTCGGTGTGGCTGGCGTAGCGCAAGCCGGTCAAGATGTTGATGTCCAGGCAGAACAGCGGGGCCACACCGTTGTCGCCGACGCGGATGCCGTCGATGTCGGCCTTGCCCGGCACGCGCAGCGACTCGGTGCCGGGCAGGAAGCCGATGACATGCTCCGACAGGCTCAACGGAAAATCGGCCACTTGCATGCCGGTCACAAACAACTCCCGCTTGATGCTGGTCAATGGCACCAGCCCGCCATTCACCGTGACCAGGCACTCGACGCCGTCCTCGGTGGTGTGCGACAGGAACGGGATACTGGCGACGAAGCGCTTGTTTTCCGGCCATTTGCCATAGCCGTTCGCCACGTTGTGCAGGCAGCGGGTGCGGCCGGGGTCCAGCGCATGCTCAAACGCCAGCGTGAGCGCCTCGATGCTGCTGTCCAGGCGGTGCAAAGCCACCGCGTCCTGGGCGTCCAGCCGCCGAAAGTCGATGACCCGCTCGTACACGCCCTTGAAAGCCGGCAGGTTGGTCAAAGCGGTCACAAACACGTCCAAGGCCAGCCGGTTGCCATAGTCGAAAGGCCGCACCAGGCTCATGTTCAGATAGAACTGCGCCAGCCGCTCGGCGATGTTGGGCGTTTTGATCACAAAGCCGTTGTTGTCGAACAGTTCCGTGCCCTGGCTGCCGCCGTTCATGACCAGGCGCTCGATGGTCATGCGGAAGTCTTTGCGCTTTTCCGCGCTGGGCATCTGCCCCGGGCGGTGGCTGACGGTGGCCTGCTCCTTCCAGTCGTGGAACACTTCGCGGTGGATGCGTGAAAACAGCTCGGTCAAATAGGTGACGCGCTTGGTCTGGTCGTGGGAAATGGTGGACTCCGCTTCTTGTTGCAAAGTCGACAGCAATTTCCGGGCGCGGGCGATGGCCAGCGCGTTGCGCAGCTTCTTCACTTGCGCGGCGCCTGCGATAGTTGGGGTCGGCGTGGTTTTCATGATGTGTGGGGCGCTCGTCATGGACAGGGGATGCAGGGGCTTATCATCCCCCGCACTCCCTGCTTAATGCAAGAAGCGTGGCAGCCTTAAGGCTGGGCAATTTGCCCCAACTTTAAGGCTTTTGTCGCCCCCAGCGGGGGCGACCTGCCCCGCTTTGGCGCTCAGGACAGGCTTATTCCGGCCTATATGGCTAAAAATGGCACATAGAATAGATGGTTGATTGCGGGGGGGGGCTTAAATAAAATAGCCATCGGCCATCGGTTCCGCCGATTCGCGCCCATGCTCCGTAACGCGAAATAACTTTACCTTTCATCTGTTTAACCTTGGATTGACCCGGAATTTTCAACATACATCACATCACCCAACGCAGCCTTGCCGCCTTCGTCATTGGCCTGATTTCAACCGTGGCCAACGCCACCAGCACCACTCCCGTGACACTGGACTCCTTGCGACCGACATCAATGTCAATCTCAATCTGCCGACTTTCAACCCCGCGCAGGGAACGCTGAACTCCGTGTCTTTCACCTATTCAGACACCGCCATCCTGACCGGTACTATCACCAACAACACTTCGACTCCGCATTCTGGCATCTTAAACAATGACGTGCTGTTTAATTTCAGCACAGGCATTGCCGCACTGGATGCGGTACTCTCCCCAGCGAACGTGGAACCGACCGGCAACTATGGCCAGATATTTCTCCCCCATCGGCCCACGTCTGTGGGGCCGTTCACCAACAACCTGGCTGGGTCATTCTCGTCCACTGACGCAGCCGTCTTGGCGCTGTTCCAAGGCAGCACAATGGCGCTCAATATCACTGGAACAAACTTCTCCGCTTTTGCCGCTTCAGGAAACTTCAGCGCCAGCCTCTCTACAGATGCGCGAGCCGTGCTGACGGTCGCGTTCGATTACACTCCGGCAACCGCTGCGGTTCCCGAACCGACGACGTTCGCGTTGCTTGCCGCCGGTTTTGCCGGTTTTGCCGCCTCGCGCCGCCGCGCCTGATTGCTCGCGGGCCTCACCGGAGCCGGATGGGGTTTGCAACCCCGTCCGTAACGTTTCAACCATGCTGCGAACCGCAAACGTAAGCTTGCCGCGCTTCGGAGCAGGGATAACATCGCTTGAAGCGATGTTATCGCTCGCCGCCCCGGCCAACGCCGCCGCCTTTCACACCCACAAATCCCCCAGCGAAAACGTGATCGCGTCGAACGGTTCGACGCCCACCGGCTCCTCGTCCGCCAAGGTGGCGATTAAAACCCAGCGGCCCTGTTCCAGCTTGAACGCCTCCAAAGTCCGCGCCAGCGGATCGACCAGCCACGCATAGGCCACGCCTTGGTGGGCATACAGCGGCAATTTCTTGGCGCGGTCTTTTTTCGCGGTGGACGGCGACAGGATTTCGCAGACCCAATCCGGCACGACTTCAAAGCGGTGGTCTTCCGGGATGGCGGGCATGCGCTCGCGCCGCCAACCGGCCATGTCCGGCACGGCGACCAGCGTGTCGCGGACAAAATGGATTTCCGGCTCGTCCAAAATCCACCAGCCGCCGGGGCCGCCTTCACCAAACCTAAACGGCGGGCCGACGCGCATGCCCAGCACGCTGCCGGCTTCGCCATGCCGCCCGGCGGGGCGCGGCTGGGTATAGAGTTCGCCGTCGATGATTTCGCCGGTGATGTTTTCAGGCAGTGCCAGCAGTTGCTCATACAACGTGGGCAGGTTCAACGCGGGTCGGCTCATGGCTCATTCCTCTGGTTTCAAGCCGGCCAAGGTTCGCAAGCCCCGGCCGGAACGGTTACAGTGCATTTTATAGCCTGTAGGGCGGGTTAGGTGCGCCACGCCCATCTTTGTGAAACCTCCCAGTAGGCCGCGCACCGTAACCCGCCGACTCCGCGAAGTGGCGGGTTACGGCGCGTGCAAGCCCGGATAAAACACCAAGCCTTGCCGAACCGCGCCTAACCCGCCCTACGGGCTTCCTTGCGTCCGCGCATCTATGGCCCTCGCCGTCGTCGATGAACAGGCCGTATTCGCTGGGAAAAGCCGGTTCTCCCCTTCCCCGCCAGGCACCGCCTGTATTATTGTTGCCGCTTCGTTTCCGACCGATTCCGGGGATGGGCGTCCTGCCTTGAGGCAAACCGCGAATCCGCCGGGCTTTCTTCGCCGCAACAGGATGGACACTACGACCATGACCGCCGCTTTGACTCCGGAACAGCTATTCACGCCTTGCGACCCCGCGCAATTCGATTTTTCCACGACTGAAGAGCTGGCCGACGCCGGCGTCGTCATCGGCCAGGAGCGCGCCTTAGGCGCGATCCGCTTTGGCCTGGGGGTGGAGCACAAAGGCTTCAATATTTTCGCGCTCGGGCCCCCAGGCTCCGGAAAATTGACGGCGGCCTGGGAAATCGTCAAGCGCGAGGCCGAACGACAGCCGGCCCCGGACGACTGGTGCTATGTCAACAACTTCGCCAACCCGACCAAGCCCCGCGCCTTGAACCTGCCGGCCGGGCTGGGCAGGCGCTTCACGGGCGACGTGGCGCGCATGGTCGACGAACTCGCCGTCGCCATCCCCGCCACCTTCGAGGGCGACGAGTACCGCACCCGCGCGGAGGCCATCGAGGAGCAGGCCAAGCTGCGCGAATTGCGCGCCATCGACGAGCTGCGCCTGAAAGCCAAGCAACAGCATGTCAGCCTGTTGGAAACGCCCAACAGCTACGCGTTCGCGCCGATGAACGGGAACAACGAGAGCCTCAGCCCCGACCAGTTCGAGAAGCTGCCCGAGGCCGAGCAGCGCGCCATCCAGGAAAACATCGCCCATTTCCACCAGCAATTGCAAAAGTTGCTGCGCCAGTTCCCGCTGTGGCGCAAGGACGCCAAGGAGAAGCTGAAAAGCCTGAACCGCGAATTCGCCGTCTACGCGGTCGGCCATCATGTCGAAGACTTGAAAGAGCGCTACCAGAAGCTGCCCAACGTGGTCGATTTTCTGGACGGCGTCGAGCAGGACATTTTCCAGCATGTCGAGGACTTCTTCCCCAAATCCGAGGCCCGCGCCGGGCTGTTCGGCCATATGGGCGGCGGCGGAGTGTCGCCGTTGCAGCGCTACCAGGTCAATTTGCTGGTCGACCACGGCGACAGCAAGCACTTGCCCATCATCGACGAGAACCTGCCCAACCACGCCAACCTGATCGGGCGCGTCGAGCATCAAGCCTTCATGGGCGCGCTGATCACCGATTTCACGATGATCAAGCCCGGCGCGCTGCACCTGGCCAACGGCGGCTATTTGATCCTCGACGCGCGCAAGCTGCTGATGCAGCCTTACGCCTGGGAAAGCCTGAAGCGCGCCTTGCAGGTCGGCGAAATCCGCATCGAGTCGCTGGAGCGCACTTTGAGCCTCATCAGCACCGCCAGCCTGGAGCCCGAGCCGATCCCACTGCGGGTCAAAATCATCCTGGTCGGCGAGCGCTTATTGCACTATCTGCTGGGCGTCTACGACCCTGAATTCCGCGACCTGTTCAAAATCTCCGCCGATTTTGACGGCGTCATCGACCGCGACGGCGACAGCAACGCGCTCTATGCCCGCGTCGTCGCCAGCCTCGCGCGCCGGGAAGGCTTGCGGCCTTTGAGCCGGGCCGGCGTCGTGCGCGTCATCGAGCATAGTGCGCGGCTGGCCGAGGACGCCGAGAAGCTGTCCACGCATTTGCGCAGCCTGAACGATTTGCTTAAAGAAGCCGACTACTGGGCCGGGCAGGCCGAGCGCAAAATCATCGAACAAGACGATGTGCAAACCGCCATCGACAGCCAGATCCACCGCGCCGACCGGGTGCGCGAGCGGATTTACGAAGCCATCCGCCGCGGCGTCATTTTTGTCGACGTGGCCGGCGAGGCCGTCGGCCAGATCAACGCGCTGTCGGTCGTCGGCCTGGGCGACTTCGCCTTCGGCCAGCCCTCCCGCGTCACCGCGACCGCCCGGCTGGGCAGCGGCAAGATCATCGACATCGAGCGCGAAACCGAGCTGGGCGGGCCGTTGCACAGCAAAGGCGTGCTGATCCTGTCGCATTTCATCGCCGCCCGCTATGCCCGGATGTCGCGGTTTTCGATGACGGCCAGCCTGGTGTTCGAGCAATCCTATGGGCAAGTCGAAGGCGACAGCGCGTCGCTGGCCGAGTTGTGCGCGATCCTGTCGGCCTTGGCGGAGCTGCCGATCAAGCAATCCTTCGCCGTGACCGGCTCGGTGAACCAACTGGGCCGGGTGCAGCCCATCGGCGGCGTCAACGAAAAAATCGAAGGCTTCTTCGATGTCTGTGTCGCCATCGGCTTGCAAGGCCAAGCCGTCATCATCCCCCAGGCCAATGTCAAAAACCTGATGTTGCGGCAAGATGTCGTCGAGGCGGCCCGGCGCGGGGATTTCGCCGTCCACGCGGTGGAGACGGTGGATCAGGCGCTGGCTTTATTGATGGGGCTGCCGGCCGGCGAGCGCGACTCCTCGGGGCAGTTTCCTGGACAGAGCGTGAACGGTCTGGTGGAAGCGCGGCTTAAGCAGATGGGCGAGATCGTCAAGGAGATGGCACAGTCGGACAAGAAGGATGGGGATTAGCTATGTAGGTCGGGCAGTTGCGCACGGCATTTGCGGCGGAAATGGCGCGGCGGCCATTTCATATCGACGCCATCGTGGTCATGCCGAACCATATTCATGCCGTTTGGACGTTGCCGCAAGGCGATGCGGATTATTCCATCCGTTGGCGCAACATCAAGAGCGCGTTCACCCAGCAAATCGAAACGGAAAAACGCCCCGCCGTGTCCGCGCGGCGGCGTCACAAAAAGGAGCAGGCGATTTGGCAACCGCGTTTTTGGGAGCACCGCATCCGCGACGAAATGGATTATGGCAGACACATTGATTACACCCATTACAACCCAGTCAAGCACGGGTATGTCCAGCGTCCGGTGGATTGGCCGTACAGCAGCATCCACCGGTATATCCGCCAAGGCATTTTGACGGCCCATTGATGCGGTGTGATGGAGTTTGCCGGCGGCGTCGGCCATGAGTCGGTTCGGTGGCCTGTTAGGCGGACCAAACCTACTCAAGTCCGACCACCACCCAGCGTGCGGGTGGTCTCTGTCCGTCAGACCAGAACTTCCGGAGGATGTCGGCACACAAAGCCTCACTCACGAGTTGTACACGCGGAACTTCCATGGGCTCGGCGCCTGGATAGAGAACAACTACACCGGAGTCAGACACTTCAGGGTCGACCAGCGCAAACTCGTCTTCATCGGAGCAAGGACAGTAGCGCACATAGACACCAACCCCGGATTCTACGATCAGAATGATCGTGTTCGCGGTTTCTACGTGCAGAAGTTCCCCCGTGAACGAACCGGTTCTCCAGAATGCAGGGCCACCGAAACGGACATTCGCGAGAAGCGCTTCGTAGTCCATGTCGTGCGTAGTGATACCGGAAGGGGCTGTGAACGCTACAGTCATGGCGAGTCTGGACTCCACTTGGCGTTTGAGCTGGCTGCCTACCGCCAGCGCTACCCGTAGCTGCCTAACGCCTGACTTCAGCGGCTTGCGTAGCAAGTCCGCTGGAAGGAAATGTTAGGGCTCTGGGCGGGTTCAGCGTTGCATACCTTTCGGACCCCAACTGCCCATTGGTGTTGCTCATTCTTCAAGCCCTTCGGCGACTTTCCGCAGAGCGAAGCGGCAACCAAGAAATGCGACCGCGAACAGAGCAAGATCAGCGACAGCCCCAACTCGTACGCCGAGATAGGGCCGATACAGCTTGCCCAGCGCGAAAACCAAAAGAAGGGCAAGAACTATCGCGGTTAGATTCCATCGTTTCATATTGATTGGTATCGAATTTCGTTTCTCTGCGCACAACCACTTCGGACTCAACACTCATTGCACGCGACCATGGGGCTTCATTTCTGGTGGAGCTACGGTGTCGGCCATGAGTAGGTTGGGTTGCCGTCGTTTTGGCAACCCAACCTATTCCCGTGATTTCCCGTGGTTTCGTGGTGGTGTTGGGTTGACGATAGAGCCGTCAACCCAGCCTTCGCCGCTTCGACCCCAAGTATGCACCCGCATGACCGGAAAACCCACCCCCAAAACGTGCTTGACGGAGATGGGGCAAGACGGTATCTACCCGGCTTGAAATAAGAGTGACAAACCATAGTCATTCATCAATGCCTTGACAAAAAAAATTATTTATAAAATCGCTAGGATTGTCTAAAGCTTTTGCGGCGTGAATTACAGTGATTTCATCGTTATTATTTTTCATCTGAAATTGTTTCCCCGTGAGCGGGTGTGTTTCGCAGATCGTTTTCAGGAATTGTGGTCTGTTCGGATATGGAAGACGTGGCATCAATGATCTCTTGCACATATTGAGAAGCCCTTTGTTTTGCGTTGTTTAAGATAGATTTCTCCTGATTGTGCGTATCTTCATATATTTCTTTGAGCTTTGCAATATGCTCTGGACTAATATCAGTTAATGAACCTAGGCGAGGGCCAACCGTAAACATATCTGTTTCTGATCCAACACCTGGAGCGACTTCCGCGCGCTTTTTTGCGGAAAACGTAAGTAGCAATGTTTCCGCGAATGGATGCTGTTTGCAATGACCAACAAACATTAACTGAGAATTTGCGTGCCAACTCCCTGACCCTATTGAAACAAAACCAACTCCGTCAAGACAATTTACTTTACCATCTTCTATTGTATATAAGTGTGGGCCATTTTCATCAACCCCTGCAATTATTGTAGCGATCTGCGGCATTTTAAAATTAATAAGTTCTGTTGCAATTTGTTTTATTAGATCAGGTGACATATTTTTTTGTTGCGCAGAGAAACTTTGTCTATCTAAAAAAAGCGGTGATAAGATGTCGTTTTCTGCTTTTAAGTTTTTTATGAAATTAAAATAATCCCTGTAAACGTAGGCTATTTCTCTTACTTCTAGCCATCTACCTAAGTTTTTGTTGTCTTTAATTTTGTTTACAACATAAGGTAGAACATGACTCATTATTTCACTTTGCAGAGATGAGTCGCCAGCAAGCATGGCAACTATAGAGTTTGTGATTGGCGCAATTTTTGATTGTGGCGGCTCAAATTGAACATCGCCAGCGGTAAGCATCCGGTCAGACGCTCCAATTATTGATGAGTTATCACAAATAGCGGCTACGCAAACTGTCATTGTTGTTACCACGTTTTAAGTATGAACCTAACTTTGTATTAGACACCACTTGGTGTCTTTGCCCGTTAGGGCGACAAGGCCGACGTCGCATAACACCCTAGGCGGTTGTCGTCTAAACCTGGCAATTGATGCTACACTTTTTGGCAAGCGTGTCAACTTGAACATTTGCGTTTGTAAAGCTTATAAAATACAGCCAAATAAATCAATAATTTGTGAATCACTGCCCGTTTGGCGATCTTGTTTGAGGATTTCGCCATGCCTTCCATGCAACCCGCCACGCCGGTTAGTCCGACAACCGAGCCGGTTAGTGCGACAAACGAGGCTCGCCGTTCTGGCTTATTGGAAACGGCGAGGGAACGGCTGCGGTTGAAGCATTATAGTTTGCGCACGGAGGAGGCTTACCTGGGATGGATCAAGCGGTTTGTGTGGTTTCATGGCAAACGCCATCCTAGGGAGTTGGGCGCGGCGGAGGTGGAGGCTTTTGCTGAACCGGGGCGGCAAGGGGGTGGTGAGCCGGTTAGACCGGCTTTGATCCACGCGGACGCTCACCCATGCCGCCCGGTTGCGCACCACACGCGGGAGTCACGGCCCTCGACTGGGTCAGGGCAAACACAAAGCCCCGATCCTCCCGGGCACCTCGAAAAACCTTTTCCGTTCATGCCCATCGACAAGCTCAGGACAGGCTTCGACAAGCTCAGCACGAACGGAAAAGGTTGATTTTAAAAGCTCCGTTCGCACTGAGCTTGTCGAAGTGCGAGGTTTTTCGAGGTGCCCTCCCGTACCCACCGGTTTCACCGCCCCGCCAGCCAAAGCCGCAACCGCAGTCCCGCCTCGCTGGTATAGCCCGTCGTGGCGTAGCGTATCTTGCCGCCGGGGCTTAAGATGAAAACCGCCGGCACGCCGCGCAGGCCATAACGCTCGGCGACCGTGCCGTCTTCGTCCAGCAGCGTCGGCACTTGGAATTTTTGCTGCTGCATATACTGGCCCACCGCCGCGCCGTTTCCCGACTGCATGGCCAGGCTGATGAGCGGATAGTCTTGCGCCACGGCCTGGATGGGGCCTTGCATGGCGCGGCAGATCGGGCACCATTCGGCCCAGAAATAGACGACCGCCGGCCGGCCGCGCAACTGGGCCAGGCTGAACGGCTCGCCGTCCAGCGTGGTGCCCGAAAAAACCGGCGGATCGCCGGAGGCCAGATCGCGGTGGGCGCCGAACTGGATGCCGAGGAATAGGGCAATCACGGCGGCCCAGCCCAGCCAACGGTTTTGCGGTAGTTTCATGATTTTTCTCATTGTGGTCGAAAGCCTGGCCTCCGCCATCGTATTTCCGGGCTTCCCGTGTCATCATCCTAGCGCCCAAGGGGAAGCCTTAAGGAACTCCCGCCCGGCAAACCGGCCCAACAGGCGAGCGGCCTTCAGTCCATTCCCAATCGAGAGGCGACCCCTACATGAATCTGCCAGCCAAACATTTCCTGAACGCTTCACGGCCATGCCTGGCCGCCGCCGGGCTGATGCTGTGGGCGCTTGCGCCCGGGGCCTGGGCCGACGAGGTCGGTTGCGTCACCACGGCCTGGAAACTGCTCGGGGCCAACCATAAAATTTGCGTGGACGCCTTCGACGACCCGAGAATCCCCGGCGTCACCTGCCATATCAGCCAGGCGCGCACCGGCGGCATCAAGGGCAGCTTTGGGCTGGCGGAAGATCCGTCGCAATTTTCGCTGGCCTGCCGCCAGACCGGCCCGATCACGCTGCCCGCCCAGCTGCCCGACAGCGAGACCGTGTTCTCCGAAGGCACCTCGCTGTTCTTCAAATCGACCAACATCAACCGGCTGTGGGATAAAAAGCACAACACCCTGGTTTATCTGGCGATCAGCCGCAGAATCATCGAAGGCGCGCCGGCCAACAGCATTTCCACCGTGCCGGTGATGCCTTGGGGAGGGCGCTGACATGAAAGCCTTGAGCCGCCGCGTGTGGCGGAAGTGGGCCGACCGCGTGCTGGCCCCGCGCATCCCCGAGGAGGAGTTGAATGCCCGCTTGCTGGAAGTCCGCCAGCATCTGCCGACCCCGGTGTTCTGGTTGCTGGGCAAGGCGCAAAGCGGCAAGACCTCGCTAGTCCGCGTCCTCAGCGGCTCGTCCCTGGCCGAAATCGGCAACGGCTTTCAACCCTGCACGCGCTCCGCCCGCTTTTTCGACTTTCCCGACAGCCAGTCCCCGGTCATCCGCTTCCTCGACACGCGCGGCCTGGCCGAGGCGGCTTACGACCCGGCTGAAGACATGGGCTGGTGCGCGCAACAGGCGCATTTGCTGATCGTCGTCGCCAAGGCCATGGACCACCAGCAAGACAGTGTGTCGCAGGCGGCGCGGGAAGTCCACGCGGCCCACCCCGGCTGGCCGGTGATCGTGGCGCAAACCTGCCTGCACGAAGGCTATCCCCACTGGGAGAGCGAACACGCCCTGCCCTATCCTTACGCCGGCCAGCCGTTCGCCGCCGGCGTGCCGTCCGACCTGGCCCGCTCGCTGCTCAAGCAACGCGAACTGTTTGGCGGGCTGGACGCGCGCTTCGTGCCGCTGGATTTCACCTTGCCCGAAGACGGCTACCAGCCCCCGGACTATGGCGCGGAGGCCTTGTGGCAGGCCATCGAGGAAACCCTGCCGCTGGGACTGCGCGCGCTGTTTGGGCAAAGCGAGCAGCGCCGCTTGTTGAATGACGCCTACGCCCGCCAGGCCCATCCGCACATCGTCAGCTACGCGCTTTGCGCCGGCGTGGCGGAGGCCATCCCGGTGCCTGCGGCCAGCCTGGCCACGGCGGCGGCGTTCCAGGCCAAGCTGTTCCACAGCATTGCCTCCATCTATGGCCTGCCGTTGACGTCAAAAAGCGTGACCGAAGTCGGCAGCGCGGTCGGCATCGGCGTGCTGGCGGGCTTGGGCGGGCGCGAGCTGGCCAAGCTGCTGCCCGGCTATGGGCAGACCATCGCCCTGGGGCTGGCCGGGCTGTACACCGCCGCCATGACCTACGCGCTGGGCAAGGTGTTCTGCTTCTATTTCGCCGGCGCGCTGCGCGGCCACGCTTTTTCGCCGCAGGTCTTGCGCGAACTCTACCGCGAGGAATTCCAAAGCGGCCGCGCGCTGTTGGCCGCCCCGCTGAAACAGGCGGATCGCTGACATGCGCGCCGCCCGGCCTTGGATCGCCTTGCTGGTCTTGGTTATGAGCCCTTGGGCCTTGCTCGCGGGCCTGGGCGGCTACTGGCTGTGGCAAAACGGCGAGATTTTAAATTGGCTTTGGCTCGCAATGGCCGTGTCCGGCGCGGCTTGGATCGCCGGGCATTGGCTAAAAAAGCGCCAGTCCCCGCCGTTCTCTCAATTCCCTACATTCGAGCCCAGCCGGCTCTGGTCGCCTGAGGCCGAAGCCGCCTGGGCCAAGGTCGAAGCCTTGGCCGACAAGCTGAACCCCGCCGACTACGGCCTGGACGAGCCCGGCAGGCTGTTCGCGCTGGCCCACCGCATCCTCATTGAAGTGGCCAAGCAATTCCATCCCGACGCCAAGCACGCCGAGCTGGACGCGCCCCTGCCCAGCATTTTGCTGATCGTCGAGCGGGTCAGCCGCGATATGCGCGAGTTGTTGACCGAACAAGTGCCCGCCAGCCACCTCATCACCGTCGCGGACGGGCTGGCGCTGTGGCGTTGGAAGGAACGGCTGGACCAGCTAGGCGCGCTGGCCGGCGTCGGGCGGATGGCGGTCAACCCCCTGGGCGGCGTGCTGTACGAGCTGCGCATGGCGTTTTTTGGCCGCGTCACCCGCTACCCGCTGGCGGAGTTGGAACGCTGGCTGCTGCACACGCTGGCGCGGAAAATCGGCTATTACGCCATCCTGCTCTACAGCGGGCAATTGCGCCTGGACAGCGACGGCGAAGAGCAACCCAGCCCAGCCTCCCGCCGGGATCTGGAGACCGCCGCGCAAGAGCGCCCCGCCGAGCCGTTGCGCATCCTCGTCGCCGGGCAAACCAACGCGGGCAAATCCAGCCTCATCAACGCCCTGTTCGGCGAACTGCGCGCCCCCGCCGACGCCCTGCCCTTGACCTACGCGCCGACGCCTTACCGGCTGGAGCGGGACGGCGAATTCTTAGGGTTGGTGTTAGACAGCCCCGGCTACGGCGACCGGGTGTCCTGGGTCGAAGATTCGCGCGCGGAGTTGGATTTGATCGACCTGGTGCTGCTGGTCTGCTCCGCCACCCATGCCGGCCGCGCCGCCGACCTGCGCTTTCTGGAAACCCTGAAGGCCCGCTATGCGAAAATACCCGGGCGCATCGCCCCGCCGCTGGTCGTCGCGCTGACTCACATCGACCAGTTGCGCCCGGCCCGCGAATGGAGTCCGCCATATAATGTCGCCGAGCCCAAAGGCGCGAAAGAAGGCCAGATCCGCCTGTGCATGGACGCCGTGGCGCAGACGCTGGGCGTTTCTTTGGCGCAGGTGCAGGCGCTTTGCCTGAAACCCGGCGAGGAATGGAACATCGAAGCCGTGTGGGCCGCGATTGCGCTGCAATTGCCTGAGGCGCGCCGGGCGCGGTATTTGCGCTGCCTGAAGGACGCGCAGGCGCGGGAAAAATGGGCGCTGATCCTGCGCCAACTGGGCAATGCCGGGCGGCTGGCCGCCGACAGCATCGGCAAAATTCTGCCGGGGAAATAACCATCGCAGGCAAAACCTATGAACATGAATCTCACCCTTAACGAAACCCGCGTCATCGCCTGCCTGGTCGAAAAGGAAATCACCACGCCCGACCAATACCCCTTGTCGCTGAACGCGCTGGTCAACGCTTGCAACCAGAAAAGCAACCGCGACCCGGTGTTGGATTTGAAAGAATCCACGGTGCAGGAAACCGTGGACGGGCTGGTCAAAAAATTCCTCGTCAGCCGCGCTTCGGGCTATGGCAGCCGCGTCAGCAAATACCAGCACCGCTTCTGCAACACCGAATTCGGCGAACTCAAACTGTCCGCGCAGGCGCTGGCCATCGTCTGCGAGCTATTGCTGCGCGGCCCGCAGACGCCGGGAGAGTTGCGCACCCGTGGCGAACGCCTGTGCAAATTCGCCGATGCCAGCGAAGTCGAAGCCGAACTGGACAAGCTGGCGGCGCGGGAGCAGCCCTTGGTCGTGAAGCTGCCGCGCGAACCCGGCAAACGCGAATCCCGCTACGCCCATCTGTTCGGCGGCGAATACCACGCGCCGCCCGCCACTGAAACGGCGGAAGGAAAACGCGCAGACTCGGACGGCGGGAGAATCGAGGCGCTGGAAAACCGCGTGCTGGAATTGCGCCTGGAACTGGACGAATTGCGACAGACAGTTGAGCGCTTGACGGCAACGGGAGAAAGTTTGTCGCCTTGATATTCCTTGAGGCTCAATCGTCTTTGAGCGCGCCGTCCAATAATTGCTCTTTGGGCACAATCCCTATCGTGTCCAGTTCAATATCATAGACGATGACATACCGGCCCCTGTCCAGCTCCGCCCTCACTTGGGCCGCTTTTTTGTCCAGCGGGGTTTCGGATTCTCCGTAGTCGGTTCCGTCGCGGGTGACGAAATCTTCGATGACGCCTTGCAAGGCTTCTGGACTGAGTTCACGGTGCGGGATAATCATCAGCGTTTTCCTCGTGGGATGTGTTTTTCGTAAACAAGCATAGACAGGCGTGAAACTTTCAGAACGGCGAAACCTGCACCCCATGGCCGAAACATCGCTAGAACCCACAACGCCCCCGGCCATCCAGCCGACAGGGGCCGACGGCAGACGCCTCGCGCTGACCGGCTTCTGGAACCTGCGCGGCCTGGCGCTGGCCAAGGACTTGCCGCGCCAGCTCGCCCGCCGCGCCAGCCTGGATGTCGAATGGGATCTGCGCGACATCGCCGTCATGGACAGCGCCGGCGCGGCCATGCTCTGGCGGGCCTGGGGCGGGAAACTGCCGCCGGCCATCCTGTCGCGCCCCGAACAGCTCCGCCTGTTCGAGCGCTGGCAAACCCGCCCCGTCCCGCCCTCGCCGCCCGTCCCTCGGCAAGCCCCCGTCGTGTTGCGCCTGGCGCGGGCGCTTAAAGGCTTTGCCGACCAGATCCTGACCTGGATCGCGCTGCTGGGGCAATTGCTGCTGGATCTGGCGTTTCTGGCCCGCCATCCGCAGGCGATCCCGTGGAAGGAGATTTCCGCGACGATCCACGAAACCGGCGGCCGCGCGCTGGGCATCACCGCGCTGGTCGGCTTTTTGATCGGCATCGTGGTCAGCTACCTCTCCTCGCTGCAATTGCGGAATTTCGGCGCGTCGATCTACATTGTCAACATTTTAGGTTTGAGCATCATCCGCGAACTGGGGCCTCTGCTGGCGGCCATCCTGGTTGCCGGGCGCTCCGGCTCGGCGATGACCGCCAGCCTGGGCGTGATGCGCGTGACCGCCGAGCTGGACGCGCTGGCGGCGATGGGCGTCTCCCACTCCTTGCGCCTGATCCTGCCCAAGGTCGTCGCCTTGTGCGTCGCCATGCCGCTGCTGGTGCTGTGGACCGACGCCATCGCGCTGATTGGCGGGGCCATGGCGGCCAATTTGGAATTGGACATCAGCGTCCGCCAGTTTTTGTTGAAACTGCCCGCCGTCGTGCCGGTCATGAATTTGTACATCGGCTTGATGAAAGGCGTCGTGTTCGGCTTGTTCATCGCCCTCATCGCCTGCCATTTCGGGCTGCGCATCAAGCCGGACACGGAAAGCCTGGGCCATGAAACCACCAATTCGGTGGTCGCCTCCATTACCCTGGTCATTGTGGTGGACGCCGTGTTCGCCGTCGTCTTCCGCGGCGTCGGCGTGGGGTTTCGATGAACGGCGGCGAGGCGGTCATCCACATGGAGCACGTGTGGACGTGTTTCGGCGAGGCCGTCGTCCACCGCGACATCAACCTGACCCTGCGCCAAGGCGAGATCCTCAGCCTGATGGGCACCTCCGGCTGCGGCAAGACCTTGCTGATGCGCGAAATGATCGGCCTGCACACGCCGACTAAAGGCCGCGTCGAGCTGTTCGGCGTGGCGCTTGCCGACGCCGGCGAAAGCCAGCGCCAGCAACTGCGCAACCGCTGCGGCATGCTGTTCCAAAGCGGCGCGCTGTTCAGCGCCTTGAATGTGTTCGACAATATCGCCTTTCCGTTGCGCGAGCAGCGCTTCTTGGACGAGGAGCTGATCAGCTATCTGGTGCGCCTGAAACTCGCCATGGTGGGCCTCAAGCCCGGCGACGCGCTGCTGATGCCGGCCGAGCTGTCCGGCGGCATGGTGCGCCGCGCCGCCCTCGCCCGCGCCCTCATCATGGAGCCCGAGCTGGTGTTCCTGGACGAGCCGACCTCCGGCCTCGACCCGGTGTTGAGCGAGGAATTCGTCCATTTGCTGTCCGAACTGCACCAGGAGCTAGGCTTCACCGTGGTCATGATCACCCACGACCTTAACACGCTTTATGAACTCGGCTCCAGCGTGGCGGTGATCGCCGACCACGGGCTCGCGGCCCATGGCAGCATCGAGGACGTGCTGCGCAGCGAGCATCCTTTCGTCCACCGCTTCTTCCACGGCCAGCGCGCCCGACTGATCTTCAAGGAGACCGCCTGACATGGGCAAAGAAACCTACGCGCTCTACACCGGCCTGTTCGTGCTGATCTTAGGCTTGGGCGTGGTCGGCGCCAGCGTCTGGCTGGGGCATTACGGCGAAGAGCGCGACGTTTACATCGTCAGCACCCAGGCGGCGGTGTCCGGGCTGAACGCCGAATCCATCGTCCTCTACCGGGGCGTCCAGGCCGGCAAAGTCGCGGCGATCAAATTCGACCCCGACGACTCGCGCAACATCCTGGTGCGGATCGAAGTCAAGCGCGGCCTGCCGATCACCCACGGCACCTTCGCAAGGCTGCGCATCCAAGGCTTGACCGGGCTGGCCCAGGTCGAACTGGGCGATTCGGGCAAAGACCGGCAGCCGCTCATCACCAGCCAACAAAACCCGGCGGTCATCCCGTTGCAGCCTTCGCTATTCGACAAGCTGTCGGAATCCGGCGGCAACATCCTGGAGCGCACTGAACTGCTGCTGACCCGCGTCAGCGATTTGCTGGACGATGAAAACCGCGGCCATGTGCGCGGCATCCTCGCGAACATGGAAACCGCCACCGGCAAACTCGCCGAGCTGGAGCAGCGCCTGGACAAAACCTTCGCCGAGGCGCATGAGGCCGCCGCCGCGTTCAAGGGCGCGGGCGAGGCGATCAAAGGCACCGGCACCCAGGCGCAAAAAACCCTGGCCCGGTTCGACGGCGTGCCCGACGAGTTGAAGAAGCTGTCCGCGCGCATCCAGACCCTGGCCGAAAGTGCCAACGCGCTGGCCGTTTCCGGCAAGAGCGCCGCCGACACCACCGCGAAAACCACGCTGCCGCAGTTGAACGGCGTGCTGGACGAAATGCGCACGACCTCCGCGCAAATCCGCCGGCTCTCCGGCCTGCTGGAAAAAGACCCCCAGGCCCTGCTCTATGGCCGCACCCCACCCGAACCCGGCCCGGGCGAACCCGGCTACCAGGAGCCCCGCTGATGCGCACCCTGTTCTTCTGGTTCCCACGCTCCAGCGTGGGAACCCGCCCCAACCGCTCCAGCGGTCATTTCCCTCGCGCGCTGCCGTTCGCCCTGTTACTAACCCTGTCCGCATGCAGCCTATTGCCAGCCAGGCCACCCACCCCCGCGCTGCACGACTTCGGCCCGGCGGAAGCAACCCTCGCCGGCGACAAGGCCGTCTGGTCGTCCGTGGCCGTGGACGCCCCGGAATGGCTGCAAAGCGAAAACATCCGCTACCGCCTGCTTTATTCCGAACCCACCCGCGTGCGCTATTATGCCCAAGACCGCTGGCTGGCTCCGCCGCCCGCGCTACTGGCGCAACGCTTGTCCTTAAGCCAAGCTGCGGGCGGCTTGCGTCTGAAAATAAAACTGCTGGAATTTGAACAAGTATTCGACAGCGCGCAAAGTGCCCGGGTAATACTCGCCTTCCGCGCCACGGCTGTGCAGGCAGACAACGAGGCAATAGCCGGGGAAAAAGTATTCCACTTTTCCAAACCTACGACGAGCGCGGATGCGCAAGGCGCGGTGACGAGTTCGGCAAGCCTGATTGGGGAAGCGGTCAACTCGCTCAAGGCTTGGCTGGCGGAAACAGCGCCTCGCCGCTAATCAGCAAGACACATAACTTGATTCCCTTCGTTGCGCCGTCCGGAGGTTTGTTTGTTGTTTCAATTGGGGGTATTTTTCTACGGCAGGTCTTGACAATCAATGGGATGGAGGCGTAAAGTCGGAACTATACACCTCCGTGGTGTAGAAGAAGACGCTTGTTGGGGTGCCTAATTCAAAGTTGGGCAAACTTACCTCTATCCTTTACCATTGAGAGGAATAACCTAAAATGTCTCAAAGCTTATCATTGATAGAATACGAAGCTGATGAAGACGGCAATCTTTATGAGGATCATTGTCGCGTTATTGAATCTGCATTTATTACTCCAGAAGTAATTAGCTCAATCGAAGAGCAAAGGTTACTAGAAGATAAAACGCTTCTTGAGGAATCGGGGGCGACAGAATCCTCAGTAATGAAGTGCCTTGAAGGCTCTTCGCTCGATAAGGTCTTGTCGATTTTAGAAATTGAATTTATAAAATTTCTAACATCAGAAGCTGCAAATAACGCAAAAAATATACTTATACGGGATGAAATTTCTTCGTTACTTGGTGATTTCAGGACAATCGCTAACCTGTATCACGTAATAAAGCTGAAGAAAGAAAAGTTTGAGCACCACCCTAATGTGGTTTTAAAGTTGGGGTGAGAGCTATGAGTTCAAACAAAGGTAAAGATGGTGAAATGAGGGTTATAAAAATCGTTGCCGATATAGCTACCAAAGAGGAAGGGCTCGACTTTACCAGACCCACTATTACCAATGAAAGTGACATGGGGGCAGATTTGATGATTAAATCGTCGAGGCAGTCACTTGAACGTCTGCTTCAAGTTGCCACAGGACTTCCACAATCTACCGGCGAACACAGCACAGAATATTCAAAAAAAACAATAGAATCAAGAGTTGATGTAAAGACAACACAGAGCAAGCTGCAGACAGATACTATTGAAAAGTTTGCTTCGGATGTGCATAAGCATCCTAAGTGTACGGGGCATATACTGATGGGAGGGAGCAATTTAACAGGCCCCGCGCGTCGAATATTCGATCAATATGAGAAAGAATTTGAAAAAAATGGCAAAAAATTGGCTTACATTTCTAATGAAGGAATCAATAGGCTGGAATTGGAATATGCAAAAACTATTGCTCTTGCGCCGAAGGATAGCGAAAATGATTGATGAATTAAAAAATATTTTACAATTTCCTGGCAAACCGTTCCAGGGCCATAGGATGCGCTGAGGTACGAAGCGCATCGTTCGCGATTGATGCGCCTCCTTCGTCGCGTACATCCATTTGGCTTATGCAAAGAAACCCATCCTCGCCTGAGCGAGGATGGGTTTCCACATCATCCAAAAGAAAGAAATAAGTCTATTTACTTCGATTCTGGTGCAGGTGGAGTAACGATCACTGTCGTGGTATCACCGGATTGTCCAGTCTTACCCTGACTGCCTTGGGCTCCCTCGTTGCCCGTTGCGCCCGTAGCACCTTTAGCGCCTGCGGGTCCTGCAGGTCCTGGGGTAGACGGAGGCACATTGATTACCGTAGGTTTGTTGTCACATGCAGCAAGGCCTAACGCGGCAAACATCGCAACTATCATCATAAGCCGTTTCATGGGGGTCTCCTTTTGAAATGGAAAGTTAGGGGGCAAATGTCTTCCAAGCGCCCCTGGATAAACCAAGTTGATTTGCAATGTCGCACTCGGTGTACGAAAAGAATGGACGCGTACCATACAAAGTTCTGTGCGTTGTCGCACACAGCGGCGTAGCCGGGTGGGTCGGGCAACGCCTTTATCATTTGCCCACACGGAATCTGGCTTAAACCTTATGGATAGCCAAAACAATGAAAAAATACCTGTTCGCAATTTTTCTTGCGGTTTTAAGCCAATCTGCGCATGCTTTTCGCGTGACCCAGGGTGGCCATGCTTAAGGAATGGCTTACCGCCTCAGTTGGGACGGGGTTTCTTCATTGTTGAAAAAAAGCGAGACGATACGGTCAAAAAATCCGGACGGCACAATAACCATCAAGGATTTTATAGCAGCAGGCTCCAAGTATCTGCCTACGGCGCGCATGGCGCGAGAAGTTGACGGCTATATGATCTAAGGAAATCCGATAGATTTTCATGCAATCAACATGATTCCGGAATTTACCATTGAATTTCAAAACGACATTCCGGTTTTAAAACTCGCCAAGGGCGCGGATCTGTCGCAAATTTATAGATGGTGAATAGGCGTGTGCGGCAACGGCGGCCGCAAGCCTGCCAGGGCGCGCGGGTTGCCGAAAACGCCCGCCTGTCGCCGCGCCCAGGCGGGTTTATCCCGTGAAAACATCCTTTCTGCTCCGGATTTCCGCGAACACCCGCCAGTCGTCCGCCGTCTCCAGCCTTAGCCGGTGGCGGATGGCCGGGCTCTGTGGACGCAGGAACGGGTTGGCCGCCAACTCTTCTTCCAGCAGGAACGGCACCGTCGGCAAACCCCGCTCCCGCAACGCCTTCACCCGGCCCAGGCGCGCCGCCAAGGCCGGGTTTTCCGGCTCGATGGTCCAGGCGAAGCGGCCATTGGCCTCGGTGTACTCGTGGGCGCAGTAGATCTTCGTGGACGGCGGCAGGGCGCGGATCTTCTCCAGCGACGCCCACATCTGTTCGGCGTGGCCCTCGAACAGCCGGCCGCAGCCCAGGCCGAACAAGGTGTCGCCGCAAAACAGCGCACCTTCCTCCTCGAACCAAAAGCCGATGTGGCCGGAGGTGTGGCCGGGGATGTCCAGCACCCGCGCCTGCGCATGCCCCAAGCCGATCACGTCGCCCTCGGCCACCTCCACGTCGATGCCGGGGATGCGCTCCTTGTCGCGCGCCATCGCGACGATGGCGCAGCCGGTCGCCCGCTTCAATTCCAGATTGCCGCCGACATGGTCGCCGTGGTGGTGGGTGTTGAGGATGTGGGTCAGCTTCCAGCCTTTTTCGGCCAATGCCTGCAACACCGGCCCAGCCAGCGCCGGGTCGATGGCCGCCGTGGCCCAGCCGTTGGGCTCGTGGACCAGATAGATGTAATTGTCCGTCAGGACGGGGATTTGCAGGATTTCGAGCATGGTGGCCTCCCGGCACAAACGTCTGTCGTCGCAACCGGCAGGGTGCCACAAGCCGGCGGGCTTGTGAATCCACTCTTTGCGCTACAATCGCGCCGGTCTTTCCACTACAATCGCCACAAGACGATCGCGTTGGCGACCAAACTCTTCATATTGTTAGCGGCATTTCAGGAAACCCAGGCTCCATTATGATGCGAATTATTACAATTTCCGGCGATATCGGCGGCGGCAAGTCCGCCGTGTCCAAGTGCTTGGAGGCGACGCTGGGCTACGCGGTCATCGGCACCGGCGCGATACAACGGGAGATTGCGAAAAAACGGGGGGTGACCACCCTGGAACTCAACCGGCTATCCATCACAGACCCCAGCATCGACGAGGAAATCGACGGCTTTGTCATCGAGCTGGGGAAAAGCGGCGGCGACATTATCATCGACTCCAGGCTGGCCTGGAATTTCATCCCGCAGTCCTTCAAGGCGTTTCTGATCGTCGATCCGCTGGTCGGCGCGCGGCGGGTGTTTGGCGACCAGCGCGCGGAGGAAAAAAACCCCACCTTGGAAAAGACGCTGGACAACAACCGCCAACGCCGGCAACTGGAATTGGAGCGCTTCAAACAGTTGTATGACGTGGATTTCCGCGACTTTGCCAATTACGACACGGTCATCGACACCTCTTACTCGCCGCCCGCCACGATTGCGGCCAAGCTGGCGGAGCTGTATGGCGTCGCCCTAGGCCAAGGCTCGTTTCCGCAGGCTTGGGCGAACGCGCAAAGGCTGGCGCCGACGCGCAAGCCGCCGGGCAGGGGGCAAGCGGAAGTCACGGCCATTGCCGAGTCGATCAGGCTGCACGGGTTTGACTACGGCCAGCCCATCGCCTGCGAATGTGTCGGCGACACCCTATTCATCCGCGACGGCCACAAGCGGGCGCTTGCCGCGCAGCTCGAAGGCTTGGATCTGCTGCCTTGCACGCTGCAAGCGGGCGCGGAGGCGGGCGCGGACGGCATCGAGCCGGCCTGGCGGGCCGATTGGGCGGCCGCCTTGGGCGGCTAGAGAGCCAGACATTTTTAATGGCGCAGCGTTTGGCCACGGCGTCCGCCGACCGGCACCCCCGCCCGCCGCGCCTTGCCCGGGCGGACAGTATGGCGCGCGCGCTCGCGTTGGGCCTGTCCTTCGCCGCCCTGCCGGCCGCCGGCATTGACTGGTCGTTCAAAGCGTTCGGCACCCTGGCCGCCATCGGCACCGACAGCGACCGGATCGCGTTCCGCCGCGACTACACCCAAAGCCATGGCGCGACCAGCGATTGGGGAATAGACACCGATTCCCGGCTGGGCCTGCAACTCGACGCGGACATCAACCAGCCATTCCACGCCGCCGTGCAATGGGTCGCCCGCAACCACGCGGGCAATTTTATCGAGCAGAATTTGGAGTGGGCCTATCTGCGCTGGCGTCCCCGCGACGATTTGGATCTGCGCCTGGGCCGGCTCGGGTTTGACGCCTTTTTGCTGTCGGACTACCGCAACGTGGGCTACGCCTATCCCTGGATGCGCCCGCCGTCGGATTTTTACGGCCCGCTGTTCACCTACCATTTCGACGGGGCCGACCTCGCCAAGAAAGTCGACCTGGACGAGGGACGGCTGACCTTCAAGGCTTACGCGGGCCATAGCAACGACGAAACGCTGGCCCAGCAGCCCGGCGCGACCGTCGCCACGCTGGAAATGGCCTTGTTCGGTGGCAACGTGGTTTATGAGTCTGGCAATTGGCGGGCCCGCATCGGTTACACGCATCTGACTCCGCTCAAAAACCTGCCGCTGCGCTCGTTGCATGCCGCGCTGGACAACCCGCAGGTGCAGGCGGCGTGGCCGGGTGTCGGCGGCATCTTCGACGCCCTGGCCATCGACGGCAAGCAACTGCATTTCAGCGCCATCGGCCTGGCCTACGACGACGGCACCTGGCCGATACAGGCGGAAGCCGCTTATATCAGCTCGAACATCGCCTGGCTGCCCGACATCGCCACCGCCTATCTCAGCGTGGGCCGCCGCCTGGGCACCTGGACCTGGTACACCGTGTCCGGGATCGGGGAGTCCCAACGCTACCATGTGCAGGTGCGCCAACCCTTGGCGCAAACGCCGGCCCTGGTGGGCCTAGCCGGCAGCGTCGACCATCTGCTCAACGGCAACGGCGTAGACCAGATATCCGCCTCCTTGGGCGCGCGCTGGGACGTGTACGAAAACATCGCCCTCAAGGCGCAATGGAGCCACTTCTGGCTGGGCGGCAATGGCACGCTGTATTGGCTGGAACTTAAAACCCCGCTGCCGAGCCAGGTCAACGCCTGGTCTTTCGGCGTGGATTTCGTGTACTGAGCCTATGGAAAAAATCATATCTTGGCTGGCAAACGGCGGGCGCGCCTTCGCGCTGGGCTTGGGGCTCGCGCTCGCCGCCCCGCCGGCGTTTGCCATCGACTGGTCGTTCAAAGCCTTCGGCACGATGGCCGCGATGGGCACGGACACCGGCCAGATCGGCTTCCGCCGCGACTACACCCAAGACAGCGGCGCGACCAGCGCTTGGCGCGGGGACATCGATTCGCGGCTGGGCCTGCAACTGGACGCGGATTTAAGCCGGGAATTCCACGCCGCGGTGCAATGGGTGGCGCGCAACCACGCCGGCAACTTTTTCGAGCAGAACCTGGAATGGGCCTTTGTGCGCTGGCGTCCCCGCGACGATCTGGATCTGCGCCTGGGTCGGCTGGGGTTCGACGCCTTTTTGTTGTCGGATTACCGCAACGTCGGCTATGCCTATCCGTGGATGCGCCCGCCTGCCGAGTTTTACGCCCCGATCTTCCCCTACCATTTTGACGGCGCCGACATCGCCAAGAAATTCAACGTCGGCGAGGGGTGGCTGACCCTCAAAGGCTACGCCGGCCACAGCACGGTCGATGTGCTGGAACAGTCCGGCGCAAACGTCAACGAACTGGAAGGCCTCTTGTTTGGCGGCAACTTGGTTTACGAATCCGGCAATTGGCGGGCCCGCCTCGGTTATGCGCAGATACAGCCGTTAAAAAACCTGCCCCAGCGGACAACCGGGATACTGAGCAACCCGCTAGTCCAGGCAGTGTGGCCCGGCGCCCAATCCATCGTCGATGAATTGTCCATCGAAGGCAAGCCGCTGCATTTCAGCTCCCTAGGCTTTGCCTACGACGACGGCACTTGGCCGGTGCAGGCGGAGGCCGCCTACATCGACTCGAATTTCGCCTCGTCGCTTCCCAGCATCGCCACCGGCTATCTCAGCGTGGGGCGCCGTTTCGGCGGCGTGACCGTGTATTCCTTGTTCGGCGTCGCCGAATCCCTGAACCGCCGGGTGCAGGTGGCGGAAGTGCCCGCGCAAGCGCAAGTCTTGACCGATTTAAGAAACAGCATCGAGCAGTCGCTCAACAACCGCGGCGTGGATCAGATGTCGGCATCGCTGGGCGGGCGCTGGGACGTTTACGACAACATCGCCCTCAAGGCGCAATGGAGCCATTTTTGGCTGGGGAGCAACGGCACGCTGTTCTGGCTGGAACCCAAGCCTTCCTTGCCGGACCAGGTCAACCTCTGGTCTTTCGGCGTCGATTTCGTGTACTAAGCCATGCGCAGACTGCTCGCCTTGCTGCTCATGCTGGCGCCGGCCGCCCAGGCCGACGTGGCGGTGGTCGTCCACGCCAAAAACGCCGTCGCCGCCTTGTCCCCCAAGGAGGTGCAAGACATCTTCCTGGGCCGCAAGCGGACATTTCCCGACGGCCGGTTCGCGCTGCCTGTCGACCAGTCCTCGCCCTTGCGGGCCGAGTTTTACCAGATCTTGACCGCGCGTCCCCTTGAACAGATCAACGCCTACTGGGCGCGGTTGCTGTTCAGCGGCCAGGCTTCGCCGCCCAGGCAACTTCCGGACGACGCCGCCGTGTTGAAGATGGTGCGCGAGAACGAGGGAGCTATCGCTTATGTTGATCCGAAGCATGTCGACCACAGCGTGCGCCTGCTGCTACTGTTAAAACCCTAAGCCGTCCCCGCAAGGCCGTGGCGCGGCCTGTGGGCAGTCCGATGACGCGGCACGCCAACAATGCGACAATACCTGCGCGACGTCCTCCGCCGACATTTGGCACACCTATCCACCCAACCGTCTAAACAAAACAGGATGCGGCAGACTGCCGAGAGGCTTCCATCACATTCCGCGCCGAGGAGGCGGGCCCGGGCCATAGCCGGCCTTGCCGCGGGCGTGAAAGCCGCGCCCTCCCTCGTGTTGGGCTTGGCACTGGCGCTTGCCGCCCTGCCGGCGCGGGGGATCGACTGGTCTTTCAAAGCCTTTGGCACCATGGCGGGCATCGGCACGGACACCGACAAACTCGGCTTCCGCCGGGACTTCACCCAGGACACCTATGCCACCCGCGCCTGGGTCGGCGACATCGACTCCCGGGTGGGCCTGCAAGTGGACGCGGATTTCAACCCGGAATTCCACGCCACGGTGCAATGGGTGGCGCGCAACCACGCGGGCGATGTGTTTTGGCAGAACCTGGAGTGGGCGTTTGTGCGCTGGCGTCCCCGCGAAGATTTCGAGGTGCGCGTAGGCCGCACCGCCTTCGACGGCTTCCTGATGTCGGAGTACCGCAACGTCGGCTACGCCTACCTGTGGATGCGCCCGCCGGCCGAATTTTACGGGCTGATATCCAACTACAACAACGACGGCCTCGGCATCGCCAAGAAATTCAGGCTGGACGACGGGACGTTGACGCTCAGAGGCTACGGCGGCTACTCCTACCAGGCGACCGCCTTCAACATCGACGTGGACGTGCTGCTGTTTGGCGGCAACGTGGTCTATGAATCCGGCGACTGGCTGCTGCGCCTAGGCTACATCCAGGAAAAGCAGCTAGACCACGGCTTCATCAAGATGGGCTGGCTGGACAACCCGGTGGGCGCGGCCGTGTGGCCCGCCATCCAGCCCCTCGTCCAGGAGTGGGCCTCGGTCAACAAACTCCTCCATTACACGACCTTGGGCCTGTCCTATGACGACGGCACCTGGCCGGTGCAAGCGGAGCTGGCCTACATCGACTCGAACTGGCTGGAGTTCCCCAGCATCTTCTCAGGCTATCTCAGCGTGGGCCGCCGCGTCGGCAAACTGACCCCTTACCTCTTGTTCGGCGTCGCCGAATCCCTCAACAACCACACGCCCGTGCCCGCCCCGCTGGCGCGGGCTCCCCGCTTGCTCGGCGCGCAAATCGCTTTCGACCAGTACCTCAATTTCAAAGGCGTGGACCAGATGTCGGCCTCCACGGGCGTGCGCTGGGACGTCCACGAAAACATCGCCCTCAAGGCGCAGTGGAGCCATTTCTGGCTGGGCGCCAACGGCACCCTGCTCTGGCCCAAGCTGGACGGGCTGAACGAGCCGACCAATGTCAACGTCTGGTCTTTCGGCGTGGACTTCGTGTACTAGCCATGCGCAAATTCCTGATCTTTGCCGCATTGCTCCTGCCCGCCCCGCCCGCCCCGGCCGACGTGGCGGTGATCGTCAACGCCAAAAACACCGTCGCCGCGATGGCCCGGCGCGAGGTGCAAGACATTTTCCTGGGCCGCACGCGGACGTTTCCCGACGGGCGCTTCGCGGTGGCCATCGACCAGTCCTCGCTGCTGCGCGCCGAGTTCTACCAAACCCTCACCGCGCGGCCTGTCGAGCAGATCGACGCCTACTGGGCGCGGCTGTTGTTCACCGGCCAGGCTTCCCCGCCCCTGCGCCTGCCCGACGACGCCGCCGTGCTGAAAACGGTGCGCGAGAACGAAGGGGCCATCGGTTATGTCGATCCCAGGCGTGTCGACCACAGCGTGCGCCTACTGCTGCAATTAAAACCATGAGCCACTCAAAGAAGCGCTACCTGCACCGCAAACTGGCGGTTTCCGTATTCTGGACGGCTTTGTTGTTCGCGGTGTTCATCGCCGCGCTGTCCTTCTTCGCCGAATTCAAGCGGGCCACCGAAAAAAACCGCGTCATGCTTGCCCAGCTACTGGACACTGTGGAAAGCACCGCCGCCGTCGCGGCCTATTCCGGCAACCGCGCCATCGGCGAAGACCTGCTGAAGGGCTTGCTGCGCAACGACATCGTCCACGAGGCGCGGCTGCATGCCGATCAGAACCTCGACCTGAGCCTGGCCCGCGACGGCCCCCCGTCCGCCGCGCAAACCGAACTGGTCCGCACGCTGCGCTCGCCGTTTGGCGCAGGCGAGGCCATCGGCACCCTCAGCGTCATCCCCGAAGCCAACTTCAGCCTCCAAGAAGCCCGCTACAGCGCCATGGTCGGCGCGTTCAACTCGGCCGCGGTGATCGGTTTGACGGCGCTGATCCTCCTGGTCCTGGTCCGCGCCACGCTCTCGCGCCCGCTGATGACCGTCTCCAACGCACTGCATGCCATCAAGGCGGGCGAAAAAGAGCGCCTGGGGTCGCTGCCCCGGCACGAGAACGACGAACTGGGGCAGATCGTGCAAGACATCAATGGCTTGTTGGACAAGGTGCAGGAGAAGTTCGAGGACGAGCGGCGGCTGCTGCGGCAAATCCAGGCGGTGGAGCGGCAGTTGCGCGGCATTTTCGAGAACACCAGCGCCGGGATTTTCCTGCTGGACGGGCAGGGCCGGCTGCAAACCGCCAACCCCACCCTAGGCCGGGTGCTCGGCCTGCCCGAGGCGGAGGCCGACGCCTTGCTGGGCCAGGATTTTCCGGCGCGGGCCTTCGCCGCCCAGGAGCCCTTCCTCGCGCTGATGCGCCAGGCCGACGAATCCGGCCAGGTCGTGGCCGCGGATCTGCCGCTGCGCAACCCTGTCGACGCCTCGGCAGGCGGCTGGGTGCATTGCCTGCTCTCGCGGCGCAGCGACCACGAAGGCGCGGCGTGCTTTGAAGGCGTGGTCTATGACATCACCGAGCGCCGCGCGCTGGAAATGCGCGTCAGGCACGAGGCCGACCACGACCCCCTGACCGGCCTGCGCCGCCGCCAAGCGGTCGAGCGGGATCTGGCGATGCTGTTGGAGCAACAGCAAGAAGGCGGGAGCCGGCACGTCGTGCTGCTGCTGGATCTGGACAATTTCAAAGACATCAACGACCGGCACGGCCACGCGGCCGGCGACATCGTCCTCGTCGAGACCGCCCACCGGCTCAAATGCTGCGTGCGCGCCAGCGACTGGGTCGCGCGGCTGGGCGGCGACGAGTTCATGGTCGTGCTGGTGGACTGCGTGCCTTTGGAGCGCGCCCACAGCATCGCCCGGCACATCCTCGCCGCCGTCACGCTGCCCATTAAACTCAGCCCGGAAGTGCAGGGCCAGGTCGGCGTCAGCATCGGCATCGCCATCCACGGCGAAAAGAACCCGGCCTTGGACGACCTGCTCAAAGCCGCCGACCAGGCCATGTACGAAGTCAAGCGCCAAGGCAAGAACGGCTTCGCGCTGGCCGGGCCGGACGGGGTGTTCAGGGTCGAGAAGATCGACCCGGCTTGAGCGCGTCGGCAGGCCACTGGCTTGATTTATGTACCGGGTAACGGCTTCATCGCTGCCAGAGAATTATGCAGGAATGTCGGGAGCAAAGAAATCCGCCCAATGGGCTTTACGATGAGTTTTGTCGGCGACTTTGTACCCAGCTTAATAATTGTTCTATATCATCCGTCGCAGATGGCTCAGATACAAAGGCATCTAGTTCAACTGTATAGTTCGTTAAAAGATCTCGAACTAAATATGTAAGGGTTGGACGGCTATCTCGCAAATTGGTTTTTAGCGTTGACCATGTGCCATGCAGAATACGTGAACGGTCGGTAACAATGCCTTTAACTAACTCATCCACAGTGACGTGTGAATTTTCGTTGACACATTGACCAGAATCTAAGCCATAGAAAGCTTTTATCGCTTGGCGCAACCTGTTTCCTGACCCCTTCGTATTTTCCGCTCGCATAAGCACCTCAATCGCGGTTTCCAATTTTGCAACGGCAATCGCGTCAATCGGCTCGGACAGACCCTCATGGAACCAATAAGCCGCATCACACCAGCTTTGCTCTAACTTGGGAAATAATTTATCTGAAGACAAATATCCGCTAACACGATGCCCTACGGATTGCAAGATAGCTTCACCATGATTCACAAAATATTCAATGCATCCCTCCCCCATACCCAATGCCGGCTCTTGATTGACGCCTCCTCCTGTAAGACAGCCATTGACGAGGCAGACTTTCTCTCTAGTGCGGGGAAGCTTTCTGGCAGTCATTCGCGCCATTCGTGCCGAATAATGCAGCGGGATGACAAGTTGTAGTCCCGCAAGCGCGATGTCACAAGCCAAATCCCCTAGCTCCCATGCCCGCTTAGTAAGGCAGCCACTAATGCCAACCGTCGCCATCCAGCGAGCACCGTCAACACTCATAGAAGTAAACAAGTGTTCAAAATATATATCGAACCATTGTCCAGCAGTTGAGCGCTCACGAATAACGAAATCATCAATATAACTAAACGATATTGGCCCTATTACAAACGACGCTCCGGGATAGGCAAAGAGAATGCACGGGACATATAAGTGGTGCAGCGCAGCCTTTTTTTGAAACCAAGATTTTATTCTATTTTCAAGGCTCGACACGTCTGCTCTGCCAATGCCAGCGGCATCTCTCTCAACAAAGTCGGTAAGAATCGCATTAGTCACTTCGTTTGAAATTTCGTAACTACCAACGCCCTCCAAAATTCGCTATGCTGCGCCCATGCCTAAACTGAAGCGCCCGACACAAGCAGACCTAGACAGAATGAGCCATGCCGAGAAGGATGCGCTGATCCTGTCGCTGTTTGACGTGTTGGAAGAGTTCGGGCGGCGGTTGAAGGAG
>Ga0265327_10000762_pt1 | contig 49938 bp, 68 predicted proteins | sample 41621metaG_FD_202089 | JGI IMG/M metagenome (GOLD analysis project Ga0265327, IMG submission 202089) | Rhizosphere microbial communities from Carex aquatilis grown in University of Washington, Seatle, WA, United States - 4-16-21 metaG | ecosystem: Host-associated > Plants > Roots > Rhizosphere... | reverse complement strand
TGACCTCGGGGCGTTTCTCAATCTGCGTCGCGGCGGTCGGATTGCCCTCAAAACCAGCGGAAATATATGCGTCGAAGACGCCAAGGCCGTTTGCTCGGTTGGCGCAAAATGTCTCGTGGCGTGGATTGCTGAGCTGTGGCATTATTCGCCTCCCGCCACGGCTGACTTCATCGGGCGCACCGGCTTGGTTGGCGTCAGGCCAAGCGACAGGCAGCCATAGAAGGCGAGCATCGCCGCCTCGGCGCGGTCGTGATCCTTTTTCCAACGCCAGAAGTCGACACAGTTAGGAAAGATGGCGGAGGCGCGCGTGCGGGAATGCTCCTTGTTAGAGGTCAGCCCCATGGTTGCCTTCCAGGAAGAGGGATAAGGATGCTCGAACGGGATTTCCAACGCGGCGACGATGCCCTCGATCTGACCGCGCCAACGTCCCATGAGAATCTTGGAATGCTCTGAAGCCGGCGATCCCTCGCCCATGTTCTGGAGCTTCTCGTTGACCAGCAGGATGGGCTTGATCTCGCGGATGAGTCCAGAGAGAGCGGACGGTGCTGGCTCACGACGATCCTTGCCGCTGACCACGATGTCGATGGTGGGCATATCGATCACGCCCAAGGTCCACCGCTGGGTGTCCATGAAGGCAATCGCGCCGTTGATGCCGGGATCGATCCCGATCACGCACGCATTCGGGACGATCTCAAATGGGAGCACGCTCTATTATCTCCTCGGCACGCAGTTTGATCATTGGTGTTTGGCGTGAGCGGTCGTCGATGTCGGTGATGACCGCGACAATGGCCTCGGCGGTCGTCGGAAACACGTTTTGGACGATGCCGTGACACAGCTCGCCATCGACGTCGCGGAACAGCACGGCTTCACGAACCTGACGCGGGAACCGAATGCCGGTGCGCGTGACCCAATCGTGGACCACAACGTCGTGCAGCCTGAACGCCTCGATGCGCGCCTCTTCGAGGATCATCACGAGCTTGGTGTCGCTGGGCCAGCTCCAGTTCTCCTCGGCGTATTTAGCGATGGTATAAGTGCTCTGCTCGCGCTCATAGACGAACTTCAACGCCTTCAGGAAATGCTCCTTACCAACTGGTTCCTTGTCGTGCGAGGCGAGCCACTTCAACACCGGCGGCATGGCCAGGGTCGCGGCGACGGTTGCATGGTTCGGGCGGGGTTCGAGGAGTTCTGCCATGGCGCGAATTGTTGCAAATCCTGACGACCTCTGTCAAGAAAATTAACCATGCGGCTCAGATTTAGTTGCGCCCGGGTCAGGTTTTGCTAATCTCGCCCCGTCAACAGATGGAGGACGCGATGGCTGGTCGAGATTATTGGGCGGATTTGGAGGATCGTTTGTCTTATCACGGCGATCCGGCCCAGGAGGAACTGGAGATCGAATTCAACGCTCGTTACGACTATCTGGCGGAGCAGGCGGCGGAGCATGCCGATCTCGCCGACGATTATGACGACTATCTGGCGGAGCAGGCGGCGGAGCATGCCGATCTCGCCGACGATTATGACGACTATCTGGCGGAGCAGGCGGCGGAGCATGCCGATCTCGCCGACGATTATGACGACGAGCCGGGCGAGGTGGTTGAAGTCGACTATCTCGGAGGCATTCCGTTTTAACGCAGGAGGTCAACATGGTTCTCAATTCCGTCAGATTCATCCGCCGGCTCCCTGGCGGCTCCGTCTACATCCTTGGGACAGCAACCCAACTCAATGAGGTGTCCGGATGGCGCTTCATCGCCAACGTCGCCGGTCGTGACGGATCGCGTAAGGCGCACCCGACGCTGGAGAAGTGCATTCCGCGCTGGGCCAACTATCCGGATGGGTGCGAGTCGACATACATCATACAGGACGGTGCAGTGGTCGAGACCTTCTGAACTCAACCGCCTCGCCGGTAGATTAGAAGCCTGGACCCCGGCGATTGGAAGTCTGAACTCAACCAGGGCTCGACTATCTGGCGGGAGTCCGCCAGGGCGACCATCTGGGCGCGGGGGTCGACCTCTGCGCTCAACCTGTCTTCGGTGGTCTGCGCTCAACCGAGCGGATTTCTGCTGCGTGCTTTAGGGGTCGACCTCTGCGCTCAACCTGTCTTTGGTGGTCTGCGCTCAACCGAGCGGATTTCTGCTGCGTGCTTTAAGGCTGGGTGTCACTCCTTGTATCCCTTAAAGTGAAAAAACACCCCATCTAAATTCCCTACCATTCAGTCTTCAGCCTTCTCTACAGCTTAATAAGTGCAAATCCACCTCATTTAATATCTTTTTGAGAAGTTAGTTTTTATCTTTTCCTTATATCAATAATTAGTTTTATGTTTTCCTGAAAAGATATTAAATGAAGTGTATTTCCACTCTTTACTACAACCAGAGAGACTTAAAGGCTTAAAGGATAAAAGGACACAAGACGCGCCCTTTCGGGCGTGGCCTCCCCCCCGCACAGCTAGGTGTCTTAAATTCGCACCGCAGGAAGTTAGAATTCTAGTTTCCTTGACAGTTTGGTCCAGACGTGTTATCGGAGCTGACAAATCCAATCGTTTGGTTAACGGAGGTCACAGGTCAAATGTCGGCATCAATCTGGCGGGAGCCCACCAGGGCGACCATGACGTCACGCGAGGCGACAGCGTTTGAGAGGATGGTCGCGCAGGAACAGAAGGACAAGATCGCTCGGACGACGATGCGCATACCCATTACCATATATAAGGAGATGGCTGACCGACCGGAGGCGTTCGGTTTCGAGTCGGAGCAGCTCCGGAAGGAACTGGCGCGGGCGGTTGAGCGCAGAAAGCTGGCGGTCAAGAAGCGTGAGATCGGCGGGCTGTCAGGACAGTGGCGCAACGGCTCGACCGAGGGCACCGCCAGCGCCGCCGGTGGTCGCCACAGTAAGAATGGAGGGGAGTCACGACAGAAGCGCCTGGAGCGGCAACGCGACGCTCGGGTGGCGGCAGGAAAAGAGGAAACCGACCCGAACGATTTTGGGTGGGGTCCGAAGTTCCAGATCGTCAGCAAGGCGGAGGCCCAGGAGGTCTACACCGCCTGCGAGAAGGTCATCACCTATTGGCGGCTAGAGGCAAAGATCAATCGTAGCGCACCACACATCGCGGCGGAATATGACACCAAGCTGTCGACGACCAACCGCGCGATGATTGCGTTCCGCGACAATGTGCTGATGCACTGGATGGCGGAGCCCGGCGAGGGCATCATCGCCACTCGGTCACGCGTGACGTTGTGGTGCTCGGATATCCGCCGGGAGTGTGAGCGGGACTTGAGCCTGTTCCAGCCGGACAGCAATTATGTGCCGATGCGCGTTAGTCGGCGCGTCGCCGAGATGGCGTTCATGTGGACCAGCTCGGGGATGAATGGGGGCGAATACATCATGCCTCACCCCGACATGCCAGCGAACGTGTGGGACCGGATCATGGAGTCAGACCGCGAGAGTGGGATGTCGAAGAATGGTCCGCTGATCCAGGTGAACACCTCCGAGATCAAGGTGCTGCACGCCAAGGCGCTCGACGTCCTGCGCTCGCTGAATCCATTCTGGTGCATGAGGTCGTTTAACGGGTTCGTCTGCTATGGCTTCCATGAGCGCGGTAAAGGCACCTTGAGGGATTCCGAGGAGCATGACCACAACGACTTTCTTGCCTGGGACAAGCTACGCGAAGATTGTCAGACCTTGTGTCCCGAACTCGACCCCGAGTTGAGCGGCAAGGAAGGCATTACCATCGCGGAAGCCTCCCGCCTCCGCTGGCCCGATCTGCGCTCAACCCCAACCTAAACCTCAACGACAACGTCTGGACTAAACCTCCTCGCCGTGGCACTCTCTCGGCGTGGAGGAGACCAAAAACCATGGCACCAACTGTCAGAATTCCACTAGCTATTACGCAGTCATTGGCTCGAAAACGCGATGATTTATCAAGAAAAATAACCGAGGCGCACGCTCAAGAGCACCGAAAGGAATGGGGTCCTGAAGTAGAGCTAAGTAGAGAAGAGGCTGATTGGCTTGCTAATTACGCTACCGAGATACGCAAAGACCCAATGTCACCGGTAAAGATGGTTTCGGCTGCCAATAAATTACTTGATGTCATTGAGAAGATGCGCATGAGAACTAGGATGGGAGCCGCTATGCCAGAGAAGGAAATAGGGCCGATCTCGACCATCGACGAGGTGATGGAGCGATTCACCCAGGGGATCGCAACACCTGGGCAACCAGCGCCGCCACAGTCAGCGCCGGCTGCTCCCACACCGCGACCAATCGAACCGCCGGTGAGGCATCCAGCGGAGCCACTCGCGGAGGTTGCGCATAAGATTTACGCCGAGGCCAGTGACAAGCTCAACCTCCTGGTCGACCAGGAGGTGGACAGTCTACCGCCACGCCAAGCCGCGATGGTCAGGCTCGAAATCTTGTATGAGCTGCTGCGCGTCGAGCGCCCGGCGTTCGGTGCCGTGTTGGCGAAGGCCATCAAAAACATAAAGGCGATCTAAGCCGCAGGGAAGCGCGAGGCGTTGTCATTTTTCTTGACATAAACCTGAAGCCGTTATAGAATTCTGGTTCCCTCGTTCTGAGGATTCTGTGGTTGGGTTAACTGAGCCGGTGCCGCGAGCAATCGCCGCCGGCTCTCTTTTTGTCAGCGCCCGGGATTGTGTCGGCTATTTTCATTGCCGTAAATGCTATTTTACCTGTTGACGTGCGCTAGGATTTCTGACAAAAAGATCGAGATGACCCACGGCAATCTTTGACAAGTTCCCGATGCGCCATCACCCGACACAGAGAAGAATACTGGCACGGAGAAGAACATGAAGGACATCGACCAGGGGAATGACGGCTCGGCGACCCCTCTTGAATTCGCCATCATCGCCGTTCTGATCTGCATCGCCGGCACGGTCGGCTTCCATGAGATCGCTCCGACGATCATCGCCATGTGGGCTCACTGACATGGCAACCAAGAAGGAACACCGCCGGTCTGAGGTTCGTCGGCTCCGCCACATTCTGAACTCAACCACCGAGCCGCTCAGCCACCTCACCATGCGCACCCACCGCTGGCGCTATCGCGGCGGCGTCAAGCGTGCCGACTTCTTTGGCAGCAGCGAGCACGCGAAGGCTCGATACGAGGAGGACGAGACATGAAGTCCGTTCCGTTCATTTACCGCGTCCGTGCGTTCATTGGAGCCGTGCTCTTGTGGTTGGCGTTCCGGACTCTGCCGTCGCCGATGAACCGCCTGACGCGATTGGCTAACATTCCGGTCGACTTGCTGGGCGAGCTGGAGCTCGGTCGCACGTTCGGTGTCATCACCATGGCGTGGGGAGAGGAAGTTCCAGCCAAGCGCATGGAAGAGACCGCCCATATCGGACTGCGCATCGCACGCCGCCGGATCGAGGGCGAGCGGATCGGGAGCGGTCGATGAAAGCGCTCGCCTCCGCAGTCCTGACGGTCGGATTCCTCCTGGCCTCTGCGACCACCAGCTCGCAAGTTGGCGAAGTAGTTGCGTCAATAGCCGCAACGTTCTTCTTGCTGATTACCGTCGTATTACTTGCGTTGGAGTGACAGATGATCAAAATCACCGACGACATCTACATCGCACCAGAACACGTCATCAAGATCGACGTGATCGACTACAAGACCCACGAGATCGTGCGCGTCTACCTGCCCTATCAGGAGCAGGTCGTGGTCAGCACCGCCGTCTTCAAGGCGCTCGGTTACGACTCGGCGGAGGAGTTCGCCGCCGCACTAGCCAAATCGGTCGCGGATCATTCCCGCGTCACCCAATACCCTGAAGTGACGTCGATGCGTCGCCCAATAAAAGTGACGTCAGCATGACCGAGCTTCGTGAGGTCCACAAGGACGCAATCATCTCGCCATGCGGCGCGTATCGCTACATGCTGACGCGCGTGTGGGAATACTCACGCGGCATGCTGCCGTTCGTCATGCTGAATCCGTCGATGGCGGACGACAAGATCGATGATCCGACCATCCGCCGGTGCATGAATTTTGCCAAGCGCGAGGGCTACGGCGGCATATTCGTCGCCAACCTTTTCGCGTTCCGCGCGACCGACCCAGTCGACGTGCGGCGCGCTGCTATCTTCGGCACTGATCCAATCGGACCCGACAACGAGCTTTACCTGCGGGTCATGGCGACCAACGCCAAGCGGCGCGAGGTTCCGGTCATCTGCGCCTGGGGAGCGGTCGGCGGTGGGCCGCAGGCAGATCACGTCGCGCGGTTGATGATCGAGTCCGGCGCGACCCTAAAATGCCTGGGAGTGACCAAGGAAGGTCACCCTCGACATCCGCTTTACCTACCGGCGAATGCGCCGCTGATTGATTACCAGATGCGCGACGCGGGACGTTCGCGCCGAGAGGAGAAGGCAGCCTAATGTCGGACGACTATGAGTCTTTGGATAAAGATACTCTGGTGAAGCGTCTGAGAGGCAGCGACTTCACCATCGAGAACAAGAATGCGGAGATAGAACTACTTCGCAGGCAGCAAGATGCTCTCGTGTTCCTCGTAAACACGTTCTTTGATCAACTCACCGGCGCTCGGCGTAAATTCGACTGCGCTGTCGAGGAGTGGACCAAGGACCACCAAGAATTCATGCGAACCAAAGCCACGAACGAGTGGCTGATCAAGGGCATCCCACCAGAGCAAGGCTCTGGATCAGACCAACAGGACAAAACGTAAATGGCTCAAGACAACGTCGTTCACCTCCAACGAACCCGGCTGAAGGAACAGTCTCGCGCCGAGACAGTCAATACGCCGGTGGAGGAATACTTTACCCATCCCGTCGACTACAGCGACGCGCTACGCCTGATGAAACAGGGAAGCGTCATGCGACGGGAGGAATGGGAGGCTGGTGTCTACGTCAAGCTGCGGGCGTCGTTCGCCAAGCGCGAGATGTCTTACCTTGAAGAGGTCTCTCCGCGTGGATGCATCCCTTACACGCCGAGCCAGCTCGACCAGTTCTCGCACGATTGGGTCGACACCAACGACAAGACCCGGGAGGGTCATTGATGTCGAAGAGCTTCGTCAAGCGCATCCGGGTGACGGAGGAATATGTCGTCACCTGTAAGGCTGGAAGCACCTCGACGAAATACGTCGAGCGTGACGCAACCCACAAGGTCCAGCTCAAGGTCGACTCCTCACGGGTGGAAGAAATCCTCGAAGATTGGCACGAGATGACTCCATTGGAGGAGACTCTGATGGGAGCTGGCGCGCCAACGTCACGCTACAGCAGTTTCGAAAGGGCCTGATCATGTTTTCAAAGGTCAAGCAAGCATCCCTCGAAGGAATGGATTTCGTCGTCCTGGAGCGTCGCTACGCCGCCCTGGTGCTATCATCCGAGACTAAGGACAAGCGCATCGCCGAGCTGCTCGTCAATAACACCGAGCTGGTCGAGGAGCGCCGCAAGCTGAAGGCGATTCTCAAGAACCTCGGCGTCGGTGACGACGGGAGGGTGTTCACCGACGCTTGGATCGCGGCGACGCGCTACGGTGGCGGCACGGTCACCGGGCGCATCATCGCGAAGGACGAGCCGATATGCCACCTCGGAACCTTGGCTGAGCATCCGTTCCACCAGCGCCAACCGATCAAGCTGAACCCGGTCAACGAGGCGCGGGACGCGGACGACAACGTGATCGTCGTCGGAATCGATCTGGCAAAACCAAACGCCGACCGCTCGGTAGCGACGAAGGTGAATCAATGAGAACCACCCTCTCAGTCGTCGTGTTCGATCTCGACGGCACGCTGTCCGACACCAAGAATCGACAGCACCACCTGAATAAGAGCCCCAAGGATTGGGGCACTTTCTTCGCCGAGCTGGTCTATGACGAGCCGCATTGGGACATCGTGGCGATTCTTCATGCGCTCTATGCTGCCGGACATCGCATCGTGCTGGCGACGGGGCGCGACGAAACGCACCGCACCAACACCATCCATTGGCTGCGCAGCCACGGCATCCCGTTCCTCAAGCTCTATATGCGCCCTACCGGCGACCGCCGCGACGACAGCGTGGTCAAGACTGAAATGATCGCGGCGATGAACGCCGATGGCTTCCATCCGTGGTTGGCTTTCGATGATCGCAACCGCGTCGTGTCAGCGTGGCGTGAAGCGGGAGTGCGATGCCTCCAGGTTGCGCCTGGAGATTTTTGACAATCGACGACAGGATAGTTGACAAAGCCAGGGCGGGCAGCTATGAAAATTGACATGACCACGGACATGCAGAAATACCTGGAAGATTGGAACGACGCCTGTGTCTACGCCCGGGAGTGCTTTCCGGACGTGTCGGTGCCGTTCTGGCATGAGCCATGGTCGGTTCTGATCAGCCTGTTCTCCGTCTCGGCCCTGCTGGCCTTGGTGGATCATTGGATCAACCGCAAATGGCAGTGAAGCTTTCTGGACTCAACTTCAACTACTTCATGACCGCCGAGGAGCCGTGGGAAGGCGATGCTTGGATGGAGGAGGAGGAACTTCTATTCGATGGAAAGCCTTGGGAAGACGGGTATCCAGCCCCTATCTCCTCGGTAGTTACCATCAAGTCCGGCACCATCCGCCGCACGGGAGACCGCGAAGATGAATCGCTCGTCGTCGTCGCGCGCCGATGGCTGAAGAAACAGAACACCGCTCGGCTGATCGTCGAGGTCCCGCGCGACAAAGAAGCCGCCGCCCGAGCGCTGATCGGCAGCGGACGATTCAAGATCGTGAACTGAAACAGGAAACCTGAAGGAAGAACCATGAAGAAGATCGCGTTATTTCCCGCCGCCTTGATCACGGCGACCCTCCTCGGCGGCTGCGTCTACAGCGATGGAGATCGAGCCGGACAGATCATCAAGTTCTCGCACAAAGGCGCGATCTGGAAGACCTGGGAAGGCGAGATGAATCTCGGCGGCATCAAGACGAACTACTCGACCGACGCGAAGGGCAACGTCTCGGCCTACAACGCCGCCAACACCTTCGAGTTCACCGTCAAGGACGAGAAGCTCGTGCCGAAGATCGAGGCGGCTTTGGAGTCCGGCGAGCGCGTCACGCTCACCTACGAGCAGATCGTTCCTACCGCACCGTGGGATGGCTCGACCGGCTATTTCATCACCGGCATCCGCGAATAACGCAACATCCAGTCGAGGCGGCGCGCTATGGCGCGTCGCTCCCACCGTTACTAGTAAGGGCACAGAGATGAATAAGGAAAAGCAGTTGCGCAAGGATTCCATCATTGCGGTCGCCGACGCCATCGAATTCGGCGAGATTCCGTTCGTTGGCTACAGCCACAACACCTATTTCAACGCGGTCAACGCCGATAAGGACATCCGCGACATGAGCGGGCGTGAACGTCCGTTCGTCGCCGACATCGCCGGCTATGCGGTCGCGCTGTTCTTCTTCGACGGCGGCAAGCGCCAGAAGCCCCTTGATCACACCGGTCTGAGCGAAGTGATCAACCAGACTCCGACCACGCTGATCGAGATCGTGGCGCGCATCTTCGGCATCACCGAGGATCAGGCTCTCGAACTGATTGCGTCGGAAGACTTCGCTCCGGAAAAGATCAGGCCCAACCAAGCTGTTGGGGCGTTGCACACTCTCGCCGAGACTGGCGAAGTTAAGTGGTTCAAGGACTATGTCATCGGCGGCAACCGGCGTTCGACGCGGATCGATACTTCCGCCGAGGCGTTCACCGAGGCAGTCATGAACGACGAACCGGTGCTCGGCTTCACGGACACCAGCCGCACCCCGTCTGCTCTCAACCTCTGGAGGCTTTGATGCAGGTTCGCTTCACCCTCGACATTGAGGCGCAGGTGCGCCTCTCGGGGAAATACGACCCCAAGCAGCCGCTGAGCCGTGACGACGTCCTGGCGCTCGTCGCGGACGTGTTCAAGCTCGGGAGCGGAGCGATAGCGCGTATCTCGGCGATAGGCGGCGCGACGATCATCTGTTCGCCGGAAGCCTTCTCGCGGTTCCTGATCAAGCGCTTTGGCTTCCTCAATAGCTTCCGTGCGCTGGAGGCGGAGATCATCGAGCCTACCGAAGAGGAGCAACCACGCTTCCCGGTCATCAAGGAAGGGTATCACTGATGCCCTGGATTTCACTCTGGATGGCAGCCTGGACTGTCTGGGCTGCCGAATGGCAGAAGCTGCTCGAAGGAAAAGCATGATGTGGGACTTCATCATTGTTACCACTACCTGCACCTTCGTTGGCGCGGCGGCAGGTTATATTGCCGGCTGCTACCTCACCAAGGAACAGATCACCGACGCCTATGGCTTCGTTCATGGTGGTTATGTCTGGGTCGTCAAGCGTATGGACGCACCTGCCATAGAGCGCGCCCTGAAGGTAAACTCATGACCGAGCACAAGGACGAGAACGCCGAGGTCGACCTCGACGCCCTGATCGCCATCGTGATGGACTGGTGGAACCACGCCACGCCCGCCGAGCGCGAGGAGACCGTGCGGCGCTCCATGCTAAGCTTCGTCTCTGGCAACGTCGCGCTGAGCAATCCGCTGGTCACCCGGGAAATGGTAGAGGAGGCGGCGGCGAGGCATGTCTGACCACCAACCGAAACCCTATCGGGTCATCTACTGGCGCAATCGTGGCGACGTAAAGTCCTGGTGCGACGAGCCCGCCGAGGCGACGAGCGTCCAGATCGAGTTTGGGTCGTCGCCGCATTACCTGCGATGGGAATTCGAGCTGCCCAAGGACAAGTTCAAGTTCTGCAAGATGCGCCACATGCTCGACACCGCCATCGAATTTGGCAAGGCGCAGCGCTCCACCGAGATCGGTCGGATGATGAAAGGACTGATAAGTCTATGAGTATAAAGGAAAATCCCCAGGCATACTTCCAGCCGACCATCGTCGATCCATTCATCCCGCTCGTCGGCACCAAGTGGCGACACTACAAGGGTGGCGAATATGAGGTGATCGGCTGGGCGAAGCACACCGAGGACGCCGGAATCCTAGTCCTTTATCAAGCGGTCGGCGCGCCACAGAGCACGATCTGGGCTCGACCGGAGCCCATGTGGGACGAGATCATCCGCTACGACGACAACAGCGTCGTGCTCCACCGCTTCACCTTCCTGCCGATCTAGTCCCAAATCGCTCTCCCGTGTTAGAATAGCTGACCACCCCGGCAGCCATCCTTCACGGGAGAGAACCATGTCCGAGATTGCTTCCGAGACTGCTGAAGAGCGCCGTAAGACTTTCAAATTATTGAAATTTCCTGTCGTCGATCAGGACGAGCCGGTCGATGACAAGCCAGAGATCGACCCAGAACTCGTCGCATGCCTGGAGCAATGGCTCAAGGACGTGAAAGAGGGCAAGTTCGTCGCAGTTGGGATCGTCGGCGTGACGCCGGACGGTATGATCGCCTCGGAAACCTTAAATGATCACCATAACGTCCACGCGGTCCACAGCGGGCTGCACCTCCTGGCGCGCGACATCCTATCCGACTATACCCTTGATTCCGGTGAGGATTCCTGACAAATTAACCATCGCTGTCGGAAATCCAAGCAAGCCGCTTGCGCGTCGTCAGGAAAGCTGACATAACGGTTCCATCAACTGATGGAGACCGACATGACCGCCGCCACAGCCCTTTCCCTCCCCACATGGTCGATCCAGCAGCAGGATTTCCTGCGCTGGGCCAAAACCGGCAAGGGCTCCTGCGTCCTCGAAGCGGTCGCTGGCGCTGGCAAAACCACAGTGCTGATCGAAGCCGCCAAGCAGATGGTCGGCACGGTCGCCGTCATGGCGTTCAACAAGCGCATCGGCGAGGAGATCAAGACCAAGCTGAAGCGCCAGGGCGTCGACAGCCGCAAGGCCAACGCCGGCACCGTGCATTCGTTCGGCTTCAAAGCCTACATGAAGCACCAGCCGCAGGCAAAGGTCAGCGACCGCAAGCTGCGGAACATCTTCTTCGCGCTGTTCCCGGAGAAGACCCGCGAGTTCCCGTTCAAGGACTCGATCCTGAAGCTCGCCTCCATGGCGAAGCAGCGCGCCATAGGCATCGATGGCTTCGCCAAGGTCGACGACGCACAAGCTTGGCTCGACATCATCGGCACCTACGACATCATCGCCGAGTCCGAGGATGGTCACAGCGCCCCGGTCGACGTGATCATCGCGGCGGCGCGCGCCGTGCTCGCCAAGTCGGTCGAGGACATCGACACCATCGACTTCGACGACATGATCTACATGCCGCTGGCTCTCAAACTGCGCATGTTCCAATACGACGTCGTGATCATCGACGAGGCGCAGGACACGAACCCGGCGCGCCGCGCGCTCGCCAGGGCGATGCTCAAGAAGACCGGTCGACTGATCGCGGTCGGCGACCCTTGTCAGCCACTTGGGACTCAGGTTTCGGTTCCGGTGAAGACGAACCGCTGGTCCGCTGACGCTCCGAAAACTGTCGCCATCGAGGACATCAAAGAAGGCGACATGGTTGTGTCTTATCACACCTATGACACTGCGTTCCTTCCCAACGGTCGCCGCGTAAATGGCATCACGCGTCGCCCGTATTCTGGTGATCTTATCGCGGTGCGAACCGCTGATGGACGTCTGTCGCGCTACGCTCCTGCGCATTTTTGCTATGCGTCGTTCACAGACCTGCGTGATAAGTTTGCCGTCTATATAATGCGTAAAGGAAACCAGTATCGTATTGGTAAGACCCGCATGAGTGCATCTGCTGCTTCTGGGCTACCAGCACGTATGAGCCAAGAAGGCGCAGATGCGGCTTGGTTGTTAAATGCTTACAATACTGAGCACGAGGCATTTCTGTGGGAGCAATCTATTTCAGCTCGCTTCGGTATTCCGCAGCTAACATTCAAGACTTCTAATAACTCACGCGATAAAATGGATGACATACTGTTTTTCGCATGGAATTATATTGGAGATAACTCAAGACAAGCCGACGCGGCACTCACCACGTTTGGACGAGATATTCGCTATCCTCTGTTCGAGCGCGGGACTGGTAAACACCAGACAATAAAGCGCCCTATTGTGGTTCGTGCATGTAACCTAATTGACGGTGTCAAGGTTCTGCCATACAACCGAAAGATCAATGATAGTCACGCACACCGTTCTGACTGGTTACCGATCAGTGTTGCGCGTGAATTCTATGATGGAGACGTTGTTTCACTTGATGTTGCTGAAACTCACCTTTACGTTGCCGATGGAATTGTTACGCGTAACTGCCAAGCGATAAACGGCTTCACAGGAGCCGACAACGATTCGCTCGACATCATTCGCCGCGAGTTCAATGCGATCGGCCTGCCGCTGACGATCACCTATCGCTGCCCGAAGGCGGTTGTGAACTTTGCCCATCAATGGGTCTCGCATATCCAGGCGGCGGACACCGCGCCCGAAGGCTCCGTGTCGAGCATGGAGCTGGTCGACATGGTGGCATTGCCCATCCGCGTCCTCAACCGAGACGCGGCGGTGCTCTGCCGCAACACCAAGCCGCTCATCGAGCTGTTCTTCAAGCTCCTGCGCCGCCGCATCCCGGCGCGCGTCGAGGGCCGCGACCTCGCCAACGGGCTGAAGAAGCTCGCCACCCGCTGGACCTCGGTCAAGACGATCACGACGCTCGAAGAGCGCCTGACGAGTTACCTGGAAGAGGAGAAAGAGGACGAGCGCAACAAGGACCGCGAGACGTGGCTTCAGACGCTCGAAGATATGGTGGAGTCGATCCTGACCATCTGCGAGCAGTGCCGCCTGGAGCGCAAGGACCGCGTCGACGACGTGCTCGAATACCTCGACGGCATGTTCGCCGACGACGTGGACAACATGCTCGTCCTGTCGACGATCCACAAGAGCAAAGGGCGCGAGTGGAAACGCATCTATTGGCTCGACCGTTATGGCACCTGCCCGTCTCCCTGGGCCAAGCAGGAATGGCAAATGACTCAAGAAATCAACCTGATGTATGTCGCAGCCACTCGTGCTCAAGAGGAACTGATCGACGTCACCGTGCCTCCTAAGAAGGGGTCCTGATGGCGCTCGCCTGCAAGATCATCCTGGCGGTCGCCTTATGGACGGTGACCCCAGGTTCAACTCTGATCGCGATAGCTTTCGCGATAAATTGGTGGAGAAAAAGAAATGCCAGTCATCACACAGAAACGCATTTACCGCAGTGACCTTCGCAGCAACCCTAATGTGCTCTATCTCTTCGGCGACAACGACGAACGTGTTGGACTTGGCGGACAAGCTGGCGAGATGCGCGGGGAGCCAAACGCTCGCGGAATCCGCACCAAGTGGCGTCCCGGCATGTCCTATGCTGACTTCTTCCACGACAAGCAGTATCCAGAGGCGTGTAAGATGATCGACGAGGACTTCAATGACGTGTGGCAGGCGCGCTTTAGCACGCTCATAGTGGTCCCGGAGGACGGGCTTGGCACCGGACTGTCAATGCTCCAGGAAAACGCGCCGAAGGTGCTCCGCCATATCGATAACTGGATCAACAATCTGAAAGGCGCTGCGACATGAGCTTCAAGCTGAGCAAACCGCTGCGCGAGTTCCGGTCTGCACTCAACACCCTCGCCGCCGACCACGACGCCCGCGTCGTCGACTACGGCCCCACCGGCGGCGGGCACGTCTATTTCACGCTAGAACGCTGTGGAATTGAACGCGACCTGATCGTCCCGCACACCGCTGGCGACACCATGCGTGGGGCCAAGAACAACATCGCTGTCGCCCGGCGCATCATCGAAAGCCTGGGTGCTGGTAACCATGCGGCAAATGCAGCGCATGTTCATGTTGTGCGTTGCTAGGTTTCCTGCCATAAGGGACAGGAATTCGGACGAGCCCGGCAGTCACGGGCTAGTCGGTGTGGGTGACCGATGAAGGGAAGCCGGGCGACTACCGGTAAAAATCACCTACTCGCTCTGGATCGAGCCGGCGGCAGGCGTCGTAAGGAAGGCAACGTGGAGCGCAAGCCGAGAAGCGACCTTCCCCTGAAGATTTGACGGAGTGTAAGGCGATGAAACGCTATCTGGTGTTTGCTGGGTCCAATTTCTATCCGAATGGTGGATGGCGTGACTTCAAAGCAGGATTCGACACACAGGATGAAGCTTCCGACTTCATCATGAACCTTGATGGCATCGATTGGTGGCAAATCGCTGATGCCTTCAGGGAAGTAATCGCCAAGGAAGGAAAGCGGAAGTCATGAGGATCGACCGAGACGAGCTGGCGCGCATCCTGGAGATCGTCGCGAAGGACGGTCTTGAAGGCCCGCGTGACCTCGACGTGGCGCTCGACGCCATCGAGGCGGTGATCAAAGCCGGCTGCGAGAAGCGCTGCGGCACATGCAAATGGTTCGACTCTCAATGGGTCGACTTCGACGATCTGGATTCTTGTGGCTCCTGCACGTTCCCGAGGGAGCGGCTACCGGAGTCCATGGCGGGTTTCGCGAACCGCGAACGCGAGCCGGTGAAACCGTCGCAAGGAACGACGTGCCCGGGCTGGGAGATGCCTGAATGAACCCCAAGGAATTCCCGCTCGGCGCGGACGGCATCGACACGCTGATCGTCTGCCATGACTGGCGACATCGCCAGAATTTAGCCGAGGCGCTACAGATCAAGGCACGCTACGTGATTCCCGGAGACCCTATGCTGGGCTGGAACTTCAAGCGCATCATCATCTTCAACCGGCGCATCTTCTACAGCGACAGGGACCGAGCGCACTACCTGGAGTGGCTGCGCTTCGTCGAAATCAAGCTCCTACCTGACGGACAACTCTTCAACCTTTAAGGCTCCAATGAACATCGACATCAAGTTCACCTTCAGAGCCGACCTGATCAGCACTGACAGCCCTGGCACCTACAAGCTCGCCATGCGCCCGGTCGGCTGCAAGGTGACGCGCGACGACGGAGTGGTGATCGTGAACATTTACACGGAGACCGGCGCTATCAATCTTGACGCCGCCGCAAAAGCTGTTATGACAGCTATCATGTATTCCGGTCACGACCTCAAAGGGGTCATGATCAGCTCGGAGGTTCTGTAAGGCTTGGCGAGCGTAGCTCGTTCATTGGCAGGAGGGTGGGAAGCGCCGGTGCGAGTCCGAGTTTGCACCACCCTCCATCAATGAAAATAATTCTGACCCGTGTTGCTATTTTTCTTGACACGGATCGAAAAACAGGTGTAGGGTCCGCCCACACTGAAGTGCAACCGAAGGAAAAGAGGAAAGTTAATGGCTCGGCCCAAGTTCAATCATGGCCTCCCATCCGTCGAACAGATGGAAGAGCGACATCGGATCATCACCACGTTCAAGGCACTCGAAGGCAATCTCGCGTCGGACCTGAACGAGCTGTTCGAGGATTTTCTCGCGGAATTCAACGAGATCAATCGCTTCTACGGTGTTCGCAGCGCCGCGCTGACCTTGAACGCCATCGAGTCCGATCTCGACACGGGACGGATCACCGAGGCTCCGCAGGAGATCGTCGACAAGCTCGAAGCGTTCATCGACGAGAACGCCACCGAGGACGATTACGAGCCGGTCGGCGGCGAGCAGGCGACTGACTTCGAGGCGCTCACGGCGTAAATGGTTACCCTTGGCGCGGGATAGCGCAGTTGGTAGAGCAGAGCCTTCATAAGGCTAAGGTCGCGGGTTCAAGTCCCGCTCCCGCAACCAAGGGTTAGGAATGCTGGAGGGTAGCTCAGTGGTAGAGCGGCGGCGGGAGCCGTGACGGTCGTGGGTTCGATCCCCGCCCCTCCAGTTTCATATTTAGAGAACGCATAATTCTGAGAGGCGCAGTGGCATGAAGTGAAGGCCATGGAGTGCAATCGAACTGTCAGGCTTGGTAACCTGATTGAGAAGGTCCTGAACGAACCGGGGTAGCTGCCGGGGGTAGAAGGAAAGGTCCTCTAACAGGTTCGGGTGGCTACCTACCAAATTGTCGGTTACTGGACTCCAAATCCAGCAAAATCCGACCCTCTCGGAATTATGCGTTTTCGACTTCGAGCCCACTGTTTCGTCAGTCGGTTCGGACACTCGGCGGGACTACATACCTGGAAGATGGTTGACGTCCCGTCGAGACCAGTTTTGTCGGATAGCTCAGTTGGTAGAGCAGACGGTCGATAACCGTCAGGTCCTTGGTTCAAGTCCAAGTCCGACAACCAGTTAGAGGTGAAGCGAGTTAGCGCCGGTGTAACCGGAGTCGGTGAAAGGCCGACCACCTCGCCAAATGTGGAGCCCGCGTAGCGGGACGGAGAGAGGTCAGGATGTTAATCATCCTGACCTTTTCTTTTGCCAGGATACTTGACGCTCTGGACTCATCCTGCTAGGCATCCGGTCATGACTTCCGCACAGCCAGCTAGCAATCTTGACTTCGACGACGACACGCCGTTAACTCTCGCCGAGGCGTCGCGTATCCTGTTGCGCGGTATCGTGTCAGAGCGGACCCTGTTCGAAGCGTCGCGGCGCAAGGAACTGACCACCGAACGACTCGGCAAGAAGCTTGTCACGACGCCAGCGGACATTAAGGCGTGGAGAGAGCGATGCCGAGAGTTGCAAAAGGCCCCTACCTCAAACTCCGCAAGCGGGAGGGCGCGCAAGCCCTCTGGTATATCCAAGACGGCAGCAGCAGGATCGCCACGGGCGTCGGCGCTGAAGACGCTGACGGCGCTCGCCAAGCGCTGACCGATTATCTTTCCAAGGACATCACTCGATCCAATTTCGCCAAGCAGGAAGCCACGGCGCTAACCGTCGCCGAGGTGATGATCCTGTATGCGGAGGATTGCATCCCGTCGCAAAAGAAACCAGAGGAAGCCGCGCAGCGCGCCATGCGCATCGTCGAATTTTTTGGCGACATGGCCTGCGAAGAGATCACGCCATCGACCACCAAGGCGTATGAGCGTTGGCGCACCCATGCCGGCGGCGTCAAGCATAATGAACCGCCACGCCGAGATCGAGCGGTCAAAACCGTCACCGCGCGCCGTGAATTGGTGGACCTGCAATCGGCGTTGCGCCACGCTTGGAAGTCACGCAAGCTCTCCATAGAAATTCCGATCACGCTGCCGCAAGCCGGACCTCCCCGCGACCGATGGCTGACGCGTTCGGAAGCGGCTCGACTGCTTCTCGGCGCTATGGGATTCATCCTCGCGCCGTGCAGCAGTCTTGCATCCAGGACCGAGAGATGGACCATCTGGCGGCGCGCGCCAGAGGTGACCAGTCGCCACATCTGTCGCTTCATCCTAATTGGATTGCGCACTGGAACGCGTCACGACGCCATTCTCGCCCTCGGCTGGCGGCAGCATCTCTCCGGAGGATTCTTCGATCTGGAGAATCAGATGATGTTTCGCGCCGCGTCGGGAAAAGCTCAAACGAAGAAGCGCCAGACCCCCACGCCGATCCCCAAGAGCTTGGCGCGGCACCTACCGCGCTGGAAACGGCTGTCTGATAGCCTGTTCGTTGTTTCGGCTACTGGTCATGAGGACGCGCGCCAAAAACGCATCCACAAGGCTTTCAGCCGCGCCGTGGCGCGCGCCGGCCTCGACCGCTCGGTGACGCCACACGTCCTGCGACACACCTGCGCGACGTGGTTGATGCAGCGCGGACGCCCGGCATGGGAGGTCGCCGGCTTCCTGGGCATGACGGTGGCGATGATCGAGCGCGTCTATGGTCACCACTCGCCTAACTATCTGCGGGAGACCGCCGACGCGTAGCGGGACCATAACGGGACCATGAATTGGCGGACCAGACCAAAATTCACCGTAAGTCCTTGAAGAAACTGGAGCGGGCGAAGGGATTCGAACCCTCGACCCCAACCTTGGCAAGGTTGTTGGCTCATGTCAACATTCAAGATTTTCAAGGTTTTTCAACCAGTTACCAATACGCTTTCATACGCTTATTTACACTAAATTCCACGTTTGTTCACGTTTAGCGGGACCATAACGGGACCATGATCTGGCGTTCCGGTTTGTTCTCTTTGAGCCGCCATGCTTGTTTTGTTTACCAAAATCACCACCCATGCTATAATCGCTGGCAGTCAATGGAGGGAACCATGGGACTGTTAGGACGCTCTTTCGTAATCGCTGGCTTGACCATTGGCGTGGTCGTGACCGGCTTCGTTGTCACGACCCAGGGCGCGCCGCGCGAAGGAAGCAGCGCTCCAGCGATCTACGCCAAGCTTGAGCATCAGCCGGTCGTCCTAAAAGGAAACGACCTCGCCGACCCGTGGAGGGGCGACAAGGTCGCTGGATGGTCATTTGGGAAGCCGGCGCAGGTTGCGGAGAGTTCCTACAACCGCTCCCCTTGATGAAACGCGACTGCGACCGGGAAGCGTGGCACGCCGTCAGGAGTTGGAGTGAAATAGCGAACGGTCGCCGTGTCCCATTTTTGTAATAGGAGCTTAGCGCAATAGGTCTGGTCGCCCTTGATGCCAGCGCCAAACTCGCGACCGTCAGGAAGGCGTAATATCGCCCGCTTGGCGTAGCCGAACCAATTACCGTTGCCCTCTTCGATGCCGACGACCGGGAATTCGTCGTCTTGAAATTCCTTCCTCTTCAGGAGCTGCTTTGAGCGCTTTTGCTCGTAGGGACCGTTGAGACGGACGATTTGTCCCTCGTAGCCTGCCTCCAGGTAAATCCCATATATCTTGTCCAGCATGGACGGATGGTCGATTGGAAGGGTCTGGACCTTGACGATGGACTTGTGCTCCGGAAGCAGTGCCGCTAGTGCCTCGTCACGCTCGCCGAACAGCCCGTCGTGACTGGCGAAGTCATAGACGTGATATTGAATCACGCGCGCTGACTCTGCTAGGTCCTCGGACGTTGGCTTGGTGCGCTTGACGAGCGACGTGATCTCGTTGAAGTCCTCTCGCAGCTCGTGCGAATACAACTCCCCGTCCAGAACGGCGTCCGGAAATTCATCGAAGAACGGTTGCAGCGCTTCTAGGATATGCGGACACGAGACGATTGGTTGACCGGTGCGGCTCCACAAACCGGATCGAGCTGCAAGGTTGCGGATACCATCGAGCTTCGGTTGCGAGAAGCACGGTCCAACCCAGCGTTCATATTTGTGGGCGAGCATTGGCTTGACGCCGGCAGCCTTCACCTCGTCGATGTCGCCTAGCGACCGTGCATATTTGCGGTCTAGCTTCTTCTGCTCTTCCGCGCGAGCCTCGAACATGGCCTGGGCTTCGTCCGTGTCTTGCGACTTAGCGATGCTGACCGTCCAGCCGGTGATGACCTTCTCGCCATCGACGAGACCTGAGATCGTTCGCCAGCGCGGGCCGTCGACCTCATAGCGCCAGGATCGCACCTTGCCTTTGGAGTCGCGGTGAAAGATTGGTTCACTGAGCATATTGTGGTCCCTCGACGATCAGTTTCATGTAATACTTGCTGCGCAGCATGTCGCGCGTCACCTTCGGATGACGACCCTTGCGGGCCAACTCGTAAGCGTCGTTCGCCTCTTTCCACGTGTCGTGGGTGCCGAGGTCGATGTCGATCCCATGGACAGATATTCTAGCACGATGGCGATTTCCGCAAGTCGAAACGCCGGTTCCGCGCTTCTCTTTGTTGAGCTGGTTAACACGCTGGGTAACAGCGAACAGGTTTCCTGGTAAATTATGGGATCGGTCGCGGTCGCGGTGATCAACGTCTAATGAGTCCGGCACCGCCCTGCCCTTATCTAGCGACCAGACGATGCGATGCACGGCGAGCTTCTTGCGGACACCATCATGCATCACGTCGACGAACCAATAACCTTCGTCGAGCATGCGCCCGGCGCGTGCGCCGAGCTTCGACTTGCCGATGGTCTTGGCGTGGCGCAGGATTCCATCGCTGTCGAGATAGAAGCGCTCACGAAGCCAAGAGATTGGCGGCATGAACGTCGACATCAGGCTTGACCCTCCGCAACCGGGACGCGGAAGGGACTATCTCCCCAAACGGCTTGTGGCTGGAGCTGCTTCCCGTAATTCATCTGCCCGAGCCAGACGACGCCGGTCTTGACGATCTCCGCGATTTCTTCTGGGCTCAACTTCCAGCACGAGATCGTCACGTTGCCATCGATATGGCAGCGCAGGTCCTTCAGCCTCTTAGTCCCGTCTCCCTTGAACGTTGCGTTAGCTTCAGCAAATTCAATAGGTTCAGCCATGTCTCTTCTCCTCTGATGTCAGGGAAAAGATCACAGCTTCGAGCTTGTGTCAAGAAAGCTGTCATGCTAAAAGACACAAATCCGAGCATAAGGAGAAGAAATGTCGGACTTGGAAAATCTGATCGATGCGCAAATTGACAATCCAACCTTCTGGGAGCGCTTCACCAACGCCGTGCTCGAACTCGGCCCAGACCTCGACCAGCACAGCGAGACCATCCGAAAGATCGTCAACCGTGCCCGCTGCGAGGACCGGACGCGCCTGGAGGCGATGACCGACGACGAGATGGACTGGATGGTCGCCAAGCTGAGGCGCGGCAAGCCGGTGCGTGTCTATCGCGCGGCTCCCATCGGTAAGCTGTCTGGCTTCCGATTTCATACCAACATCGAGCACGCCGTCGCTGACCTGCCGCCGGACGCCGACCGCGCGCATCTGCTCACCGGCGAGATCGTCGTCGATGCGATCCTGCTGCGGCTCATGACGGACGGACGCAAGGTGATTATTGCGTTTCCAGAGAAAGTTAAGGCGTTGAAGGTCGTGGAGCTGATCAATCCGAACGCGGTCACCGCCGAGGAAGCCGCCGGCTTGCAGCGCATCGAGGACGCCGCCAGCCTGGAAGAGTCCGTCGACGCGGTCGAGGAGGAGGTGAACGACCGGGTCGAGGTGCGGGAAACGCTGGGCTGATGGCTACGGTCGCTCGCGTGATCCCGGGGCCGGACGACTACCCGGGGAAGCACTTCATTTGGACTCCGGAGGCTGAACAGCGCTTGATGGCGCTGGACAGCTCCGACATCCAGGCGAAGGTAGCGGTGGAAATCCTCAACAAGGAATTCCGCCAGCCTGTGCTTCTGACCACGAATGCGGTGATCGGAAAATTAAATCGCATGAGAGGCAGAAAAAGTTCGCCAGGATTGTTGACACGGAAAAAGGTGCGTGTTAGATAATCGGTCATGGTTGTTGAGGCGGTAACGCCGAGATCAAGGGGTCCCTTTAATCAGGTCCAGGCCGCTAACCAGGAAACTGATAAGCTCTTTGATCTCTGCGTTACCGCCTCCGAGACGCCAACGCGAGAGGCACGGGTCTTCCCTGATCAGGCACGAAGCAGACAAAGCCGGCTGATCCCCGAAACTGGTCTACCTAGTGGTCTCGTGTCTCGCGCGTTGTCGTCTCGATAGCAAACCACAATACCATTCTGGACGCGGGGGGCAGCACCCCGCCGCCTCCACCACATGGGCACTCTCGAAGCAGTCCCTCTTGCACTGCACTGCAATGCAATGGTCTGCGAGTTGGTTGCAGCTAGGCCGTGGGCGGCGTCTGCGTCGTATCTTCGGTTGAGTGTCCATCTGATGGGGGCGAAATAGGATCGACAGGTGGGGCTAAGGGGAGTTGCAACTTGTGCGGCCCGGCAACATATCGGCGGGCAAAATGAAACTGTCGCAAATGACAATTTCGCTGGAGAAATGCGCCTCGCGGCGTAATCTCCGGGGCCTGCTCGGCCTAGCAACAGAAAGAGCAGAGAGGAACCTCGCTTCGGCGGGGTTCCTTTTATTCGGGGTGTAGGGAAGTTGGTATCCCGCCTGATTTGGGTTCAGGAGATCGTCGGTTCGAGTCCGGTCACCCCGACCATCACTTCAAGAAAAAGCCCGGCTTTCGCCGGGCTTTTCTTTGTCACATCTCCACGAGTCGATAATTGGTGGCGGACGTCGCCGCGTCCTTCTCACGCTTCAGGCACAGTTGCATGTGGCGACCTTCCAGGCTGGTGAAGTCGTAAGGCGCGCCGGCCTTTTCCTTCAGCACGCGGTCGAGGCGGCTGGCGAGCATGTGGGCGTTGTCGGTGAAGTTGCAGCCGATTGACGGGAACTCCTCGTCCTTCTCCAGGAAATAGTTGGCCAGCTCGCGCGTCGTGAACGGCTGATCGACCTTGGACATCCTGGTGCCGATGATGTGGAATAGCGACTCGAAACCAGACGTCTCGTCGTCGGCATACTTCTGCGTCAGGTGAAGGTTCGACAGGAAGCCAGGGATTCCAGCGAACTCCAGGATGCCGCCGGTCACCTCGGACCAGGAATCGAACGACAGTAGTGGCTTGCCGGTGAACTTCGGCATTCCGTCCGCCACCCAACCCTGGATGATCGTCAGGACGGCCTCGACCAGCTCCTTGTGGTGCGCCTGCACGAACTCATTCAGCTTCGGCTGCTTGAACGCGCTTTCGTCGCGCTTGCGTGGGTCTCCCTTGGCGTCGAGACGAATCGGAAGGCACCGGCGCATGACCTCGTAGGTGCCGCCAGGGTTATTGCCGCTGATGATGAACATCATCAAGTTGATGAACGATGCCGCCTCGCTTTTTCCAAGAACTCGGTCTTCCCACACCTCGCCGGTCGCAAGGTTACAGTAAGCAGGCGACGCCAGCGTTCCCTTGATGTTGTCGATCCAATAGAACGTCTTCGCTGCGATGAACTGCGACGTGATGTCCTTGCGCTGCTCCTCTTCGCTGGTCTTGTGCGTGTTCGTGCTGGGCTTCTTGCCTGACGTGATGAACAGCGCGTTCTCGACCAGCTTCGTGCCGCCGGTGCCGGCGGTCGGCTTCGAGACGAGATAGATCGGCGTCGGGCCATTGACCAGCTCGCGGATGAATGGTTGCAGCATCATCGCCACGAAATGCGAGCGCGAGCCGGCACCCTGCTGTTCCTCGTGATCTGGACCATCGTAGAACGGGAAGTCATAAAACACGTTGTTCAGCAGCAGTTCCTTCGCCGCGTCGATCTCCTCGCTGGTGGGTTTGACCGGGACCTGCAACTCAGCGGCAATGCTGGACGGCTTGAGATACATCGCCGAATCCGCATCATATCCGATCTTGCTGACCAGCTCGCCCTTGGCGTTGAAAAACGGCAGCTCGGCGAAGCCTTTCAGCTTCGGGCAATGCCACTGCTCGTTGACCAGCACCTCGCCGAGGACCCGGCTCGGGATCGACACCGACACGATCTTTTCGTCGATCTGACGGAAGAAGAACAGTCCGTTTGGAGCGTTCAGTTTATTGGCAAGGTGGTCCTGCGTCAGCGGCGTGACCGCGACGTTTTCAAGTTCTTCCTGGCGCTCGACACTGTATTTGCGCCGACCGAAATCGAACATCGTCGGAGAGTTTTTGTTCATGTCTCCGAGCGAATCAATAACCGCTTCGCGCTGTTGCACATAGCCGTTCTCCGGGAACAGAATAAGCGCCTTCGCACCGTCCGACTTGATGTTGTTCTGCTTGAAAACGCTGTCCTTGCGCTCGTCGTCCGACATCTTTTCGGTCGACGCAGTCTTGGCAAGCTTCAAAACATCTTTGATGCGCGAGGCGGCAAGCAACTTGCGGGTCTTGACATCATCGGCGAGGCTGTTGATCTGGGTGCTGTTCGCACCGGCTTTCATCAGCTCGGTGAAGAGCCGCGTGATTTCCTTCGTTGCCTCTACTGGCCTTTTAGGACTGAGCGTAGCCAGGAACTCCGAGGCGTCGGCGACCATCTTGTCGGTGTCGAAGAACTGCTTCTGCTCACCGGCGCGGAACACCAGGAAGCGCTCGTCGGCGAGATCGTCACGCGTGAACCATCCCTGCTCCGCCGCCTCGGCGATCATCTCCAGGCGGTCGCGACCCTTGCACGAATTATGCGAGCACGCAAAGACGAAACTGTTTACGCCAAACTCCGCCGATGGGCTCTGGACAAACGCCCCTCGGTCGTCGGGATCACCGGCGTTCGAATGGAACCCATCGAACGGGCAGTCGACCGCCAGTTTCGACGTGTTGTCGTCGGCGCGGACATGGCTCGGCGAAGCTTCGCGGAACAGCTTGGCGATGTCGAAATCCACCGCGACCTCGCGCGCCCAGCGCTTGAGATTGAAGTCGCCAAGGTTCATCGACATGCCGGTCGCGCCAAGGTCCTTCGCCGCTTCCGAGAACACGTTGTCATCAAGCTTGGCCTCGCCACGCTTCGTGCGTCCCTCGGGAATTCCATCGAAGTCCAGTGCGTAGCCGCCGGTCACCGTCACATGGAATGGCCTGCCGTTACCGTGTCGTGGCATAAAAAATAATCTTGATGGGTCCAGCGCTGCTTCATCAATAGGCAGCCCGATGACCTTCGAGAGCCCTACAATTTTCGACTTCCAAAGATCGATGGCGTCAGCCTGCGACATGCGCTGCTTGGCGATCACGAATGGAGTGTCGAGCGGGAAGATGATCCGGAACTTTGGAATCGGTGCATGCTTCAGCGCGAAGCCTTTGCCAAGGACAGTCTGTCCCGGGTCGTCGTCCAGCTCTATGGTGTCGACAACCCACTGCTCCCAATGGCGCTCTTCCTTCAGGAAGCGCCTCATGTTCTCCAGGGTCGGGAAGGCGTCGAGCTTATTGCGGCGCGCGAACTGCCCGAAGCTCGACTCCAGGACGAAGGTCTCTGGCTTCATGTGGCTATGCGTCGTGTAGAGCACCGCCGACAGGCCAAGCCCCTTGATGCGGTCCACGGCCCATTGAAATTGCACGCCAGCGTCGACATCAAGGCCCATGATGTATAGGGAGTCGATGGCATTCGCCTTGCGCATGTTGTCGATTGCCGACCCTTGCAGGAAGGCGGTCCCTTCCTTGGGACCAACGGCGTGCTTCGACAGCGTGCCGACCAGTTGCGCCCAGGTCATCTGGCGCGCTGGCCAGCGCTTGTCCTGCTCGTTGCGACCGCAGCCGAGCGTCAGCGATAGGTCGAGGACGTTCTGCGGAATCTCGCCGATCACCATGGCGTCGTTGAGTTGGAAAGGCTCCTCTGACGCGCTTTCCGCTTCGGCGGTGGGTTCGTCCACAGGAGGCTGCTCGGCCTCGTCAGCGACCGGCTCTGGCTCGTCTGGCGGCAGCTTGGCGATGGACGCGGCTGTCAGTTCCCAGCCACCATATCCAGGCAGTGGGAAGTAGTCAGTCTCGGAACCGAAACGGCCTTCGAGCGCCAACGTCTCGGTATAGAGGATGAAGCGCAACTTACCGTTGAAAGTGAAGACGAAATTAGGGTAGCCAAAGGTATCGACGAACTCGAACAGGTTGTCCTCGTTGCTGAAGAAGAACGCCCGCCCAGCCCCGTTACCGCCTGAAGTCGCGGTGGAGACGAACGCCTCGCAGCCCTTCCCAGCTAGGAAAGCCTCGATTTCGTCCAGATCGCGGGAGGTAAGATCGTCGTTTTCGGCAGTAAACTGGAGTTCGCCGCTCACTCCACCGAACACGGCGGCGAGCAGGGGAATTAGATGCTGGGACATGAGGACCTCGGTTGTGGAGGGACAGATGTTAATTTTTCTGCCCCTCCATGTCAAGCATCCTAACGAGCGGCTCGTAACCAGAAAGCCGCGATCAGTTAAAATTATAGGTCCTTCCCTTCACATAAATCTCGAACTCGGTCATCGACGACGGGAAAAACTCACGCCCGTCGAACGCCATCCTGGTCCTATCCCCGGTCTCCCGGTCCTGGTAGACCCCAGGCTCATTCTTCACCGGGACCAACCCGTATTTTTCGGCTGCTGCTTTCTCTACCTTTTTGAATTTGTTGCCTTTTAATGAGTTTAGGACATCCGAGATGAATCGCAACACTCCATAGGTTGCAGCGATTTCGAGAAGCATGTTCCACTCCTCAGATCATGGCGACCAATTCACGCTCAATTGGCGTGAATTCGACATATATCTCGGTCGTCTCAATGCTGGCGTGCCCCATCAGGCGCATTACATCCTTCAGCGTCCCGCCCATCTTCGTAACGGCGCGTGCGGCGCGCGTCCCGAACGTGCGGCGACCGGAGTGCGACGAACAACCACGCAACCCGACGAAGCCATAGAGGCGCTTGAGCTGCTTCTGCACGGCGGTCGACTCCAGCGGCTCGCCATATTGGTTGAAGAACAACGGCCCGCTGGTTATCTGCTTGTATTCGTTGAGATATGCCTGGAGAGCTACCTTAACGTCGTCGCGCATCGGTAGCGTGCGTTCCTTGCCATATTTCGCGCCGCGCTTAGACACGAACAAGGAGTCCTTCAGGCGACCGCGAGCGTCCAAGATGTCCTCGACATAGACCTTCGCCACTTCCTGGGCGCGCAGACCCAGCCGGCATGTGAGGATGAGCATCAAGCGGTCGCGCAACGGCTGCGCGGAATGGTCGTCGATATAGCCAAGAACTTCGTTGATCGCCGCTTCGTCGAGCACGTTGGCGCGCTTCACAACACCGTTAGCCATTGTTTTTCTCCACGTTCCGTTTGTTGACGTGAAGAAGCTACCGCCACTAAAGGGATTCGTCAACTGTCCTGACGACAGGAAGGTTAACAGTCGGCTCGTGCGTGCTATAATTTGTGAGGTCGCGCATCCCGTGCAGGGGGCAATCCTTGGCGGTGATGAATCCGGTAAGGTTCGGACGGATAAACATAATCGCCTCGTCCAGGCGGAGCGAGCGGTTCTTGCAGGTGCAGGAGTCTTGAGAGTCTGTCATGCGCGGAGAATCTCACATTAACCATTTTCCTGTCAAGCGAGTTGACATCGTGGCTCAAAATGTTATTCATCCTGACATCAACCACGGAGATGACCAATGGAAATGACCGTTCCCGCCAAGACCGTCGAACTGATCGGCGTCACAGAATCCAAAGCCATGACCATCGCCGCCAGCGGCAAGGTCTTCTACACGCTGATCTCCGGTCTCTATTCCCGCAAGATCGAGTCGATCTGTCGCGAGATCGTCAGCAACGCCCGAGACGGTCACGCCAAGCGCGGCAACACCGACCGCCCGTTCTTCGTCCATGCGCCGACCCGCTGGGAGCCTTGGTTCTCGGTGCGCGACTATGGCGCCTCCATCGATCACGAAACGGTGATGGAATACTGCTCGCAGATGGGCTGGTCGTCGAAGGAAAAGTCGAATCTCGAAGTCGGGACGTTCGGCTACGGCATGAAGAGCCCATTCGCTTACACCAGCCAGTTCACGCTTTCCTGCATCCTGAACGGCGAGAAGCGCATCTACTCCTACCACATCGACGAGAACGGCATCCCGCAGATCGTCCTGCGCGAGACGTGGGTGACCGAGGAGGAGCAAGGCGTCGAGGTGCGGTTCGATGCCAAGACGCAAGACATCGACGCCTTCCATACCGCCATCCGCTGGGTTGGCCTTCCTTACTATCCGTGCTTCGAGTCGAATCTCGACGACGTGCGCTCGGCGCAGATCGTCCGCGACGATAACCTATTCTTCTTCACCGGCGACGCCAAGGGTCCGATGGTCCAGATCGGCCCTGTCTGGTATAAGATCGACTTCGACCAGCTTCCGGACTGCAAGGAATTCGCCCATATCTTCGGCGACCGCTCTTTCGTCCTTCGCTCGTCCATTGGCGATATTGGCATCACGCCTTCTCGCGAGTCCCTGGAATATACGCCCAAGACTGTCGCCAATCTGACCAAGCTGCTCGCCGCTGCTTATGCCAAGCTCCAGGGACAGGTTAGCGCTCTGCTCTCAACCATTCCCGACGTCTGGACCGCTGCCTCGAAGTGGCGCGCCATGCGGTCTTCTGGTCCGTTCTACAGCCTCGCCAAGAACACCAGCACGCCGTGGGGCACCTTCGGCGAGCTGGCAAACTATGCCTTCGATAGCGCCGTCTCGGACTACGTCAACGCCACGCGTCGGATCATGACGATGACGATCAAGAAGCGCGCCCTTACCTTTTATCGTGACAACAACACCGCTGTCTATGTCTTCGACGCTGCCAAGCCGGGCGTCTCCGCTCCGAATCGCCGCATCTTCGCTCACATGAAGGCGAACGACATTGACGAGGCGGTGGTCATCAATCTTCCTGACCCGAAGTCGTCGGTCGCGTCGAAGCGCGAACACCTGATGAAGGCGTTCGCCGACCGCAAGGCTCGCAAGGCCGCACTGGCGAACACCTATGAGCATGCCAAGACGACGCGCGAGAAGCTGCTGAAGCAGATCGCCGAGTATGGCTGCCCGGTTGTGCTCTACCAGGATCAGCTCCCGGAACCTGAGAAGCTGGTTTACAATCGCGAGCATTCAACCATCACGATCTACAACAATCCCTATGGCAAGACGAAGTGGTCGATCTGCCGCGTCGAGCCGGTCGAGGACAGGCTAAACATCGTCTTCGAGCTGGACGGGCACGAATTCCGCCCCGACATCGAACCACGTAAGATAAAGGACCTTGTCAAGAGGTATGCTGGTCTGAATGTCGGAGAAATCATCGGCGTGCCAAAGTCTAACTTCAAGAAGTTCCTGAAGCTCGACCCGGCTTGGACCAGCTACAAGGAAGTGTTTAGCAACGACTTCTTCCCGGTCGACGAGCTGAAGGAACGCATCAAGACGTTCCACGACAATGAGCTTTCCGACATTGACTATATTGCAGGCGAGGCCAACCGCCTGAAGTGGATGATCGAGGATCACTTGCCCACGACGCCAGCGCCGATGGAGCGCCTCTATCGCGCCGTCGAGAACGCCGAGCGTGTCCAGATTCGCCGCAAGACGATCTTGCACAAGCTGATCGAAACCGGGCCGTCCCTCGACGATACGAAGTTCCTGCTGCTGCTGGTCACTGGCGAGCAAATCGCCCGTCCGGATACGATGGGGCATCCCGAACTGGCGGCGGCGTGGCACAACGTCAAGGCAGTCTATCCTCGCCTCAACAACTACCTGCGCAGCGACGGTGAGGAAGCTGCGATCTACATCATGGGGCTTACCGCCATGCGCGCGGCCCGCGCCGCTAGTTTTCTTGACGCGTGCGAAGCTGCTTGACAGCTTCGTTCACATCTGCTAGGAAAACTGACCAATTTGGAGAAACCCGATGCCACCGCTTAATTACACCGCCCTGATAATCCCCGGCGAGAGCCTGTCCGTCACCCATGACGGCAACACGACGAATCTGCCAGCCGACGCCCCGAACTTCGACGCGCTTGTCCAGCTCCTGCGCAAGCAGGCTCCGTTCGAGGAGATCGCCAAGGTCCTGACCCCGGCGGTGCAGATCAAGGCCGTCGCCGCCGAGGCAGGGTTCGAGATTCGCATCAACGAATCGAGCGGCGCGGTCGGCATCTTCTTCAAAGGCGAGGAGATCAATTCGAAGCTGTCTGATCTCATCCTCGACCATTATCAGTCCGGCAACGACTTCGTCCCGCTCCGCAACTTCATGCTGAAGGCGCTGTCGAACCGCGACGCTGCGGAGGCCGATATTCTCTACAGCTTCGTGGTGAACAACAAGCTGCCGATTCATAATGATGGTGATTTCCTTGCCTTCAAGGCTACTCGACCTGATGGGCTAGACAAGCACACCGGCACCGTCCGCTATCGCATTGGTGAATATCTACACGTCACCAACGCCAATCCTGACAAGAACACGCAATGCAGCACCGGCCTTCACATTGGCGGGCGCAACTACGTGAACTGGTATGGCGGCACCGGCGATGCTCATTGGATTGTTAAGGTGAATCCAGCCGATACGATTTTTTATCGTGCGGATGCCGGCGAAGGGAAGATGAGGGTAAAGCGCCTGTTTGTTTACGCTCAGATTTCCAAGCCGGAAACGCTGGACGCATTCCTGCCGTTCATGGTCGCACATTCTCCCGAGGGAGACGTGCTGGAGACGGCGGCGAAGAACGGGCGCATCTCGAAGAAGACCGAGGGCAGGTCGTCCCAGGTCGCCAAGCAGGCGGCGAAAGGGCGCACCAAGACCGAGAAGAAGAACATCAAGGTGGCGAAGAAGGCTCAGTCGTTCGTCTCGAATACCACGAGCGAGCAGAAGTTCACCGCCAAGAATGGCAATACCTACACCGCCGGCTACCTGCTGGAGCAGATCAAGGCGCAAGGACAGCGCGGCTTCGCGGCGCTGACCGGCATCCCGCGCACGACCATCCAGGGTTGGCTGGCGCTGATCAAGGACGGCGAGGGCCGGAAGCGTTGACGGAGCGCGGACTGCCTCCAATCCGCGAAATCGGCCTCGGTAACGCAACCGAGGTCGAGCGCGATGACCAAGGATTCGTCCGACCAGTAACCGATGGTCGAGACGTTCCTGGATGGGAATACGAGACGCATTACACAGTCGGCGGACAGGCGTTGCGGATTCCGGTAGGGCACAAGAGAAACTTTGACGATGCAGGTTGATTGTCGCGACGGCCTATTCATCGTCTCATGCACGTTTGAAGAGCGCCTAATTCCTCGGGCGGCGGGCTTTCAATGGTCCGCCGACCTAAAGCGCTGGGTGACCCGCGATCATGGCGTCGCGGTTTCACTTGGGCAGGATAAACTGACTCAGGCTGCGCAGACGTCGCTCGGACTAAACCAGCGCATCCCCGTTCCGGATGGTTTGGAATATCTGCCGTTCCAGGAAGCCGGAATTGACTTCGCGCGCCGCCGCTCGCGCACGCTGATCGCCGACGTCCCGGGCCTGGGCAAAGGGCACCCGCTATCGACACCAATCCTGACGCCCGGCGGCTGGGTCCCGATTGGTGATCTGAAGCACGGCGACAAGGTGATCGGATGGTTCGGCAAGCCTATCCCGGTCACCGGCATCTTCGACCGAGGAATCCTGCCCGTCTTCACAGTCAATTTCAGCGACGGCGTGTCGATCAAATGCGACGCCGACCATCTGTGGACTGTCTGCCAGGATGACGAGGATGGTGGTCGTCTGATGACCATCGGCACGCTCGATCTGATCAGGCGCTTGGACGCCGGTGAGCTGCTGTCGATTCCTACCCTGCTTGAGCCAGCACAACTGGACGTCAAGCTGTTCAAGATGCCGCCACTCGTCGCCGGCATCGATCAAGCGCGCTCGCATTGCATCGACGTCGGCAACTTCTACGCCTATCCGGAAAAGCTCGTCTATGATGTGCGCGACTACGCCCTAGCCGCGCCTCACCAGTCTATGGAATTCCTGAAGGGGATCATCTCGTCGGTTGCACGCATTCGTGGCGACGATGGGCATATCCAAGTCAACATCGTTCGCAAGCCTGAGTCTCACGATCTCGTCTGGACGATCACACAATGCGTCCGCGCGCTCGGCGGACTGATCTTCGTCGAGGAGCGCTACCGTCGCTACCGCCTGCGCATCTATCTGCCTGAAGGGATTGCGTGGGCATCTTTCGGATATGACGCGCCGAAGCTGCGGCGCAATCGCCGCTGGAAGAATTTTGTAGGCGAGGTGCCGCAGCGCGCCATCATCAACGTGGTGCCGTCCGGTCGTGAGCAGGTGCGCTGCATCAAAGTAGACGGCCCGGGCAACCTCTATACCGCCGAGCACTTCATCGTCACGCACAACACAGTCCAGGCGGTCGGGCTCGTCAATGCGCTGCCGCAGGTCCAGAACGCTCTGATCATCCCGCCCGCGTCGCTGAAAAAGAACTGGCTGCGCGAGATGACCAAATGGCTGGTAGACAAGAGCATGTCGGTCGACATCTGCGACGGCGACTACTTCCCAAATTCCAACGTGGTGATCATCAACTATGACATACTGGCGCGGCATCACAAGAAGCTTCGCGAGCGTGTGTGGGACTTGGTGGTTCCGGACGAGCACCATTACGCCAAGAACCCCACGGCGAAGCGCACGATTGAGCTGCACGGCGGCGTCGTCAAGATCGCCGACCCAGCAAACAAGAATCGCAAGACGAAGGTGCGCATTGAGCCGATACCGGCGAAGCGCCTGCTGATGCTGTCAGGAACTCCACTACCAAACCGCACCGGAGACCTGTGGACGACGGTCGCCGCCGCCGACCCCCACGGGCTCGGTCGCGACTTCGAGACGTTCCACAAGCGCTATTGCGGCGCGTTCTACGACATGAGCGGAAAGTTCGTCACCAATGGCGAACCAGACCCGGCGATGCTCGCCGAGCTGAACAAGCTCTTGAAAGAGCGGTTCATGATCCGGCGGCTGAAGCACGAGGTGCTCAAGGACCTCCCGCCGAAAATCCGCCAGATCATCCCACTGCCAGCGGACGGACTGAAGAAAAAGATCGAAGCCGAGCGGCAGGCGATGACCGATCTGCTCGATATGTATGAGAAGATGATCGGCGTCCGCAAGGAAATGTCAGACGAGGACTTGGTAAACGCAGTCTTTCGTATCCGCCCAGAGACCTGGGAGAAATATGCGCGGATGGTCGACGGCGACATGGAAAGCGTGCAGCTACCTCTCACGCGCCTCGCCAGCGCCCGCCAGGACCTCGCCATCGCCAAGCTGCCGATGGTCATCGAATATGTTGGCAACCTCGTCGAGCAAGGCGTGAAGGTTGGCATGTTCGGTTATCACCAAGCTGTGATCGAGGGCCTACTCGACGCCTTCCCAAAAGCCGCCTGCATCTACGGCAAGACGCCGATGAACCACAAGGGCGACCCGCCGCGCACGCGTCAGGCGCAGCAGGATCGTTTCCAAGATGATCCGGCGTGCCGCTGGTTCATTGGTCAATACACCGCCGCTGGCACCGGCTGGACCCTAACCAAAGGCAACCACTTCGTCGCGGCGGAGTTGACCTACGGCGCTGACCAGTTGCTTCAGGCGGAGGATCGCTTCCACCGCATCGGTTCGGAAATCTGGGACACCGTCTGGGCGCATCACCTTGTTGTTGAAGGGTCTTTGGACGATTCCATGATCCTGAAACTGATCCGCAAGATGGAAATATCCGAACTTGCGCTCGATTAGCCTTGACAGGTATCCTAACAATCGCTAAGTTCAATGACACTTTTGGAGACAGAAAATGGCTGAACATTCTAAGACGGCTCTCACGACCCGTTCGGGTCGTGTGTTTGATCTTCGCCTTCCCAGCGCCGACGACGTCGCTATCACTGACGTCGTTCACGCGCTGAGTAATCTTTGCCGCTTTGGCGGACATACCCGCAGTTTCTTTTCGGTCGCGCAGCATTCCGTCGAGTGCGCCGAGCTGTCACTGGAGATCACCGACAAGGATGATCCGGAACGGCTGGACAAGGCTTACGCCTGCTTGATGCATGATGCACACGAAGCCTATCTCCTTGACGTCCCGTCGCCGACCAAACATGCGCTCGGCGATGCGTTCCGCTTGTTCGAACAGCCGATCCATCAGGCCGTAATGGAAGCGGTTGGCGCTCTCGAACTGATCGATAAGCACCATGGTCACGTCAAGCATGTAGACACCGAGATGCTCTGGTCGGACGCTATTCGCTGCGGCATGGATGGCGTCGAAACCACGCAGAGCGGCGTCGAGATCGGCATCCCGCGTCGGTGGGTTCCGAAGGGGTTCGTTCCGCACTTTGCCAATCACACGGCGTGGGATCATCGCACCGCCAGCGAGGAATTTCTTCGCACCTTCTTCACCTTGAACGGCGGAAGTCGTGTCCGCTATGGAGCGCTTGTTTGATGCATGCCGATCCTGCCATGCTGGGTGTGTCCCAGCATCCTCGCGCGCCACGAGATTGGTATCCTACGATTGACGAGAACGTGACGCACGCCCTGGCGCGCGTTCTCCTCGCCGAGGGCTATCTGACCAAGCGCGACACCATCTGGGAATGCGCGGCTGGTGATTGGGCAATGGGTCGCGTGCTGGAGCAGCATTTCGACAACGTCTGGGGAAGCGACATCGAGCCGCAGGCTGCGAACATCAATCAACTGGACTTTCTGAACTCAACCCCCTCCCTCGGCTTCGACGCCATCATCACCAACCCGCCGTTCGGCGATCTCGTCACCGACTTCATGGATCGCGGGGTCTATCACATTCGCCAGGGCAACGCGATCTTCGCCGCCATGCTCGGTCGCAACGAGCTGGACACGTCTGGCAGGGACCGTGCGCACCTCTTCGGCAACTGCCCTGAATATGTCGGCAAGATCGTCCTGACATGGCGTCCACGCTGGTTCGAGAAGAAGCAGGGCGACAATGGTCCACGCTTCAACTACGCATGGTATCTCTGGGGAGAGCGCCCGATGGTGAAACGACAGGGCGGACCACGCCTTTACTACGCCGGACGATGATAGGTTTCTTGACATGGCGCGACGCAATCGCTACAAATCCTTACAAGCCTACGTGGATGCAGTCCACAAATATCTGACGAACGGTCTCGGATGGAACGACAACGAAGCTGATAGCTACGTCGCCGACGAAGACCAGTTCAAGGGTGCATGGTGCGACTGTATATCGCCCTCCGAATACGTCGATTCCGATCTGAACTTCCACGGCGTTCACGACGCCGATGGTGATGGAGCCTATCAATGAACCTTCCTGACTTTATTGCAGCAATGCAAGCAATTCTTCTGCTTCGATTGAAGTGGAACGAATGGGACGCCGCGAGCCTAATGCGGGACAACGCGTCCACTATCGAGCAGCACTTCCACGAGGGATATGCACCGCTCGAATCTATCAGTGAGCTGACCGGTCGGGACATCCCCGAATACTACGGCGCTCCTGACGGCACCAAGGTATTCGGTGTCGTTTGATTTAACCAAGGAGAAATGATGAACTTCAGAACCATTGCGAGCGCCGCGATCATCGCGAGCGCAGCCTTCAGCACGCCTGCTTCGGCGTGGTCGCTCAGCGAAGCGCTGTTCGGTATTCCGGTTCAGACCGCCCAGCACGCGCCTCACGGCAAGCACCATCGACATGGCGTGGCGCGCGCGCAGGGCGGCGGGACGGTCCTCACCAGCTACTACGGTGGCGGCGGAAAACGTGAGGGCCTGAAGCGCCACACCGCTAACGGTGACGTGTTTCGAGCTGGCGGACTTACCGCCGCGCACCGAACGCTTCCGCTGGGCACCAAGCTGCTCGTATCGCGCGGACCACGCCACGTCGTCGTGACCGTGAATGATCGCGGCCCGGCGGCGTGGACCGGGCGCTCGCTCGACCTTTCGCGTCACGCCGCCGAGCAGCTCGGGCTGATCCTGGCTGGCACCGGTTACGTGCATATTGCTGTTCTCGGACGTTAGGATTCCTGACATGCCGCAGCCGCAGCGCTACAATCTGGAAGGAATGGTGTTCGGTAACTGGACTGTCGAGTCCTATGCTGGAGACTATAAATGGTTGTCTCGCTGTGGCTGCGGAGTAGTTAAAACAGTTCGATCTGACAAGCTTCGTAATGGAACATCCACCTCTTGCGGTTGCTTGCGAAAAAATCGCCTAACTCACGGATTGAGTGGAACGCCAGAACATATGGCGTGGCGCTCTATGCGTTATCGCTGTGAAAACCCTAATAACGAATCATATAAAGACTACGGCGAGCGAGGTATTACTGTATGCGAACGCTGGTCGTCTTTTGATAACTTCTTTGAAGACATGGGACCGCGTCCATCGTCAAAACATTCTATTGAGCGCGAGGATGTTAATGGTAATTACGATCCAGACAACTGTGTTTGGGCAACAATTACTGAGCAGAACAGGAATACAAGGAAAACATGCTTTGTAACTTACAATGGAGAAATCTACAAGCTAGTAGAGCTTGCAGAAGAGATTGAAATATCTCCTAGAACACTTCGTAAACGATGTGTTCGCGGCTCTCATGGAATGGCATTCGCGAGATGAAGACGATACTTTTCGACATCGAGTCCAATGGATTCCTTGATCAAATGGATCGCGTGCATTGTTTGTGCGCAGCAGTCGTCGAAAACGACGTCGTTTCAGATATTATTTCGTTCCGCCAAGACCAGATGCAAGATGCTCTTGATTTATTGTCAAGCGCTGATGTGTTAGTAGGTCATAACATTTTGTCATTCGACTTACCTGCTCTGGAGAAAATATATCCTGATTGGCAGCTTCCTGAAAATATCTTAATCCGAGACACGTTGGTCATGTCTCGCATGATGAAGAGTAACGTCAAGGATGGAGATTATCGCGCATTTGAGCAGGGTATCCTAGAAGGTCGCCTGATCGGCACCCACACGCTTGAAGCGTGGGGGCAGAGGATGCGGCTGCATAAGGGAGACTATGCAAAGGGCCGAGAACAAGAAGCACGTGAGCGAGGCATAACGTCAAAAGAAGAAATCAGGGAGTATGTCTGGGGCGAGTGCAACGACTCCATGGTGGAATACTGCGAACAGGACGTTCGCGTTACGCTGGCGTTGTGGAACAATCTTTCCGCGATGAACTGGAGCGAACAAGCGCTACGCGTCGAGCACCGCATCCATTACATCATGTTCCTTCAGGAACAGTTCGGATTTCAGTTCGACATCGACAAGGCGCAAGAACTCGCCGAGAACCTGACCAACGAATACAACGAGCTGCGCGCCGAAGTCGTCAAGCACTTCGGTCGATGGTTTGCGCCGAAGAAGAATTACAAGCTCCAACCACGTGAACACTTTGGTGAGGACTCCAGCCGCAAGGTTTGGGCTGACGTCAACGTTTACAAGAAGAAGATGAACGTTAGGACTGAAGTCCTCGGTCAAACGATCATCTCTGAGCAATCGCCTGACGCGCCGTGCTGCCCGGTCATTATCAGGGAATTCAACCCGAACTCGCGCACTCAAATCATCGACCGCCTCACCACGATCTACAATTGGGAGCCGGTCGACTTCACCGAAAAAGGTAATCCGGAAGTCAACGACGACGTGTTGCGCACGCTCGCGCCGTCAATCCCGATCTGCGAGGACCTCGCCGAGCTGTTCTTCCTGAACAAGCTCCTGGGCATGCTTGTCAATGGCGACAACGCATGGCTGGCGCTGGTCAAGTCTGACGGCAAGATTCACGGCTACGTCAACGTCGGCGGCACGATCTCCGGTCGCGCGTCGCATCTGTCTCCGAACCAGGGGCAAGTTCCGAAGGTCGCGTCGACGAATGTGCTGCGCGACGACGGCAGCTTCAACAAGAAGATCATCGACAAGAAGACCGGCAAACCTTTCGCCTATGCGCTGGACGATCAAGGCAATCCAAAGAAGAAGACTATCCTTTTCGGTAGGGCTGGAAAATATGGCTTTGAGTGCCGCTCCCTGTTCACCGCGCCACCTGATTGGTGGCTCATGGGCTGCGATCTATCTGGCATCGAACTTCGATGCCTCGCCGCGCGCCTCGCTGAATTCGACGGAGGCGAATATGTCAACGTCGTTCTCGACGGTGACCCACACACTAAAAATCAGATCGCCTTCCAGCTCGACTCCCGAGATAACGCAAAGACTTGCCTCTATGCGATCATGTATGGAGGTGGCGATCTCAAGGTTGGTTCTATCGTCCTTCCTCCCAACGCCTCCGCCGATGCCATGCGTGCTCGCGGAAAGCAGCTCAAGGCAAACCTTCAGAACGGTATTCCAGCCTTCGGCAAGCTGATCAAGAAGGTCGGTCGCCTCGCCGGGCGCAAGTATCTCGACGGGCTTGACGGACGCAAGCTTTGGGTCCGCTCTAAGCACGCTGCATTGAACCTGCAATTGCAATCCGATGCGGCGCTGATCTCGAAGGTCTGGGTGATCTTCTTCTATGATTTGATGACAGAGGCTGGCTACGTCTACGGCGTCGATTGGGGCCTTTGCGCCTGGGTTCACGATGAGGTTCAAGCCGCCTGCCGCACGCGAGAGATCGCCGAGCACGCCGCCGAGCTGTGCAAGCAATGCGCGAAGGAAGCCGGCGAATTCTTTGACTATGCCGCGCCGGTCGCCGCCGAGTCGAAGATCGGGCTGAATTGGGCTCAAACGCACTAAGGAAACAATGAGTTACGACTTCATCAACGCGGTCTTCGAGTGTTCAGGCGGCATCTTCGTTGCGCTGAACGCCTGGGACATCTGGAAGAAGAAGGCCGTCGCCGGACAGACGCTGACCGCGCTGGCATTCTTCACCGCCTGGGGGCTCTGGAACCTCGTCTTCTACCCGGCGGTCGGGCAATGGTGGAGCACGCTCGGAGCGTGGGGGATCATGCTGATGAACGCTGTCCAGATCGGATTGGTCCTGAAATTCCGGGGCCGTCCGATCAGTGGTTAACGAACGGTAAATTCCAACGCCAGTCCTTGCTATTTTTCTTGACACGGTTAAGACAGGCTGCTAGGTTCCCTAACATCAGAACAAGCGAAAGACACCATCTCCGACATGACGCGCGTATGCCCGCACTGCAAGCAAGAAGTTCCACCTTCGAGAAATAAGAAGGCGATTTATTGCTCCCCAATCTGCTCGAAGCGCGGCGGAATGCAGAAGATCAGAGATCGTGATCCGGAAGGTGCCAGAACTAAGCACAAAGAACATCGTCGAAACAACCCAGAAAGGTCTCTGGTTAATGCTGCAAGGCAACGCGCAAAGTTGAAATGGCTGCCATTCGATATTGAGTGGTCAGACATAGTTATACCGGAGGAGTGCCCTGTTCTAAAGATACCTTTGATACTTAATGAAAAGGTAACCGGGCCAAACTCACCTTCTTTGGATAAGATAAACCCTACTCTTGGATATGTTAAAGGAAACATCAGAGTAATATCGCACAGAGCCAACACTATCAAAAGTAATGCGACGGCTTCCGAACTTGAAGCTGTATTTAGAGACTTGAAGAAGCTAGAAGGAAAAGCTGAAACATGAAGGCACTATTCTGGGATACCGAGACCACGGGAATTGCAAATTGGGGAAAGCCATCAGTTTCTCCGGAGCAACCTAATCTCGTTCAACTCGGCGCACTGCTGGTCGATCTCGAAACCCGCGAGGACATCGCGGCGCTAGACCTGATCATCACGCCGAATGGTCAATGGACCATTCCGGATGGAGCCGCCAACGTCCACAAGATCACGACCGAGAAGGCTGAGGAGTGCGGTGTGCTGTTGGAAAGTGCTGTGCTGCCGTTCCGTGACATGCTCGCCGCAGCCGACTTGTGCGTGGCACATAACGTCAAGTTCGACAAGATCATCATGGAGCGCGCCAGCGCCATGGTCGACCTCACCTTCGGTCAGGAGGTCCAGGACCTTTGGCTGCCGAAGAACAAGTTCGTCTGCACGATGATGAAGTCCACTCCCATCGTGAAGAAGAAAGGCAAGCGCTCGTCGGGTGGTGAATACGCTTGGCCAAAGCTAGTTGAGGCGCTGAAGCACTTCACCGGCGAAGACCTTCCAGGCGCACATAACGCCATGGTCGACGTGATCGCCTGCAAGAAGATTTTCTTTGCACTTGCCGACACGACCGACGCCCTCAACGACGTGCTTTACGAGGCGGCGTGATGGTCGATCAAGCTCCAGTCTCACCCGGCTTCCGCCGAAAGATGCCGGTTGCGTTGAAGCCAACCGCGCCGTTAATCGAGCCGGCTGACTTCCAGTTATTCTTCAACGGGTTCATCGACTCGACGAAGAAGCAATGGGGTCACGACCGCACCAAGACGCTCGGCAGCTCGGAGGTTTTTGGCTGCATTCGCAAGGCGTGGTATGCGCGCCATGGAACGCCGAAGGACGCTGATTACAAGGAGTCCTGGGGCGCAACGCGTCGCGGCGACCTGATCGAGAACTATCATGTCGTGCCTGCGATGGGTTGGGCTGCAAACAACTATGGATTCAAGATCGATTACACCGGCACCAATCAGCAGACGCTGTTCTGCGATGGCGTTCCGATGTCAGTCACGCCTGACGGTTTGATCCACGGCATCCCGCGCAACTGGCTGGAGAATTATGGCGTCAAGGACATCAAGTCCGACTGCGTCATGTTCGAAATCAAGTCCATCGATCCTCGCGTTGATCTCTCTGAAGAGAAGTCGATCCATCACGGACAGACGCAAATTCAGATGGGCATCGTGCGCGAGAACACGAAGTTCGAGCCGCACTACGCAGTGATCCTTTACGTCAACGCGTCGTTCTTCGACGACATGCACGTGTTCGTCGTCGAGTTCGATCCGAAGAAATATGAGATCGCCAAGAAGCGATCCCATATCGTTTACGAAACCAAGTCGCCTGCCCTCCTAATGCGGGAAGGCGTCATCGACAAGTCCTGCGATTACTGCCCGTTCTGGTCCGCCTGTGTCGCAACTACCGTCGCAGCGATGCCGGCGAAGCCGACCAAGGAAGAGGAGAAGCTGCGCAAGAAGGCTGGACAAAATCCGGCGATGATCGAGCGCCTCAACGAGGTGATGGAACGCGCTCACAAGGCGCGCGCCACCAAGAAAAAGGCCGAGAAGGAAGACGCGCTGGTCAAGGAAGAGCTGAAGGCGGTCCTCCGCGAATTCGGCGAACGGCGCGCCAAGGATGGTGAGTGGTCGCTGAGTTATTCGATGAGTCCCGGGCGTGAGACGCTCGACCAGGGACGCCTCGAACTTGCGATGGTCGAGATACAGCGCATCGCCGAAGAAGCTGGCCTTGGCGACAAGGTGGATGAAGTTCTGCGCCAAATTGGCGTTGAGAGTGTCGAGGACGAAGTGCTGCGCCTCGACAGCATGGCAACGTGGATGAAAGCTGGAGACCCCTTCGAGGTTCTCAAGATGACCTTCACCGAGCCCGACACGGATGAACTTTGACCTGAAGTGTTAGGAAACGTAGCACGAAGACGAGAAAGAGACAGGTAAAGTAGAATGAACGCACTTGTGAAAGCGAATACGAAGACCGCACTCGCCACCGCGCCGGCTTATGATCCCTTCGCCCAGGCTGGCGAGGAGCTTGGCGGTTCGAACGGGGTTTACCTCAAGCTGAATGGCAACTCGGGTGAATACACCTATGGCCAGGACGCCGAGGAGCTTGCGCTCGGCACCAAGCTGGCGGTGGACATGAACTCGTTCCGGCGCGGTTGGGTTTGCTGGAAGGACGAGGCCGTGGTCGAGGAGATCATGGTGTCTGTCATCGACGGTCGTCCTCCGGAAAAGTCCGAGCTGACTGATCACGGCCCTTACGTCGTGAACGATGAGCGCAAGGACGGTTGGTCCGAGCAGGTGGCGGTGAACTTCCGCGACATCGAGACCGGCAAGGAATTCATCTTCAAGGTCACTTCGGCGTCGGCGATTCGCGGCCTGGGCACGCTTCTCAAGGCGTATGGGCGCGACTACAAGAACCACCCGGGCGAGTTGCCCATCGTCGCGCTCGACACTTCTTCGTTCATTCCGAAGAACAAGAAGTGGGGCAAGAAATACGCGCCGAAGCTCGAAATCATCGAGTGGCTCGACGAGAACACGTTGCTCGCTCAGTTCGGCGAGAACGCTGGCGACTATCAGCAGGGCGGCGGCGAAGGCGGCGATGACGCCGGGGATTATGAGGGCCAGGAAGAGGCGCAGGTCGAGCAGCCCGCTCCTCCGCCGCCCCAGAAGCAGCCGGCGGCTCCTCCGAAGGCAACGACGCCGCCCGCCGCCGGCCCGCGCCGCCGCAGCCTCTGATCGTTCCCGACGCGATCACCAACGGGACCTTCCTTCGGGAAGGTCCCTTCTCCCGACATTCCTGAAGGACACCGGCTGTGGTCACTCTGAGCCCACAACAAGAATCCGCCGTGCGCGGTTTTCAAAAATGGCATGAGGAGGTCGCCTCGCCGTTCAAGCGAGCTGGCACCGACGACATCGCACCATTTTGGCTGCAAGAAGGCTTCGCCGGCACCGGCAAGTCCACCATCCTACCTTTCTTCATTGAAGCTTGTGGGTTGAAGGTTGAGACCGACGTGGCGTTCCTCGCGCCGACCGGTAAAGCCGCCAAGGTCATGACCGCGAAACTGCGTGACCAAGGCATCAACAAGCAGGCGACCACGATCCACAGGGCGATTTACAAGCCGAAGGGTCTCAAGCATGTCGCCATCGAATCGCAGATCAAGCAGATCAAGGAACTGATCGAGACCGTTGGTCCGGCGGAGAAGATTGAACTCGGGCGTCACCTGAAAATCCTTTACAAGGATTTGGACCGCGCTTACGACCGACATGCTCCATCGTTTCAATTGGACCCTGCGGCACCAGCCGTGCGCGGAGTCCAGCTCGTCGTGGTCGACGAAGCGTCGATGGTCGGTGAGCATATCGCCGACGACCTACTTTCGTTCGGCACGCCAATCCTTGCAATCGGCGATTCAGGTCAGCTTCAACCGGTCGGTGATACTCCAGGGTTCATGATCCGTGAGCCAGACAACCGCCTTACCGAAATTCACCGTCAGGCACTGGAAAGCCCGATCATTCGCGCTAGCAAGGACGTCCGTGAAGGGAGGTCTCTGCAATATGGTTCTCACGGAGGAGGTGCCTTACGCGTTCTGCGGCGTAACGAAGACGACGTGACGTTCGATCAGAACCGCGATGTGCAAATCATCGTCGGCAAGAACGCTACTCGTCATCGCATGACGCGTAAGCTGCGTGAAGCCTGTGGGCTCTACGCTGCTGGACCAAGCGTTGGCGAGGTAATGATCGTCACGCGCAACAGCCAGAAGCATCCGAACCTCGTCAACGGCACGATGCTGATGATCACCAGCGACACCGGAGAGCTGCATTCCGGCGATGTCACCTGTCGCATCTATGCAACTGACGAAGATAAGATGCCCTACGCGCTCACCGCGATCCAGGGAATTCTTGAAGAGAACTACCTTGGAGCGAAAACGTGGACCGCTTCGAAGGGTTCGGTGATCAATGCCATGGGCGACAAGGAATGTCACCTGATCGATTGGGGATACGTCATCACGGGACATAAGTCGCAAGGCTCTCAGTGGCGTGACGTGTGCGTTCATGACGAGTCGTCGGTGTTCCGTGAGCAGGAAAAAGAGTGGCTCTACACCTGCATCACCCGCGCGTCTGAAACCCTCACGGTGGTTACCGACAATGGACGGTGAGGTTTGGAAAGCCGTAAGCGGATACGTCGGCCTTTATGAGGTCTCAAACTTTGGGAGAGTCAAGTCTCTCCCAAAGAAATTCCGCAGAAAAAGCATCATCTTGAAGACTTGGGTGACTGACGACGGTTACGTTCAGGTTCACTTATACAAGGATGGGTTTCGAAAGGCTCATTCAGTCCACGTTATTGTTGCCTATGAATTCATCCGGAAGCCACTGGAAAATGAAGAGGTAAATCACAAGAATGAAGTAAAGACCGATAATTGGTCAGATAACCTCGAATGGGTAAGCGCTTCAAGCAACTGCCTACAACGATCTGACGTTAAATACAGAGACAAGTCAGCAAGCATCAAGGTTGTTGATCCAGATGGAATGGAATACCTGATCAACAATCTAGGACGTTTCTGTAAAGAACAAGGATTACATCGTGGAACCATGTGGCTAGTAGCAGCCGGTAAACAATCTCAATATAAAGGCTGGAAATGCCAGCGTCTGGAGAACTGACATGAAGCTGATTGCCATCGCAGGACGTAAGGGCGCGGGGAAAGACACCTTCGCCCATCCGCTGCTTATCGAGAACGAAGGTCAGTTCAATCTGGTCAAGTTCGCCGACCCGCTGAAGAACATGCTGCGCTCATTGTTTCGCGACGCCGGCTGCTCTCCGACGCAGATCGAGAACATGATCGAAGGCGATTCCAAGGAATTGCAATACCCGTTCCTTGGCGGCAAGACGCCTCGCTTCGCCATGCAAAGCCTCGGCACCGAATGGCGCGACATGATGACCACCAATCTGTGGACCGGCATCACCGACTCTCGTCTCAAGAACATGGCGCGCGGCGGCGCGCACGGCGTGATCATCACCGATTGTCGCTTCCCGCACGAGGTGGATTTCATCCACGGCCTCGGCGGTAAGGTGTTCCGCGTCGTCGGAAAGGCTCCGCCTAACGGCTTCTCCGACCATCCGTCCGAGACCCTCGTCGACACGCTCGACGTCGATGGTGAGATTTTCAACTTCGGGACCATCGCCGATCTGCACTCAACCGCTCTCATTTTGTCTGAGGCTGTTGATAATTCTAACCTTTGAGGAATTCCCGCTATGGAAATTAACGTCAAGGTGATCGCCGCCTCCATCGGTCAGGAGAGCGGCGTCAAGCTCGCCACGATGGAGCTGGAATATCCCCGCGTCGCGCTGGCGGAATTCAACACGCATCGCGTCTTCAGCCGCAACGGACAATCGAGCCGCGCCGTTCCGTTCCAGCGCATGGTCGACGCGATGCGCGCCAATCATCACTCGCCGCTGCAATGGCTGAAGAACCAGCCAGGAATGACCGCGACCGAAGTCATGACGGACGACGACGCCGCTTTCTGCGAAGCGGTGTGGTTGGAGACGATGGAGTTCAACATCAAGCAGGCGGAACGCTTGAACAGCGTTGGTGCGTCGAAGCAATACGTCAATCGCTTGCTTGAGCCGTGGCTGATGACCAAGACGCTGGTTTCTTCGACGCGCTGGGCGAACTTCTTCAAGCTGCGCGACCACAAGGACGCGCTGCCGGAATTCCGCGAACTTGCCGCGCAGATGAAGGACGCTTTCGAAAAGGCAGACTTCATTTCGCGGTCGGCAGATGACCCGTGCGCTGGATGGCACCTGCCATACATCACCGGATATGATTGGGACACGGTGCGAGATCACGTCATTGATCGTGGCTTTGATGGTCCCGCCGAAATTCCTTCGGCATATCCGTCGCACTCGGCTAGTAAGCCGTTCCTGATGAGTCCAGAAGTGCGCACGCTGATCATGATGTCGGTCGCGCGCTGTTGCCGGCTCTCCTACAAGACGTTCGACACCGACTCGATCCCGACGCTTGCCCAGGATCACGCGACCTTCAAGAAGCTCGCGAGCGATCCGCTGCACGCCTCGCCGATGGAGCACGTCGCCTTCCCGTTGAAGCACAAGATGTGTGTGCCAGCAATCACCAAGAACTATCATGGTTGGCGACAATTTCGCGCCATCATGCCAAACGAAGCCATCGAGGAGGCCATTCTGTAATGAAGCTGCTTTTCGAAGCATCCGTCGTCTTTCAACTTCACGAGACCGACGACGGCAAGACCATCCTGGGCGCGACGCTCGTCACCGACGAGTTGAATCCCGGGTTCGCCACGGTGTCGGCGGCGGCTCTGTCCGCTGCTGCCGCCTATGCGCTCTTCAACGATGGAACCTTGAACAGGACCATCAGCGAGAAATTTGGCGTCGACATGGGTCCGACCCTTATGCGCTCTTCTCGGCTTGACGCGGGATCAAATAATGACGCGCAGGGTTAAGATCGAACCGCCTCCGAAGGAAGAGCTGGAAGCGCTGCGCGACGGCGGCAAGAACCGCGACGAGATCGCTGCCTATTACAAGGTGTCGTTGTCGCGCGTGAAGCGCTGGATTCAACACCATGACATCAAGGCGACGTCTGAGCCTCGACAAGCGCATGTCCGCGCCCGCAGCAGGACCGAACAACGCCGTGCGATTGGTGAAGACGACGGCCTGACGCTCATTGAGAAGGCTCGCGTGATCCTCGGCAAGCGACTTTCCGAGGACTATCGCGGCTACCTCCTGGATGGTCGCCCGGTGAGGATCGACACGCTCGCCAGGGCGGCTGGGTTGGTCATTCCAGACGACCCCTAATTTTGATCCGCAGCGTCAGAATTCTTGACATCGTTAACCAAACGAGTTAGAATTCCAAACCTCGACTCTTCAAAATAGACCTTCCCAGCGCTGAGCCCCGATTCAGCGAACGCCTTTCCGTGCCCAGGAGACAAGTTGAATGAATGCCCAATCGCTGCGCGCCAAGCTTATCGAGCGCCGCACCTACCTTCGCCCCATCGATGACGAGGGGCTACATTTCGAGACGCCGGAAATGGCGCTCGACCGCCAGATTGAGCATCAGCGCTATCTCTGGGTGAACGCCAAGAAGGCTAAATTCAAGTATCTGAAGGTCCTCGCCGAGGAGGCGGTCGCCGCCGGCAATGGTCCGCTCGCGGGCGACTATTTCAATCAGTATCGCAAGAACATCCGGCTCGACACCGTCGAGAACTCCGAACTCGACGAGCTGCGCGCGCTGATCACCAATCGCAAGGCGTCGCTGTCCGGTCGCGTCAAGTGGATGGCTGGCACCGACGTGATCAAGGAACGCTCGGCGTCGGCGTTCAACTGTTCGTTCACCGACGTGCGGATTCCCGCCGACATGGTGGACATCTTCTGGCTGCTGCTCCAGGGCTGCGGCGTCGGCTTCAAGCCCAAGCCAGGGCTCCTGACTGGCTTCGCCCAGCAGATGGAAATCGAGATCATCCCGTCCACGCGCACCACGCGCGGCGGTCGAGAGAAGACCATCGAGACCTTCGACGGCGAGACCTGGACGATCCGCTTCGGCGACTCCGCCAAGGGCTGGGCCAAGGGCGTCGGCAAGCTGTTCGCCAGTAAGTATCGCGCGAAGCGCTTGGTCTTAGACCTGACGCAACTCCGTCCCGCTGGGCTGCGCCTGCGTGGCTATGGTTGGATTTCGTCTGGCTGGCTGCCGTTCGCCGGCACCAATCCGAAGCAGCCGGGCGGTCTGAAGGTGATCACCGACGTGCTCAACAAGCGCGCTGGGCAGGTTCTCACCTCCATCGACATCGGCGACTCCGTCAACGCCCTCGGCACCGTGTTGTCGTCGCGTCGCTCAGCCCAGATTTGGCTGCTTGAAGACAACTCGCCGGACCTGGAAGAATTCATCACCGCCAAGAATCGCGACGCGGAAGGCAACGTCATCGCCGGTAGCTGGCGTGAGCAATCGAACAACTCGATTGGCTTCAATCATCGTCCGTCGAAGGAAAAGCTGAACCGTCTCCTGCGCAACGTCCTGAAGGGTGGTGAGCCGGGCCTCTACAACCTCCAAGCCGCCCGGCGTGGCGCGCCATGGGTAGAGGGCACCAACCCCTGCGGAGAGATCAGGCTGCCGTCCAATGGCTTCTGCAACCTCGTCCAGGTCGTCTGGTCGCGCTTCAACGGCAACTTTGAAGGGCTGGCTCGCGCCACCCGCATCATGGCGCGCGCGAACTACCGCCAGACGCTCGTGTCGATGCGCGATGGCGTGCTCCAGCTCCAGTGGGACGACAATAACCGGCTGCTACGCCTGTGTGGCGTATCACCGACCGGCATCGTCGGCTCCGACCTGGAATTCGACGACGACAAGCAGAGCATCCTGAAGGCTGTCGCTATCGACGGCGCGAACTCCATGGCTGACGAGCTTGGCCAGAATCGCCCGGCGCTCGTGACGCAGGTGCAGCCGTCCGGCACCGGCTCCAAGGTGCTTGGCGAGGAAGGCGACGAAGTCCAGGAAGGCGCGCACGCTTCGCCGACGCGCTTCCTGCTGAACAACGTCAACTTCTCGCGCCACGACCCGCTGGTGGAGAAGGCGCGCGCGGCGAACTACACCGTGTTCGACCATCCGACGCAATCAGAGTCGGTGGTGATCGCGCTGCCGGTAGCCTATCCCGCGTCGTCGATCTACAAGAAGGTCACGCTGTCGAATGGCGAGGTCGCCGAGGTCTCGACGGAATCGGCAATCGATCAGTTGGAGCGCTATGCGCGCCTCATGCGCAATTGGGTCCAGCACAATTGCTCGATCACGATCAGCTTCGACGAAAGCGAGATCGCTGGCATCGTCGATTGGCTCTACCACAATTGGGACAACTACATCGGCGTGTCGTTCATGCACCGTGTCGATCCGACCAAGACGGCGGCGGACCTTGGCTTCCGTTATCTTCCGCAGGAAGCCATCAGCGAGGACCACTATCGTCGCTACGTAGCGCAGTTGCTGCCGATTGACCTGTCCGACGACACCGAGCAGGACGGGCTCACGGAACTGACCGCGTGCTCCACCGGAGCGTGTCCTATTAAGTAGGCTTGATAGCCTGCTTGACATCATAATCGGGTGCTGCTAGGTATCCTGACATCAACGAGGGATACCCGAATGCACCCGATTATATCCGTAGATGGCATCGATCCACTCAGGCTGTCTCCGCTGCTGAACGCCACCATCCTACCAGAACCGCTGGAGATGGTGCGACTGACCACCAAGGGCGGACGCCAGATTGTCCTCACGCCAGAGAGCCTGTTCGCCTTGAAGAAGGTCGACGGCTCTCCGGTAATTCGCCCAAACCGCGCCGTTCCAGCGCTGAAGCCCATGCTATTCACCGGGCCTATCTCCGATACCTTCGACGCATCGGACCCGCGCTATTGGTATATTGCCGGGCTGGTAGTTAGCACCGGAATCCTACCGACGCACCCAACCCACGCCGCCGCGATCTATTTTCCCAAGCACCGCGAGTGGGAACTTGAGCAGCTTCACGCCTTCCTGACGCGATATTTCGAGACGGTTGAGCAACCGATCCGCAACGCCTTGGAAATGCGCGCCGGTCGCCCGCCGTCACTCACCATCAACGTGGTGCGCGACATAGCTACGCTGTCCGGTAAGGTGATCAACATAATCATCAATCGCCTTGCGGACGCCGAGTTTCCCATCACCTCGACGTGGGGTAATCGCATCATCGCGCGCGCGTCGGAGCCTGATTGGTCCTTCCTCCACAACATGACCTATCACAGGACCTATTCCGCTTTCATGGCTGGGCTCCTAGCCGGCGCTCTCGACGTCCCGGAAGGCCGTCTGATCGTTCACCGCAACAGTGGCTTCCTGCGCGAGATCAACCAGCTCCTGTTCGAAGACCTTGCCATCCCCACCGAGCTGCGTATCAATCCGCACGAGCCGAAGGTGCTATGGACCACCAAGGCCATCAACTTCCACGCCCTGCTTATCCCGCGCCGGCATTACCTGAAGGTTCAGGATGCTGGTCTGTCCCATTGGGATCGCGACTACATCAACGGTCCCGGGCACGATGATCCGCTCGGAGACTACCTCGATCAGGCTGTGTCCATCGAGCCGGCTGGCACGCACGAGGCAACCATCTTCGAAGGCGAAGGTGAAGCGGCGCTCGGCGACTTCGTGTTCGAACTCAGCTTCGAACCTAATGAAGTGGCGCTAGACATCGCGTCGATGCCGGAACTGTTCACCGACGTTCACAACGCCGACGAGGTGATCAAGAACGCTCCGGTTCATTTCATCAAGAGGAAGAAGCTCTGATGACCTACTTCGACAACAAGCACCGCCAGACTCCTTCTGGCGGAAAGCGTGGCTTCATTGGCATCTCGATGCTGATGGTCGAGTTGTTCTTCGGCGCACA
>Ga0265327_10000761_pt1 | contig 50014 bp, 59 predicted proteins | sample 41621metaG_FD_202089 | JGI IMG/M metagenome (GOLD analysis project Ga0265327, IMG submission 202089) | Rhizosphere microbial communities from Carex aquatilis grown in University of Washington, Seatle, WA, United States - 4-16-21 metaG | ecosystem: Host-associated > Plants > Roots > Rhizosphere... | reverse complement strand
CGGCCAGCAGGTACAAATAGTGCCGCCGCAGCCACAACAACGGCAACAGCAACGGCCACAGCAAGAGCAACGGCCACAAGCGCAGCCACAGCAACAGCAACAGCAACGGCCACAGCAAGAGCAACGGCCACAAGCGCAGCCACAGCAACAGCAGCGGCCGCAGCAAGAGCATCGGCCACAGGCGCAGCCACAGCAACGACCGCAGCAACAGCCGCAGCTACAGGCACAGCCGGTAAGGCCGATGCAGGCCGCCCCGCAACGTCCTCAGGGCAATGGCGACAGTCATGGGCAGGATCGTCAGGATGCAGGTCACGGCGACGATCATCAAGGTCAGGGGCATGACCAAGGACCTGGCCGCGGCGATGACCGTCATTAGCAGAGATTAAACCCGGCACCTGTGTGGTTCATTCACCACACGGGTGCCGGATGATAGGAGAACAAGATGTTGGAAACGATTGCAGTATTGCTGGTGTTGTTGTGGCTGCTGGGCATGTTGACTGCATACACGCTAGGCGGCTTTATTCACATTCTTTTGCTGATCGCGATCCTGGCGGTGCTGTTCCGCGTGATTCGTGGCCAGCGACCATTTTAAGGAGACATCATGAACGCAAGCAAAATCGTAGGTATAGCACTCATCGTCCTCGGCTTTCTGGGAGCCGCTTACGGCGGATTCAGTTACATCAAGGATACGCATCAGGCCAATATCGGCCCGCTCAGTTTCAAGCTGAACGAAAAAGAGAATGTCAACATTCCGCCCTGGGCGAGTCTTGCTTCCATCATCGTCGGTGGTGTATTGCTGGCCACCTCACGCAAGACTTGAGATCACGCTGGGCGTTCTTGGAATATCTCAAGGCGCGTCCATAAAAAAGCCACGGTATGCATACCGTGGCTTTTTTTGTGCATGTCAGGAGCTTTGATAAAACGGAGCTACCTGGCATAGTTACTTGGGTTTTATTTGGATTCCGCTGCCGTTTTGTGTGATTGCCACCAGCTCATCACTGACACCAGCGTCGTGAAACCCAGCTTGCGCAAAGGTAACTTGTGCCAAGTTAATTTTTTCAGGATCAACATTGAAAACAGAGCGCCACCCAATGAGCTCAGTATCGGGTACTGCCGGATCTTTTGCGCCAGCGCATGGCCCTGGTCGTAGAGGTGGGCAGGCGGCTTTAACGCTTGCGACAGCTGTTCTACCTGGCTGCGTTGTTGTGCGATACGCATCAATAACATGGTACGGCGTATGCGGATCTCGTGCAGGTTCATTCAGCAGGCTCCAATGCGGCTTTATCTTTGGCCAGCTCATCCAGAGTGGCCGAGAACATCTTGGGTCTGTGCTTGGTTTCGCTTACCACACGGATAGCCAGCCAAAGCGCTATGCCAAGATAAGTGATAGTGACCAGGGCTATCGCCAGCAAACGATGCGTATCCCAGAAAACGGCGATGACCAGCAGCGTGAGCAGGGCGGTGCCGAGGCCGAAGAACAACATCATGAACAGGCTATAGAGCAGCAGCCTGATAAAACGGATGCGCTCTTCTTCCAGTTCATTGACTAACAGTTCGAGGCGCGTTTGCGCCATGCCCAGCAGAGTGCCGAACAATGTTTTAATTGACGCAAACAGCCCCGTTTCTGCTGTCATGACGCTTAATTGCGGCGGGATGAGCTTAGGTAACCGATGAGGAAACCCAGACCGCCCGCGATAATCACGGACTGCCATGGATTCTCATGTACATATTCATCGGTTGCCTGCGCGGTCTCCTTGGCTTTATCGATCACCGCTTCTTCCAAAGTGATCAGGCGCTGTTTGGCATCGATCAATTTTGCGGTCAGGGTGCTGCGCAATGCAGATACTTCCTTGCCAGTCTGATCAGCGGTTGCGCTAAGAATGGCTTCAGCATCAGCCACCACGGATTTGATATCTTTTACCAATTTGTCACTACTGGCATTGATTGAGCTGTTCATTTCATGGTTCCTTTTAAGGTTAAGTAAGTAGGTATATGTATGATACGCAGCGGCGAAAACAGGTTCTGTTCGCTAACACACAGATGGCGGCGATGTTTAATGAAAGCCTGCATTTGAGTCACATGTTACACTGGCAATAGAAAGTCTGTTTGATAAAAGTCAAAAAATCCCAATTAAAAACGACACTGGAGCTGGTTGATGGATTTGTCGCAAAGCCTGGTTCAAAATCGACTTCTGGCGGCGTTGCCTGTTGCCGAGTTCGAGCGTCTCTCCCCCCATCTGGAATTGGTTGAAATGCCGCTCGGCGAAGTGCTGCGCGAAGCCGGAGGCACACAAGCATACGTCTATTTTCCTGCCACTTCCATCGTCTCGCTATTCTATGTGCTGGAAGATGGCGCATCAACGGAGATCGCAATAGTAGGCAATATTGGTATCGTCGGCCTATGGCTGTTCCTGGGCGGCGAAGCCGCACCCAGCAGTGCCGTGGTGCGTTCTGCAGGTTATGGCTACCGTATCAAGGCCGATTTGCTCAAGGATGAATTCAGCCGCGGCGGCGCCTTGCTGCAATTGTTGTTGCGCTTTGCGCAGGCGATGCTGACGCAGACTTCGCAGATCGCGGTATGCAACCGCTACCATTCAGTCGAACAGCAACTATGTCGCTGGCTATTGTTAAGCCTGGACCGTCTGCCATCGGATGACTTGGCCATCACCCATGAATTGATCGCCAGCATGCTCGGTGTGCGCCGTGAAGGCGTCACCGAAGCTGCCGGTAACCTGCAACGCGCCGGGCTGATAAGCTACAGCCGTGGTCACATCCAGGTGCTGGATAGGGCGGGTCTGGAGAAATTGGCTTGTGAATGCTACGCGGTGGTCAAAGCCGAGTATCAACGCATGATCACAGATATCGCGACCGGCGATCCGGCGCATGTGCTGGGTTAAAGTATCGTCAGTATAAAAAACAGCCGCAAATTGCGGCTGTTTTTACATCAATTGCTATTCAGCACCATGATCTAGTGCTTGTAGGCATCCTTGATGTCTTCCTTCAAATTACCGAAGCTTTGTTGCGCCTTGCCAGCAGCCTGATTCTTCAGGCCCTTGGCTTGTTCCTTCTTGCTGCCAACGAGTTTGCCGGCTTCTTGCTGAATCTTGCCGCCCAGGTTCTTCGCTGTGCCTTTGATTTGATCCTTGTTCATTTCGATCTCCTTAATAATTAACGATTAATAGTCATTTGGTCGGCAGGCCACCGTAGCAACCTGTCGCACCAACGCCGCCAGATTAGTCGCCGGAAAAAATCAGGTCTGTACGTTGACGCACAAAAGAGCGAGATTGTGAATCTCCGGAAAAATATTGATGGTTGTGTGGGATGGCGAACAGACCGTGCCAGCAACTGCTGGCAGAGTAGAGTCGCGAACATCTCGTAAAGCAGGTCGTGCACGCGCGACATGAACACAAACCACATCAATAGGAGAAATAGCATGAATATCTATCCATCTTGCAAACCTGCTTTTAGCAGTTTGTTAACCGTTGCCAGCCTGACTGTGGGGCTGAGTTTCAGTGTGGCCTATGCTGCCGATGAAGCCGCGCCGAAGGCACATAGCGATGGCCTTGGGGCAGTGGTGTCCGATACCGTCATCACCGGTAAAGTGAAAGCCAAATTCATGGGCGAAGACGGCCTGAGTAAATCGCAGATCACGGTGACCACCACCAATGGTGTGGTCACGTTGAAAGGTTCGGCGAGCAGCCCGGAGGCAGCGAACATGGCAATAGAAGATGCCGATACGGTTGAAGGCGTCAAGAGCGTAGACAACGAACTGACCACACCCAATAGCAGCAAGTCGCTGGAAAAAACCAAACGCGTGATGTCCGATAGCTGGATCACTGCCAAAGTGAAGTCAGCGATCCTTGCCGATAACGTAGGCAATGGTGTGGATGTCAGTGTCGAGACTATGTATGGCGTAGTGGTGCTAACAGGTACGCTGCCGAATCAGAATGCGATCGACCATGTGAAGAACATCGCCAGACGAGTGGACAGTGTCAAAAGCGTGATTTCGGATGAGCTGGTGGTTGCCCGTAAATAAATGCGGTGGTATCAGCTTTCGCGGCTGAGCAACTTCAGCCAGGTGAAGCCGAGCACTCCGGCAGCAAGCGAGGCCAGCAGGATCGCCATTTTCGACGCATTGATGAAGTGCATGCTGTCGGCAAATGCCAGATTGGTGATAAAGATGGACATGGTGAAGCCGATGCCTCCCAGCAACCCGGCACCGAAGATGTGAGGCCACTTCAGGTCGGCCGGGAGCTTGCACACACCCAGCGTTACTGCGATAAAACTCAGCAGGAAAATCCCCAACGGCTTGCCCAGCACCAGCCCGGCAATAATGCCCATGCTGTTATGGCTAAGCAGGTCTTGCGAAAAGCCTGCTTCGATCATGATGCCGGTATTCGCCAGCGCGAAAATCGGCAGAATGAGAAAAGCCACCGGTTTGTGCAGCATGTGTTCCAGCCGGTGCGAAGGCGATGCTTCATCGTCGGTCCTGGCGGAAAACGGAATGGCGAACGCCAGCAGCACTCCGGCGATGGTGGCATGCACGCCGGATTTCAGCATCAGCAGCCACATCAACGCGCCGCCCAGCAGGTAGGGCAGTAGCGCCATCACCCTGAACACGCGGTTCAGCACCACCATCACGCCGAACACGGCGAACGCACCCAGTAAATAAAGCACCGAGATCTGCGCGGTATAGAACACCGCAATGACGAGAATCGCCCCCAGGTCGTCCATCACCGCCAGTGCCGTCAGCAATATCTTGAGCGACACTGGTATGCGCTTGCCCACCAGTGCCAGCACACCGAGTGCGAAAGCGATATCGGTCGCCATGGGAATGCCCGCGCCTGCCTGCGTGGGCGTATTCCCGTTCAATGCGAAATGGATCAATGCCGGGACCACGATACCGCCGGTCGCGGCGAAAATAGGCAGCAGCGCATTGCGAAAATCGGAAAGCTCGCCGCTGTACAACTCACGCTCCAGCTCCAGCCCGACGAACAGAAAGAACACTGCCATCAGTGCATCGTTGACCCATAGCTCTATGCTTAATCCGCCAGCATCCGCATGCCAGAAATGCAGGTACGCCTCCCCCATGGATGAATTGGCAACCACCAGCGAAACTACTGTACATACAATCAGCAGGATGCCGCTGGATTTCTCCGACTCGACAAAATTGTTGAACGTTCTGGAAATAGGCATGGATGTATTTTACAAGGAAGTGGCTGCTTTATAATCGACCATTTCAGGAGTGCAAGTTGATGTGGCGATGGATATTGTGTCTGATGCTATGCCTGCCGGTGATTGCAGCGTTTGCAGACGAAAAGCAGAACCTTGATGTAGGAGTGGCATTCGACGTTCAAGGCCAGTTATGGCGTGCTGCAGTCAAGCAGGGGCAGCTATGGGTAGACCACAGCCAGCCGCTGCAGCCGGGCGACACTCCAAAGTTTTCGACTGCAGTCGCGGTATCGCCAAAGAACGATGTAGCAGTAGATTCGAGACCACAGATCGTGACCGGCGGGCAGAACATCTATATAGGCTGGACGCAAAGTTCGGGCAATATCGGTTTCAGTCACTCCGCGGACGGCGGTAAAACCTTCTCTGCGCCGCTATTGCTCGATCATATGGCGCCCGCTCATGCCCCCCAGCAGGGAACCCCTCATCTCGATGCGCTTGCGCTAACCGCCGACGGCAAGCTATGGGCGGCGTGGTCCAAGGTGCAGGCCATTTACCTGTCGGTATCCAATGACCAGGGCGAGAATTTTGGAGTGGCACGTATGGTGGCCGATAGCGCCTGGGCGTGTGGCGGCATCACGCTGCAACCCGCAGCGGATCACCACACAGTTGCCCTGTGGCGGCAATCATTCGAGGGTGCTGTACGCGACCATGCCATCGCCCGCATCGCTGCAGAAGGCCCCATCCACAGCCACCGCGCGACATTCGGCGGGGCGTCATCAGATACCTGCCCGCAACCCGCACCCGCACTCGCAAAAGGTGGAGACTGGGGCTGGCACATGGCCTGGTTCGGCGGCGGGCAAAAGCCCGGGATATTCTATGCACGTATGGATGGCGATGCCTGGGTTTCCTCGCCCCCCAAACGTTTCGCAATGACGCATGCACAAGCCAGCCAGCCATCGCTGCTGGCGATAGGCGAGCATGTGTGGCTGGCATGGAAGCAACCCGACCCACAGGGCGTAACGGTCAACATCGCCACGTCTGACGATGGCGGGCGCAACTGGTCGTCCCCTGTCATCACGGCACGAGCCGAGGGAGAATCGGACGAGCCTGTGCTACTCAAGCATGGCGAACAGGCGTACTTGTCGTGGAATGCCGCCGCCGGATACAAGCTTTTGCCATTGCCATAGTAAGAACGGCAATCGACATGTGGCACGGCATCATGTCACTTGATAGTAGTACTGTTACTATCTCCTGGATAGCCAACGACAAATGATGAGGAAACAGTTAATGCGTCATGGATAATTTGATCATCATATTTGTAGCGGTCTATGCACTGAATGTTCTCCCTGCATTCGCGCCGCCGACATGGATGCTACTCTCGCTAGTGGGATATAACCATCCACTACTCAATCCACTATTGCTGACTTTGGTAGCCGCAATTGCGGCCACTGCAGGAAGAATCACGCTTGCCAAATTGGCTCAGTTTCTTATCCGCAACAAGTTATTTAACATTCGGACCAAAGAAAATATCGATGTTCTAAAAGTAACATTGGAGCGTCGGAAAAATCAGACCATGGGGGGGCTGCTTCTGTATTCGTTTACGCCTCTGCCCTCAAACTACCTGTTTATTGCATATGGGTTGACCGCTTTGCCGATCAGGCTGATTGCCATCCCTTTTTTTATAGGCCGGATGGGGAGTTACTTGATTTGGATTTTTATGGGCAGGCAAGCCTACAAGACTCTGGATATCGGGGAGGATAGTATCGGCGGATATCTAAGTATTTATTTTATCCTTACGCAAATCTTATTCCTGATACTGATTTATGTTTTTACAAAAGTGGATTGGCATGCACTGATGATAGAGAAGAAATTCAGGTGGTTGAAATAAGCAACCGAGCCTGAAAGGCAAACTTCAAAATTAAAATACTATATATTTTTAGGATAAGTCAGGCGTCCTTGCTACCTGTAATCATTGCTTTCACAAGGTTTTCTTTGTGGAGCCTGCCGGATACCACGACCCCTATAATGTGGAGCGCAATCAAAACCAGCATGAAGTAAGAAGCGGCCTCATGAATTTCTTCCCAGAATTCTTCAGCGTTATTCTCGCTTTTTTCACCTACCTCACTCCCTTCCTCAGCACGCGCCGAGGCAATCAAAGAAGTTTCAGCATTGACGGCCAAGGGTCCATGGCCTTCCGCAGCGTAAACCTTGAGCCCGGTGACGCAAACAACCAGTAAGGTGATCAGCATGGCAACCACCATGTAGCCGCCGGCAGGATTGTGGCCGATGTAACGCTTTGAGTTTCCGCTGACCAGACTCTTTAAATAGTCGACGAGCTTGCCGGGACCGAAGACGAAATCCCTGAATCTCGCATGATCGCTTCCGATAAATCCCAAGAGAATCCGAAATAGCACGAGACCGATCACGGTATAACCGGCATAGATATGCAGAATGCTTTCTTCATCGCCGGTGATAAAGGCTGTCGTAAAGAACACAACGAGCGCCCAATGAAATATTCTAATTAAAGGATCCCAGACTTGAACTGTATTTTTCATTTTGTAATCGCGGTCTCTTTAAAAAACGACATAAATCAAATCGCATCAACCCCAATACAGCCATGTATCCAGAAACTCATGCTGTATAGGCATGTCTTGAAAACAGTCTGAGCGCACATGCTTGATTGTGTGGATGAATAATGCGACCAGACTCCATATAGTTCCTTGATATAGGTCAATCTTTGTTAATCCGGATTATTGGGACGATAGCTGAACGGCATCGAAAGTTGGGCGTCCGCGAAGGGCCGCATTCTGACCTGTGCATTTAGAGTGCTGAGCGTCAGCTTTCAGGAAATCGGAGGATGATTGCCGATGGGCCTTTGTCATTACGGAACAAATCGAAGGCGAAGCGGATGAGCCTGTGTTACTCAATCATGGCGGACAGGGTTATCTGTCGTGGAGTACCTCCGCCGGATTCAGGTTTTTGCTGTTGCAGTAGTGCACGCGACAATTGACCTGTGGCATCATAAGAATTGAATAATTGGTCTCAGGGAAACTGGAGATGTAGCCAATATTTTAGAAATTGAGGATTTTTGATGAAACGATCACATTACATCCTATGCATAAGCGTTTTGCTAGTTTCATGCGCCAATCCGATCAATCTTAAAACTGCTCAGAATTATGCTCAAGGTTGTACCGAGTTCGAGCATCAAGGAGAATGGTGGAAAGCACGACAAGCTTGTGGTAGAGCCGCTATTAATGCTGAGCTAGGTGGTGCCGAACCACGAGCGATTGCTTGGGCATGGTACGAATACGGCCGCACATCAGGGATTATTTGTGACTACCCAGAAGCTAAAAAAGCTTTGGAGAAATCTCTTGAGTTAGATACGGCTAATAACGGTCCCATACTCATGGATAACTTTGAATTAGCTCGGCTGCATTTTGACCAAAAGAAATATAAAGAGGCATCCACTTATTATCAATCAGGTATTGCAGTCACTCCCAAAGAAGTAGTTGATCAGGATCCTATTGGATATGCCGATATTTTGGACGAATATGGTGAAGCGTTAAAGCAACTTGGAGATACTGCAGGTAGCGAAAAGCTTCTCGCAGAATCAAAACAATTACGCGCATCAAATCCCAACAAAACTGCGCTTACAAAACACACGCCCTACGGGAAATTTTGTGACCAAAAATCCTAGCCTTGCATTGGCATGAACCCAACAACTGAAAAAGTCATTCGTGAAACTGCTGCGGCATCTCTGGCAGGTAGCATTCACTTCGGGCAGGTGGTAGCCGCATTGCTGGAGGCAAAAGTCGAGTCGTACCATGTAGACTATCGCACCAAACGCATGACCTATTACACCGCAAATGGCGATACGCTTACTTTGGAAACAACAGCAGATGAAGCTGAGATTGCCCTGACCTTTTCTGCACCAGGGGTCAAACAGGCCATTCTGGGTGCACAACGGGGCGAAGTGATGTACCCGGAGTTCAAGAAACTATCGCAGGCTGCCGGTTGCGTTGGCTACATCGTCTGGCTTACCGGAAAGCATGTGGTTTACTTGGGTCGCAACGGCGAAAACCACATTGAGCATTTTCCGAAATGAATAGTCGGCTTTCGGCCAAGCGCAGTATTCATTCGGCGTACCGCAGGCGGGTAGGCCCTACGTGCTGTGGCATGATAAGAGTTAAATGTTTGCAATTGCTATTTGGAGGCAATGTCATGGGGGAATCTTCCGCTACGAAAAAAAGGCTGAATAAACTACTCATTACTATGCTTTTGTTTTTATACGCCCATGGTGTTCTTGCACTTGATTGTGAAAATGAGTCAACCACGCTAGAGATTAACGCTTGTGGTCAAATTGAGTTGGATAAAGCAGAGCAAGAGCTAAATCAGGTTTACGCTCGAGTTCTAAAGAAAATGGATGAGATTAGTAAGTCACCATCTCAAATATCGGACAAATCTGGATTGAAAATGAGTCTGATTGATGCCCAACGTTTGTGGGTTAAATTTAGAAAAGCCGATTGTGATACGACATACATCTATTTCTCCGATGGAACTATCAGGCAAAGTATGTATTTATCTTGCATGATAAATAAGGCGACTAAGCGCACCGATGAGTTAAAGTCTTATGAGACTTCCTATTAGCATACGTAAAGTGCACTCGCGACATCTAGGCAAAGCGCCGTATCCATTCGGCGTACGGCAAGCGGGTACGCCCTACGTGCTATTGTGGGCTAGGTATGTCTAGCGTTGTTGCTAGTAAGTAAGCGTAGGATGTTAAGGCACTGCACAGTATCCATTCGACGTACCACAAGCGGGTGCGCCCTACGTGCTGTTGGACGACTATCTTATGGGAGGTGGAAATGAGCTATCGATTCTGTTTTCTGTACATGTTAATGCTGCTGAGTGGTGGCGCTGGTGCTACAGAAACAGCGCGAGATTACTACAACGAACTGTTGAACATTAACGGCTTTAATCCACTTGCGACATTTGTTTGCTTCCCTGATGAGCAGACCGAAACCTTCTTTCTAATGGGACGAAGTTCCCAGTTTGAGGAAACGCTAAAGGCAAAGGGCAAGCCCGTGGATGCAGCGTTACAGCAAGTCCTCAAGCAGACCAAAGGGAATCACGAGCTTTTATACTGGCAGGGATTCGACAGGGGCGTAGGGAGCGAACTAACAATGTTGCAGCGCGGAGCAAGTATTAGCGAGTGGATCGGAATATTTGATGCAGGAAAGGCAAAGAGTAACGGCAAGCTATCTTTGCGAATCACTTGGCCAAGCTTGCGATATAGATTAGCCATCAGTATTAAGGACGAGCCCGGTGAATTCGATGCATATGGTCGTTGTGAGCCAATTCCTGAGAAGCTAGATAAATGAAGGCACTCCCCAGCCCAACCTTCAACGCACAAACCGATACCCCACGCTAGACTCGGTAATAATGTGATCCGGTTGTGACGGTGTAACCTCCAGTTTTTTGCGCAGATGTCCCATGTACACGCGCACATAATGCGTGTCTTCGATATGCGATGGTCCCCACACTGCTTTGAGTATCTGCCGGTGGGTCAATACGCAATCGGGGTTGGTTGCCAGGTAGGCTAGCAGGCGGTATTCGATGGCGGTGAGGTGCAGGGCTTGGCCTGCGCGTTCTACGCTGCGTTTTTGCATATCCAGGCGTACATCGCCGAATTCGATCACCGGGCTGCTGTTGTTATTCGAGGTGCGGCGCAGGTGTGCTTTGACGCGGGCGACCAGTTCTGCTGCGCCGAAGGGTTTGGTCAGGTAGTCATCGGCGCCGCTATCCAGCGCGCGGACTTTATCGGATTCCTCAGCGCGTGCTGACAGTACGATGACCGGAATCTGCGACCAGTTGCGCAGGTCGCGGATGAAATCTACGCCATCGCCATCCGGTAAACCCAGATCCAGTATCACCAGGTCGGGGTGGCGCGTTCCGGCGTCTATCAGGCCGCGCTGCAGGGTTTCGGATTCATGCACCACGCAGTTTTCCGCCTCCAGCGCCATGCGCACGAAGCGGCGTATCTGCGCCTCATCTTCGATGATTAGTACCACTGGTTTATTGGCGTCAACGCTCAAGTGCTTTCCTCTGACTCGATCATTGGGGGCGTACCTTTAGGCAGGGTGAATACGAAGCGAGCGCCCTGCGGGCTTTTGTTCTCGGCACGTATGCTGCCGCCATGCGCTTCGACAATGGCTAAACAGATCGCCAGCCCTAATCCTACTCCCGGTGTGGCACTTTCCTTGTGTCCGCGCTCGAATTTATTGAACAGTTCCGCTGGGTTGCCTGCAGGCAGGCCGGGGCCGTTGTCTGCTACCCAGATGGTGATGTCGTGGTCGCCATTGGCGGCGCCTATCTCGATGTCGCTGCCTTTGGGTGTGTATTTTTCCGCATTCTCCAGCAGGTTGCAGAACACGCGTTCCATCAGCACCGAATCCATTTCCAGCAAGGGCAGGTCTTCCGGCAGGTTCACCTTTACATGATGTTCTGCAAGGCTGGCGCCCATCGCCCGCAGCGAATTCTCCACCACTTCTTCCAGCGGGTGCCACTGGCGGTTGAGCCGTATCTCCCCGGCCTGCAGACGCGCCATATCCAGCAGATTATTCACCAGTGCCGTCATGCGCATGGCTTCCGCGCGCATGGTGGCGGCGATCTCCATCTGTTGCCCGGTGGGCGGCGGCTTGGTCAGGGTCATGGTATCCGCCAGCCCCACCAGTACGCTGAGTGGTGTTCTCAGGTCGTGGGAGATGGCGGAGAGCAGGGAGTTGCGCAGCCGTTCCGACTCCATCCTCACCGTGGTGGATTGCGCGATATCCACGTAATGGATGCGTTCCAACGCTATCGCAATGAGTCTGGCAAAGGTCTCCAGCAGCCGTCTTTGCTCCGGCGTCATCACATGCTCCGCGCTGACTCCCTCGAACGCGAATACGCCGCGCACGCGCATCGGCGCTTTTAATGGCAGGTACAGCACCGGGCTGCCGGGCAGGGTGTCGGTGCCGTTACCGGCAGCTTCTTCGTGGTCGAACGCCCATTGCGCGATGCCGTGGTCTATCACTGGCGCTTTGCTGGTGGCGGCGATGGGCGGCATCAGTTTGTTGTCGAGGTCAGCCAGGATCACCGATGCGGTGGCGCCGAATTGCGACTCGATAAAGCGCCCGCAGATCTCGGCGATCTGCTCCGGCATCAACGCCCCTGACAAGTCGCGCGACATCTCGTACAACGCACGGAAACGCGCCTCGCGGGTGGTGGCGATGGACGCCTGGTATTTCAGCCCCGCGGTCAACTGGCCGGTGATCAGCCCCACCGCCAGCATGATGAAGAAGGTCATCAGGTATTGCACGTCGCTGACGGCAAAACTCAATCTGGGCGGCACGTAGAAATAGTCGAACGCGCCGACACTGAGGAACGATGCCAGCACCGCAGGGCCGCGCCCCAGTTTCACTGCCACGAACACCACCGTCAGCAGGAACAGCATGACGATGTTGGAAAGCTCGAAGTAGGCATGCAATGGCGCTGCAATGAGGGTGACAACGGCGCAGGCGACAGCGGCGAAGGCGTAGTCCTGCCAGTCGTTCTCCATGCGCTCGATCTGCCTTTTCAGCAACGGCGGGATGAAGCCGGGGCGGGTATCGTTCTCCCATCTGGGTACCTGGATTACATCCAGGTCAGGCGCGCGCGCGTCTATCTTTTCGGTGAGCGAGCGTTGGAACAGGAACCATGGACGAGGTTGCTCCCGGCCAAGGATGAGGATGGAGAGGTTGTGCTGGCGCGCATAGTCAACGATGGTCTCGCTGACGTCGTTGCCGGACAGGCTGGCGGTCTCGGCGCCCATGTCCTGCGCACTCTTCAGGGTCTTGAGTATCTGATTGCGTTTTGCTTCGCTTTGACCCTGCAGCGCCGGCGTTTCGATGTAGATCACATGCCAGGGCACGTCCAGCAGTCCGGCAAGGCGCGCGGCACTGCGTACGATACGGTCGGCACCTGTGCCGGAACCGATGCAGGCCAGTATCGATTCGCGTGCTTTCCATACCGAGGTCACCGCCTGGTCGCGGCGGTATTTCTGCATCTCCACATCCACGCGGTCGGCGGTGCGGCGCAGTGCCAGCTCACGCAATGCGATCAGATTACCTTTGCGGAAAAAATTCTGTATCGCGCGCTCGGCCTGTTGCGGCAGGTAGACTTTGCCTTCCTTCAGCCGTTGCAGCAATTCGTCGGGTGGCAGGTCTACCAGCACGATCTCGTCGGCCTGGTCGAACACGCGGTCGGGAACCGTCTCCCACACGTTGATGCCGGTGATGCCGCTGACGATATCGTTCAGCGTTTCCAGATGCTGCACGTTGACGGTGGAATATACGTCTATGCCAGCAGCCAGCAGTTCTTCGATATCCTGCCAGCGCTTGGGGTGGCGTGAGCCTGCCACATTCGAGTGCGCCAGCTCGTCCACCAGTATCAGTTGGGGTTTGCGTGCCAGCGCGCCTTCAAGATCGAACTCTTTAAGCACATTGTCGCGGTAGGGCATTTCCTTCAGCGGCAGTTGTTGCAAGCCCTGGGTCATCGCCTCGGTTTCCTTGCGGCCGTGGGTCTCGATGACGCCAATCAGCACTTGCAACCCCTGTTCCTGCAAATGGCGCGCCGCGGCCAGCATGGCGTAAGTCTTGCCTACACCTGCAGACGCCCCGAAGAATAGTTTGAGCTTGCCGCGCTTGGATTTTTCGTTCTCGCGCTGAACCTTCTCCAGCAGTTCGTCGGGGTTGGGGCGTTGATCTGTCATGCGGCTAGTTTATTCCTTGCCTCAATGAATTGCATCCAGTGCCAGATTGAGATTCAGCACATTCACCCGCGCCTCGCCCAATATCCAGAACTGGCGTGCCTGGGTGTTTTGATCCACCAGTTTTTGCACTTGCTCTACCGGCAATTTGCGCGCACTGGCGACTCGACCCACCTGGTAGGCTGCTGCTGCCGGGCTGATGTCCGGGTCCAGACCGCTGGCAGAAGCGGTCACCAGATCAATGGGAACCGGCTTGGTGTTCGTCGGGTCAGCCTGCCTGAGTGCCGCGATACGTCCTTTCACCGCGTCGCTCAGTGCAGGATTGAGAGGCCCCAGGTTGGAGCCGCTGGATGCAGTGCCATTGTCAGGGTAGGGGCCGGTGGCGGAAGGCCTGCCCCAGAAATATTGCGGGCTGGTGAAGTTCTGGCCTATCAGGCTGGAACCGACCGCTTTGCCGTCCTTGAGAATGAGACTGCCACCGGCGGCTTGCGGGAACAATGCTTTGGCGATGCCGAACACTGCCAGCGGATAGGCGATTCCGGTGATGAGCGAGAGCAATACGAACAGCGTGATGGCGGGGCGTATGAGTGTTTTCATGATTTTTCCTTTTAAACCAGACCTGCAACAGACAGCGACATATCGATCAGTTTGATGCCGATGAACGGCACCAGTATCCCGCCCAGCCCATACACCGCCAGATTGCGGCGCAACAGCACTGCGGCGCTTTGCGGACGGTAGGGCACGCCTTTCAGCGCTAGGGGGATGAGGAAGATGATGATCAGCGCGTTGAAGATGACGGCAGACATGATGGCCGAGGACGGGCTTGCCAGCCCCATCACGTTAAGCGCCCCCAGTTGCGGGTAGGTACTGACGAACGCTGCCGGGATGATGGCGAAATATTTGGCGACGTCGTTGGCGATGCTGAACGTGGTGAGCGAGCCGCGCGTCATCAGCATCTGTTTGCCGGTCTCGACGATCTCGATCAGCTTGGTGGGGTTGGAATCCAGATCCACCATATTGCCAGCTTCCTTGGCTGCCTGCGTGCCGGTATTCATTGCCACCGCGACATCGGCTTGGGCTAATGCTGGCGCGTCGTTGGTACCGTCGCCGGTCATCGCCACCAGGCGGCCTTCTGCCTGATGCTGGCGTATCAGCGCCAGCTTGGCTTCGGGCGTGGCTTCTGCCAGAAAATCGTCTACTCCGGCTTCGGCGGCGATAGCGGCTGCGGTGAGGCGGTTGTCGCCGGTCACCATCACGGTTTTGATACCCATGCGCCGTAGCTCGGCGAAACGTTCCTTGATGCCGCCCTTGACGATGTCTTTCAGCTCGATCACACCCAGTACGCGCGTGCCGTCGGCGACTACCAGCGGCGTGCTGCCGCGCCGTGCGGTATCTTCTACGATCTGCTCCACCTGTTTGGGGAATGTTCCGCCCAGCGACTCGATGTGTTTACGTATCGAATCTGCTGCGCCTTTGCGTATCTGCCTGTCATTCAAATCAACTCCGCTCATGCGGGTATGCGCCGAGAAATGGATGAAGGTGGCACCGAGGGCCTTGATATCGCGTTCGCGGAGGTTGAATTTCTGCTTGGCCAGCACCACGATGCTGCGTCCCTCCGGTGTTTCGTCAGCCAGCGAAGACAGTTGCGCGGCATCGCCCAGTTCGGCTTCGCTCACTCCTTGTCCCGGTAGGAACGCGGCGGCCTGGCGGTTGCCCAGGGTGATGGTGCCGGTCTTATCCAGCAGCAGCACATCCACGTCACCTGCGGCTTCCACCGCACGGCCTGAGGTGGCGATGACATTGGCCTGCATCATGCGGCTCATGCCTGCCACGCCGATGGCGGAAAGCAGCCCGGCGATGGTGGTCGGGATCAGGCACACCAGCAACGCGATCAGCGTGGTGATGTTGACCGGCGTACCGCTGCCGGAAGTGCTGACGCTGAAGATGGAGAATGGCAACAGCGTCACTGTTACCACCAGGAACACGATGGTTAACGCGACCAGTAGTATGGTCAGTGCGATCTCGTTCGGCGTTTTCTGCCGTTTGGCGTTCTCCACCATGGCGATCATGCGGTCAACGAAGGTTTCACCCGGATTGACGCTGATGCGCACCATGATCCAGTCCGACAGTACGCGCGTGCCGCCGGTGACGGCAGAGAAGTCGCCGCCGGATTCGCGTATCACGGGTGCGGATTCGCCGGTGATGGCAGATTCGTCCACGCTGGCGACACCGCCGATCACGTCGCCGTCGGCAGGGATGAATTCCCCGGCATCTATCAGCACCACGTCGCCTTTGCGCAGCTCGGTGGCCTGCACCGTATGCCATTCGGTGGTGCTCCATTCGGCACCCGCTTTGGGTGGATGCAGTTTTTTAGCCCAGGTCTCTTTCTTCAGGCTGCGCAGCGAGGCGGCTTGCGCCTTGCCGCGGCCCTCTGCCAGTGCTTCGGCGAAATTGGCGAACAGCACCGTGAACCACAACCACAGCGACACCCCCAGAATGAAGCCACCACGTGCTTCGCCATGGCCGCCAAGTGCCTGCAACCATAACAATGTGGTGAGGATACTGCCCACGTATACCACGAACATCACCGGGTTGCGCCATTGCACCTTGGGCGCCAGTTTTTTGAACGATTCGACGATGGCTGGTTTAATCAGTTCTGCATCGAACAAGCTGAAAGTTTTGCGTGACATGCTTACATTCTCCTTAGTGGCCTGACCACAACATAAAGTGTTCAACTACGGGGCCGAGTGCCAGCGCCGGAACGTAATTGAGCAGACCGACCAGCAACACCACACCGATCAGCAGCGCGACGAACAGCGGGCCGTGGGTGGGCATGGTGCCTGCGGTGACGGTGATGCGTTTCTTGGCGGCGAGCGAACCTGCCAGCGCCAGCACCGGTACGATGACGCCGAAGCGTCCGAACCACATGCCTATAGCCAGCAACACGTTGTAGAAGGGTGTATTGGCGGACAAGCCGGCGAACGCGCTGCCGTTGTTATTGGCGACCGAAGTCAGCGCATAGAGTATTTCCGAATATCCATGCGCGCCGGGGTTGGCGATGCCAGCGCGGCCTGCTTCGGTCATCACTGCCACGGCAGTTCCTGCCAGCACCAGTAACGGCGTCACCAGGATGGCGATGGACACCATCTTCATGTCGAAGGCTTCGATCTTCTTGCCCAGGTATTCCGGAGTGCGGCCTATCATCAGCCCGGCGATGAATACCGCCATCACCGCGAACACCAGCATGCCGTACATTCCGCTGCCGACGCCGCCGAACACCACCTCGCCCAATTGCATGGAGGCGATGGGGATCAGGCCGCCCAGCGGGGTGAACGAGTCATGCATGGCATTCACCGCGCCACAAGAAGCCAGCGTGGTGATGGTGGCGAACAGGCCGGAATCGGCGATGCCGAAACGCGTTTCCTTGCCTTCCATATTGCCGCCGGGTTGCAGCGCAGTGAGTGTCTGGTCAGCCCCCAGTGTGGTGAGGTGAGGGTTACCCTGTTGCTCGAAAGTCATCGCGCCTATGGCGAACACCACAAAGATCAGCGACATGGCGGCGAATACCGTCCAGCCCTGGCGCTGATCGCCCACCATGCGCCCGAAGGTGATGCATAGCCCTGCCGGTATCAGGAAGATGGACAGCATCTGCAGGAAATTGGTCAGTGCATTCGGGTTCTCATACGGGTGTGCCGAGTTGGCATTGAAGAAGCCGCCGCCGTTGGTGCCTAGCATCTTGATGGCTTCCTGCGATGCCACCGGCCCCATCGGCAGGGTCTGCGTCTGGGTGCTGGCAGGCTCAGTAATCGCGTTGCCTTTTGCGTCTTTAAGCGGTTGGCCTGCGGCATCCAGTTTCGGATTGTCGTATTTGGTGGCTTCCACCGTGGTCACATTCTTGTAGGCATCGAAATTCTGGATCACGCCCTGGCTGGACAGGAATACCGCGAACACCATGGACAGCGGCAGCAGGATATACAGCGTGCAGCGGGTCAGGTCTACCCAGGCATTACCTATGGTGGAGGCGGTGTGACGCAGAAAGCCGCGTATGAATGCGATCACCACCACGATGCCGGTGGCGGCAGAGAAGAAATTCTGCACCGTGAGGCCGAGCATCTGTGTCAGATAGCTCATGGTGGATTCGCCGGAATAACCCTGCCAGTTGGTATTGGTGACAAAGCTGATGGCCGTGTTGAACGATGAATCCGGGCTGACGTTGCTCATCTGCTGCGGATTGAGCGGCAGCCACAGTTGCAGGCGTTGCAACGCATATACGGCGAGTGCGCCCAGCGCGTTGAAAATCAGTATCGCCAGCGCATATTTGAGCCAGCCCATCTCTTCGTTCTGCTTGATACCGCTTGCACGGAACAGGGCGTTCTCCATGCCGCGTGCGAATTTCAGTTTTCCGTCCATCACGTTAGCGATGTAGATGCCGCAAGGCTTGGCGAGTAGCAGCAGGATCAGGAAATAGACTGCAAGCAGTATCCAGGCGTGGTTAGTCATGAAAAGTCCTCCGGATAAAACAGCGCCGCGATCAGATAAACCAGTAGCGCCACGGCGACGATGCTGCTGATGAGAGTGAGCCCGCTCATTTCAGGCCCCCCAACTTCGCACATCCGTAACTCATGGCGACCAGCATGAAGAAGAACAGAAAGATTCCGGCGAGAAAGATAAGATCCATTGCGTACTCCCTTCGTGAAAATGACTGTGCAATGTTAGGCGCAGCCGTTACAAGAACTTCTAAAATATGCGGGGGAACGTATAAAAAAAATATAAACGCGGCATGCTGTTTTGTAGCAATATATTTCGGACAACTAACATTAAGCGAGCGGTTACGACATGCCATGCGCCGGCTTTATGATCATGACTTACCTGAACAGAATACTCCTATGTATGCTCGAAAATATGATCTGGCTCAATATTGTTGCAAGCTTTGTACTTTTTGTTCGAGGTGGGTGGTCTGGCAGCTTGCGGGGATATTCATGAATGCGACAGTAGTGATGACGGCGATGGTGGGTTTAGCATTCTTTGCATCTGCGGCCGAGGCAGCTACTTCCGCTTTCATTACCCAGGTCAAGGCGCAACGCCAGGATGTCAGATGGGACACGGATTCGCAGATCGTGGAAGATTTCAATGGCGACGGCAAGCTGGATTTCGCGCTGCTGGGCTATGCCAAAGATGCCATCGGCAAAGACCTGGCGGTAGTTGCCCTCAAGATCGAAAAGCCCGACAAAAAGCCGGATGTGCAATTTCTGGTATTCGGCATCGAAGCCGGGCGGCAGGGTGCGGTGTGCGCCATGCCGGTGAAACTCAGCAGCGAGAAATTCGACTGCACCAACGCAGATTCCACTCAAAAACTGCCGGGCTGCCGCAAGTCAAAACACGCCCGCGGCCTGAATCTCAGCGGCGGCGATTGCGATGCCATACACCTGTACCTGAATCACATTTCGCAGGAAATGAGCTGGTGGCGGAATTGAGAATGAGTATTTTCAACTAGTTGATTGAAAGGAACGTCATTGGAAGCAACGCAATCGGCAGCAATCCTGCCTGCAACTGAAAAAACCGGCACTGTGTCCTATCTATCCCACTTGCCTGTTTCCCTGTTCGGCTCGGTGATGGGGTTGACCGGCTTGAGTCTGGCGTGGCGGCACGCGCATGCCGATTTCAATGTGCCGGAAGAGGTCAGCACGGTGATAGGGGTCATCGCCATGACGGTGTTCGTGGCACTGGTGATCGCTTACGGTATCAAGATGGCAACCAGTTTCGAGGTGGTGCGCAATGAGTTCAACCACCCCATCGCAGGTAACTTCTTTGGCACGTTCTTCATCAGTCTGTTGCTGTTACCCCTGATCGTCGTCAATTACAATGCGGTACTCGCGACAGGCATGTGGTACGTGGGCATGGTAGCGATGATAGGTCTGGCGTGGTTGATACTGAACCGCTGGATGACGCACAAGCAGCAGCTCGAGCACGCCAGCCCGGCATGGATGATACCGGTGGTGGGCCTGCTGGATGTGCCGATCGCGCAGTCAGCATTGGGGCTGGATATGTTACATGGCCTGATGCTGTTCGCATTCTCGGTCGGCATCTTCTTCGCCATTCCGCTATTCACCCTGGTGTTCTCGCGCCTGGTATTCGCCGAGCCGTTGCCGGATGCCATGAAGCCATCGCTATTGATCCTGGTGGCGCCCTTCTCGGTGGGGTTTCTGGCATATGTGGAAACCATGGGGCAGGTTGATGCGCTCGCCGAAGTGCTCTACTCCCTGACGCTGTTCATGCTGGCAGTGCTATTCACCCAGTTACGCAACATCAATAGCGCCTGCCCGTTCAAGCTATCGTGGTGGGCGGTGGGCTTTCCGCTGACCGCATCGGCCAATGCCGCATTCAAATATGCAGAGTACGCGCAGAATGACATCGCGGATGGCATCGCCATCGTCCTGCTGGCAGTCGCCAGCATCGCTATTCTCGACCTGCTGATACGCACCGTCTCGGGATTGTTGCGCGGGGAGTTGTTGAAGTTGGTGTGAGCCATTCGCTTGCGTTGACTGCCTGGATTGGACTCATAACGGTCAAATTTGTGAGACTATGCTGCCGGATCAGGAAAATCATTAATAATTAAATTACTGATTTTTATTGATTAAAGTTTTTAACAACCATGCACTCGAAAGTTATATGCGCGGTACAAGACATATAACTTTATTCGTTGATATAGATCAAATTGCTGCAACATCAGACCTCTAGAATGCACTCACCAAATTAGGTTAATAACGACCTAAAGTGGGTAAAGGAGGCACATCATGACCAAGCCGCAAGACCCTCACCAGAATCACCTGCTAAATGCCCTGCTTGACGCGGAATACCACCGACTGTTTCCCTATCTGGAACTGGTCGATCTGCCGATAGGCCAGGTACTCTGCGAATCCGGCGGAAACTTGCGCCATGTCTATTTCCCCACCTCCTGCATCATCTCATTGCTGAACGAGACGAAGGACGGCACTTCGGACGAAATCGCCATGATAGGCAACGAGGGAATGTTGGGCATGTCGGTGTTCATGGGAGGCGATACCACCCCAAACCGGGCGGTAGTACAAAGTGCTGGCACTTGTTATCGTCTCAAAGCATCACCATTCATGGACGAATTCAATCGTGGCGGGGCGGTAATGCGCCTGCTGTTGCGTTACACACAAGCGTTGCTTACGCAGGTGTCACAATCTGCTGCATGCAATCGGCATCATTCAGTAGAGCAGCAACTGTGCCGCTGGTTACTACTGAGTCTTGATCGTCTGCCCAGAAATGAACTGATCATGAGCCAGCAGTTGATTGCTGAATTGCTCGGCGTTCGCCGAGAGGGCGTCACTGAGGCTGCGGGCAAACTGCAGCGAGAAGGTTTGATCAAGTATCATCGTGGACACATCACGGTGTTAAGCCGCACAGCGTTGGGAGGTAGGGCTTGCGAGTGCTACAAAGTAGTTAAAAATGAATTCGACCGCCTGCTGCCCGCGCTGCACGGAATAGCCCATTGATCTACTAGCTCAATGGAGGGTCGTCATTCATTTCTTTTGATTTGGACTTGTATTGCCAATGCAGAATCAAGGTGGAAATTAGAAATGCTACTGGCAACCATTTCTGGACGATACCGAACAGGGCGCAAATCACCAGGATAAGTGTGAGCAAATAACCACGTTGATACATGGTTTTTAAGACTTCTTTTTTCATGATTGCGATTCTCCTGTTAGCGCCCGTCTTTTGAATAATTCAATGCAGACGTTCAGTTGCCATCATGCCACAAGTCAGAAGCCGATCCATAACGGTCATATTGGATTCCAGTTAGCAATGCAAACCTTTATCTTTTAAAATAAATGGATACTTTGGGCCACATGCGCATTAAAACATCATCTTTAATTACTTTATGATGCCAAATCGCAATCAAGCCATGTAGTCCTGCCAGGATTAAAAGCGTATTTGCAAATAAGCCGTGTAGATCAACGACATTTTCTCTTAACTGCTTGTTGCCTGGATCAAAAGCAGGAACGGTAAACAGATTAAAAATATTGTCGCCTCGGATCCAGACTGCTGCAATTCCAAGAGTGACAACGGATGCCATTAACACATACAAAAGTTGGTGAGTTCTAACTGCCACCTTTCCAAGAACTCCTGGAATAGCTTGTGGGAGTTTTATACCGCCGCTAAAACGCCACTTTATTCTTAGCGTTAAAAGGATGATCAAAATAATGCCAAAAGTGATGTGGAAGCTCCGCGCGGTTATTCTCGGAGTACCCTTTGGGAATAGATCAATTGTCTGTCCAACAATCCAAAGACCAAGAATGATTGCTGCACTCAACCAATGAAAGATGATTGTTTTGGAATCATATGTTTTTTGTGTATTCATTTCAGGTTCAGCCTTTTTTAATTGTTAAGGTATCCCTTTCTTGCGCCAGGGTTGAAGGGGCCAGCCTATCGTTATTTCACCAGATGCCGGTCAATCCGGGGTGGGATAGTGATAGAAATGCGCATTCAGGTATCGAACCACTTGGGTAACGTCTTCTTCTGTCCAGCCAAGTCCTGTGTTTTCCTGCCATCGGTATACCTGCGCATGCAGACTCGTCCAGTCTGTGGCGAGCTTCTTTTCACGCCAATGAATCTCGGCAGTGTGGCAAGCGATGCAATGCGTCGAGTACAACAGTTCACCGCGTGCAGTATCGTGCATTGGCTGTGTGTCCGCATAAGCAAGATTTCCGGACAAGATGAACGGCGCTGCTAGTATCAATCTCTTAATCATGTCGTTGCCCTATCACCTTTAAAAAAATTATATATGGGTTTTGAATGCTCGCCATAGAGCGACTCAGCTCTAACACTACAAAGTTCGGTCGGAATTGTATGTACGGCGTCGCACATTGCATTTTTCCACGACAACTTAGGTTGCATATGGCTATGAGCTAGCCACATCTATAAAAATGACGCAAAAAAAGCGCCGATAAGGCGCCAAGGGAGGAGATTAAAGTCTGGGGCTTACCATAAGCTGCCCGCCTGTCTGCGTTTCTCGATGTCGCAGTTCATGCTACAGGCAAGCTGCTTGCCGTATGCGAAGCGATGGCGCACGGCATTGACGAAATGCTTTTTCCCGCATACCGGGCAGAGGTGCAGGAATAAGGGTTTTTGCACGGGCAGGGCATGAACGTATGTTCCGGTTGCTTTTATGTGTTGGGTTTTTCTCAGCCAGGATACGATATGTGTTTTCGGTTGATGCTGCGGACGCCGCGCGGTTTTTACTACGATCAACTGGTAACAACCGAGCATCAGGAAATAGATCGCCAGCAGGCACAGAGCGGCGAGCAGTAGATCGGTGAGGTTGGCCATGATGGTCAGGCTGCCTTGAGAGCCGGTAGCAGGTAATGCTGGTTGTCCCGTTTGCTCATGATGTTGGAGATTCTTTCGATCTTTCCCACGCTTGCCGTGCGCATGAATGCCGATACGATGGCGTCTGTATGGCTACTTTCCACCCATATATCGAGGCGCACCGGGGCATCCTCACACCTGAGTTGTTTGCCGCAATACCAATCCGACAGGGCCGCGTCCCACTCCCGGTGAGTTAACGGGGTAACGACGATGCGCTGTGATCCGGCTTCGAACAATGCCCTGCGCACAGGCATGACTTCCGAAGTCTTGACCAGCGTTGTGATTTTGTTCATTTGCTTTCTCCTAGCTATTTATGCGGAGTCCGGAAGGAATCTCCACGAGTGAAATGCTAGGATTTAATTCGTAAAAATAGTGATAAATGGAGAAGTGCAGATATAAAACAATTGTAAAAATTTCGCGGTGCGACCAGGCTGGGCGCCAGGTTTGCGAATCTACGCTGTTGGCTGACTAGCGACCAGACCCGGAATAAATTACCCGAATAGCCACTTATGCAGCAATCTGCCAGGCATGAGTGCCAGAGAGCCTGCCAATAAAAGGCCGAAAATATACATACCCATCATGTTTGCTTTATGCACCTTTACATTGCCATTCTTTGCAGCAAAGTAAGCGACCGGAATGCCATACATCACATTCAGGCTTAATAGATGTATCAGTCCGAAATGACCTAAAAACTTCGGGCCGATCTGAGCCTTCATGAATAGGGTAACGGTTGCAGTAGTAAACATCAAAAGCAAATAGAATTTCCCCAATAGTTTGTGCGTCGCTGTCCCTTTTCTTCGGAGCATCAGATATGTACCAAGAATGAAGGCTGGTAGTACGGTTGCAAGGTGCAGATAGGCTAATTGGAGATAGCTCATTATTTTCTTAAGACTAAGTGATTAATGTAGGTAGTCTGCTTTTGGCTGGTTAGCGACAATTCCCTGATTTTTACACAACACGCCTTGCATGTGAATGATTGTTTATTTCAGATTTGACCAGGCATTATGGTTGCGCTTAACAAAAGTCAAAATCACCATATACTGATGGTATTGAGTTACCGGTTTTGGGATTTCAATGAATATGATTAACCGCTTAAACAAGCTCCCCTCTCTCAAGCTTTGGTTGATTTTTGTTTTCATATCCCTGGCTATCTCAGAACTCTTTGTATGTATTCTGCAGTTTCTGCTGGCCGGTCATCTCGATCATGGCTACCTGGTCACAAGTTTTGTGGTTTCCTTGTTCGTTTCCGGATTCATGGTCTCGATTTTTATTTACTTTCTCAATCGACAAAAACAAAGCAATGCGATTCTGAATCGTATCGTTGACAGCTTACCCATCATGGTTTTCCTGAAGAGTGCCAAAGATCTCCGTTTTGAATTTCTGAATCGGGCTGGCGAAGAACTATTAGGCCGTAGCCAGAATGAACTATTAACTCATAATGATTATGATTTTTTTCCGGAAACCCAGGCCGATTTTTTTACTGGTAAAGACAGGGAGGTACTGAATAATAAGGGTGCTTTAGATATATCGTTAGAGCAAATTGAGACACCAACCGGTATTCGTTACCTGCACACAAAAAAGTTGGCTCTGCTTGACGGAAATGGGCATGCGAAGTACCTGTTAGGGATCTCTGAGGACATCAGCGAGCGCAAAAAAACCGAAGACGCATTGCGGGAAAGCGAAGAAAAATTGCGTGGTCTTTACGAGCTCTCTCCTCTAGGGATTGCATTGACTGATAAGTCAGGTCGATTCCTGGAGTTCAATGAATCTTTTCGGCAAATCTGCGGTTATACCGAGAAAGAGTTGAAAGAAATCGATTACTGGGAGCTGACGCCAAGAAAGTACGCGGAAGCAGAATCTCAACAAATAGAGCTTTTATTGAGCACCGGCCATTATGGTCCATATGAAAAAGAATATATTCGCAAGGATGGGAGTTATGTATCGCTATGTCTTAACGGCATTCTATTAACAGCGAGTAATGGTCAAAAGTATATCTGGTCGATTGTTGAAGACATCACCGAGAGAAAGAAAGCTGAAGTCGAGGTCTGGACACAAGCCAACTTTGACCAATTAACCCAATTGCCCAATCGCCGGTTGTTTACTGATCGATTGGAGCAGGAATTAAAGAAAGCGCAGCGGGATAATTACCTGGCTGCGTTACTTTTCATAGACCTTGATCACTTCAAGGAGATCAATGACACACTGGGGCATGAATTCGGAGATCTGCTGCTGATTGAAGCATCGCGCCGGATCAAGAGTTGCGTGCGCGATACTGATACGGTGGCGCGCCTGGGAGGTGACGAGTTTACGATCATCCTGTCTGAATTTACCGATAATCTGTCGGATGTAGAGAGGATCGCGCAGAAGATTATCAACCACCTTGCCGAACCCTACGTGCTCAACGGTCAAGAGCGATTTCTTTCGGCGAGTCTGGGGCTCTCTATTTATCCTTATGACGCTACCTCCATTACCGACCTGCTCAAGTTTGCCGATCAGGCGATGTATGTTGCCAAAAATGAAGGACGCAACCGTTTTCGTTTCTTTACCAAAGCCATGCAGGACGATGTCATGTCACGTTCCCGGATGGCGAATGATCTGCGCCATGCGCTTCACGCAGATCAATTGGAAGTATATTACCAACCCATTGTCGACTTGCATGGCGGGTTGATCCACAAGGCAGAGGCATTGCTGCGTTGGAAACATCCGGAACATGGGTTTATCCCACCAAGCATATTCATTCCGATTGCCGAATATACAGGCACCATTCATGACATCGGTGGCTGGGTATTCAGTCAGGCAGCCAAACAGGTGGAGCATTGGCAGAAAGCACTTGAAACGGATTTCCAGATCAGCGTCAACAAATCTCCGGTGCAATTCCGTAACGAGAGCTCCAGCTATACCTCCTGGCCGGAAGAACTGAAAAAACTTGGACTGTCTGGTAAAAGCATCGTTGTGGAAATTACGGAGGGTTCGCTTATGGATGCCAGCCCGGTAATCAATAATAAATTACTCGGGTTTCGTGACGCAGGCATTCAGGTTTCGATCGATGATTTCGGCACCGGTTATTCTTCCCTGGCCTATCTCAAGAAGTTCGATATCGATTTCCTTAAGATCGATCAATCCTTCATACGCAATCTTTCACTTGGATCGGATGACATGGCCTTGTGTGAGGCGATTATCGTGATGGCTCACAAACTCAATATAAAAGTGATCGCCGAAGGCGTTGAAACTGAGGAACAAAAAAACCTGTTGATTGCAGTGGGATGTGATTACGGTCAGGGCTATTTGTTTTCCCGGCCAGTGCCGCCTGCTGAATTCGAGGCTTTACTTTTTTGAAATTGACGGCTGCTTTTGGCCTGAGCGCTCAATTGCATTTAAAGATAAGCTGACGGGTGACGCTGCCGTAATTTCTTACCCACTTCTCCACGGTATATCCAGCCGGACATGCCTGTTTCGCACTCTGGTAGCAAACGTCGAATTCATTGGCAAAGCCGTTGCATTCTGCCATCACCAGGTTTTGTGTAGGGTCGATCACTTTTGCCTGAGCGGGCGCCTGACCGTGGGTGAGTTGCGCACAGGCTGCAAGGAGTAGCGCAGCGGACCCGATCACATACCTGATTAAAATATGAGCTTTCATAGTTGTTAAGGTTAGCATATCTACGGCTACTCATTTTGCATCAAACGCAACAGTGTTGCATTTGATATTAAGTTGTGATTAAATCCTGCTCCATGAAACCAACGACTCCCGATGCTTATACTGACTTGGCCTACTCCATCCATGCCGTAGGCGCGCGTGCCACGCCTGCACGCATGAGGGCGCTGGCAGCATTGCGGCATGCCGCGCAGCCGTTGAGTCATGCCGATATCGAGGCCGAGCTTTCCGCCGAAAAGTTGCCGTTGATAGACCGCGTTACGCTGTACCGGGTACTCGACTGGCTCACTGAAGTAGGGCTGGCACACAAGGTGGTGGATTTTCATGGGGTGTTCCGTTTTTCTGCCAATACGCCCGATGCCAAACATACGCAGCACGCGCATTTCCGTTGTACCGATTGCGGACGCGTCACCTGCCTGGACGAGCCGGTGCCGGAATTGCCCCATCTGCCGCGCGGTTTCCGCCTGGCACGGGTGGAGCTTGATATCCAGGGTGAATGCGCAGACTGCGTAGCGAGTCACTGATGCATCCTGCGCTTACCAATATCCTCTCAGCAAGTTTGCTGTGCGCGGCGGTCAGTACGCTGGCGGCAGTGGTGGTCACTTTCCGCATCCGCACCAAATGGCTGACGCGCATGGTGAGCTTTTCGGCGGGTTTGCTGCTGACAGTCGCGTTGCTCGATCTGTTGCCGGAAGTGCTGGAAACCGGCATGCATTCCAAAACCATGTTCGGCATTCTGCTGGCGGGGTTGCTGGGGTTCTTTCTGGCAGAGAAGCTGATGCTGGCTCGCAGTCATCACCCACATAATCCACATGACTCTTTCTCCCGGCCGGTACCCTTGATCCTGCTGGGCGGCAGTCTGCACATATTCACCGACGGCCTGCTGATGGCCGCGGCTTTCCTGACCAATCAGGCGCTGGGCTGGAGCATGACCATCGCCATCATCGCCCATGAGATCCCGCGCGAGGCGGGTGACTTTGCCTTGCTGCTGGCAGCAGGATGGGGCAAGACCAAGACATTGGTCAGTAATCTGGCGGCGCGGCTTTCCTGCACCGCGGGAGGGGTGGTCGGTTTCTTCACGCTGGGCGGCACGCAGCACTGGATCGCGCCGGTACTCACCATCGCTGCCGCGAGCTTTCTCTATATCGCCATGGCCGGGCTGTTCCCGTGGTTGCGTAACGAAAAAGGCGACACAGGCTGGCATGGAGGTTTCATGGTGGCGGGTGTGTTTCTTGGATTCTCATTACCCGGCTGATTTAACGCATGCTGATTTGTATCAGATTTGAACTATGTTTTAGCCGTACGGCCTGAATGGTCATTGTTAACTCTGGAGTTGAAATTGAAAAAATATCTGCAAATTGCATTATTAGGTAGCGCAGCATTTATGACGCAGTCGGCGTTGGCACACGAACCCGGCGCGCACGTGCACGGCGTTGCGACGCTGGAAGTTGCGCTGGATGGCAAGGTGCTGACCATCGACCTTTCCAGCCCGCTGGATAACCTGATCGGTTTCGAGCACCAGCCGCAAAACGACAGGCAGAAAATGCTGGTCAAAGCCATGGCCGATCGCCTGAACAAATCCGACAAGCTATTCATCCCCACTGCGTCAGCAAGCTGCACCTTGCAGAACACGGTGCTGAGTTCTCCCGTACTGGATAAGCCAAAAGAGGCCAAGCCTCAAGCCACGACCGATGTGGATGAAGCCCGGCATGCCGACCTTGACGGCGAATTCGTGTTCACCTGCGAACATCCTGAAAACCTGCATGATATCGAAGTGCGCTTGTTCAGCCCGTTCCCCAATCTGCATATCCTGAATGTCGCTGTAGCAACCGTTAAAGGTCAGGCTGCCGCCAAACTGACTGCCGATAACAGACGGGTAAGCTGGTAAGCAATGGCAAACGCCATCATCGAGCTTAAGGATCTGGTGTTTCGCTATGCCAGCGCCACCGAACCTTGTCTTGATATCGCGAGTTTTCGTGCAGAGGCGGGCGATCGGGTCTTCCTGTACGGCCCTAGCGGTAGCGGCAAGAGTACCTTGCTGGGCATCCTGGGCGGCGTGCTGGCACCGCAGCAGGGCGAGGTGACGATACTTGGTCAGAACCTGGTCACCATGACATCCGCTGCCCGCGACCGCTTTCGCGCCGACCATATCGGCTTTCTGTTTCAGCAGTTCAACCTGATCCCCTATCTTTCGGTATTCGATAACGTGCTGTTACCCTGCCGCTTTTCCAAGCGGCGCATGCAGCAGGCGCTGGCAGGCGGCGCTACGCTGCATGCCGAGGCGGAACGTTTGCTGTCGCATCTCGATCTGGGGCCAGCGTTATGGGATAGACCAGTGACGCAACTCAGCGTAGGCCAGCAGCAGCGCGTAGCGGCCGCGCGGGCATTGATAGGCAGGCCGGAGATCGTGATCGCCGACGAGCCTACCTCGGCGCTGGATGCAGACCGGCAGGCAGCGTTCCTGCAACTGTTGCTGCGCGAATGCGATGAAGCCAATGCCACCTTGCTGTTCGTCAGCCATGACCGCAGGCTGGCTACCGATTTCAAGCGCGAGATCAATCTGAGTACCATCAACAGCGTCAGCCATGAACAGGAGGCAGTATGAACCATCTGTTGATGCTGGCGGTGCGCAGCGCCTGGAACCGGCGGCTGACACTGAGCCTGACGCTTATCGCCATCGCGTTGAGTGTGACCATGCTGCTGGGTGTGCAGCGCGTGCGCGACGAAGCGCATCAGGGCTTTAATCATTCAGTCACCGGTACTGATCTGATCGTAGGTGCCAGAACCAGCCCGGTACAGCTGATGTTGTACGCGGTGTTCAGGATAGGTGATGCCACCAACAATATCCGCTGGCAGGCGTACAAGGATATTTCCGCCAGCCCGATGGTGGCGTGGACCATACCCGTGTCGCTGGGCGACTCGCATCACGGCTTCCCGGTATTGGGGACAGAGCTCTCTTATTTCGAGCATTTTCATTACGGCGACGGCGATGGTCTGGTGTTCAGGGAAGGCAAACCGTTCAAGGACACTTTCGATGCCGTGATCGGCTCGGACGTGGCCGAACAGATGGGGTATCACCTGGGGCAGCGCATCGTACTCAGCCACGGCATGGGTACTATCGGTCTGCCGGAACACAGCGACAAACCGTTCACCGTGGTCGGCATACTCGCGCCTACCGGTACGCCGGTAGACCGTACCGTACATATCAGCCTGGAAGCCATTACGGCCATCCATCTGGATTGGGTGGGTGGGGCAAAGATGCCGGGGTTCTTCATCCCCAGCGAATTCGTGCATAAATTCGACCTCACTCCCAAGGAAGTCACCGCAGTGCTGGTAGGGCTGAAAAGCCGCGTGGCGGTATTCAGGATGCAACGCAATATCAACGATTACGAAAAAGAACCTTTACTGGCAGTGATGCCCGGTGTCGCGCTGGAGCAACTGTGGCAAGTGGTTGGCGTGGCGGAAAAAGCATTGCTGGCGATCTCGGCGATGGTGGTGGTGGTGGGCTTGAGCGGGTTGATCGCGGTGGTGCTGGCCGGACTCAACGAGCGCAGGCGCGAGCTGGCGATATTGCGCTCGGTAGGCGCACGGCCGCTGGATGTATTCCTGCTGCTGACAGCAGAAGGGCTGTTCGTCACCGTGATGGGCGTGGTGCTGGGCGTGATCTTCCTCACCTTGATGACGCTGGCTTTAGGCCCTGTACTCAAGGCGCATTATGGTTTGGCGATACAGATCAAGTGGATTTCGCTGGAAGAGTTGAAATTGCTGGCGGCAGTGGTCGGCGTAGGTTTGTTCGCCAGCCTGATACCCGGATACCGCGCTTACCGGTTGTCGCTGGCCGATGGCCTGACGCCGAGAATTTAAAAGGATTAAGAATGATGAAATGGTTTGTCCGCCTTTTTGCATTGCTTGCGATGGTTTCTCTAAGTGTTGGAGTACGCACGCTGGCGAACGCCTCGCCGTATAGCACCACCACCGAATACAAGATCGGCGATACCTTGCCTAAAGCCAAGACCAAAGCCAAGGGCAAAACAGCAGCGCCTGCGGTTAACGCGGCTGATTACCGCAAGCTGAATTGGGATGAATTGCTGCCGCCGGACTGGGATCCGATGAAAGCGATCAAAGGCATGGACTACAGCAAGCTCAAGGACTCCGACCCTCGTGCCATCGAGGCGCTGCAAAAAGCCAAGGAAGAGTGGGATAAGGCACCGGTGGTCGAGGGCTTGAACGGCGTCAAGGTGAATGTCGCGGGTTTCGTGGTACCGCTGGATATCGACGTCGATCACGTCAAGGAATTCCTCATCGTGCCTTACTTCGGCGCTTGCATCCATGTGCCACCGCCGCCGAGTAACCAGGTAATTCACATCATCGTGCCCAAATCCATCAGCCTGGCGCAGCATGCCTTATTGAAAGACGCGGTGGAAACGCAGAACCCGGTAGAGGTGAGCGGCGTGATGCAAACATCGCCTTCATATACCACCATGGGCGCTTCCGGTTACCGTATCACCGCCGATCTGGTGGAAGCCTACAAAGCGCCTGCCGGTCAGAGCCAGTAATCTGTCTGTAGATGATGTTGCGCCCGCTGTTCATCGTAGTACTTGCACTCATGTTCGGCTTGAGCCAGCAGGGTGCGCTGGTGCACGAGATATCGCACTTCAGGGATTACACCGGTACGACTTCGCAGTCTGATGATGACGGCGACGATGTTGATAATGGTAAAGCCGCACCGGGACATTTTTGCGCCAAATGCGCTGCTTTCAGTGCGCTGGCCAGTGCCGTTGGCATGCAGAGTTTCGTGCTGCCTTTACTGGCGAATAGTTTTGAGCCGGTCAGCTACAGCAGTAGCAGCCTTGACCGTTTTACTTTCCTTTCCTACGCCGCCCGCGCGCCGCCCGCACTCTCCTGAAGTCCATTAGATCACACCCGTCAGCCATTTTCCGGCTGGCGGGTGTCTGTCATCTATTTTTCACAGGGAGTTCAACATGAAAGCCTTCGATTTGAAGCGGCGACTGGGCGGCTATTTGCTCGCTTTCGCCAGCATCGCTGCGCCATACGCACAGGCAGCCGCGCAGACCTCACAAGAGCCAGTCATCAATGTGCCAGATGTGGTGGTGACCACGCAGCAACTGGATGCGGCACGTAACAGCATACTGCCGGAAACAGGCAGTAGTATTTACAGCTTCGACCAGGCCGCCATCGCCGAGATGCCGCTGGGCGACAGTACGCCGTTGAACCAGGTGCTGCTGCAAGCACCGGGCGTGGCGCAGGATTCTTACGGGCAACTGCATATACGCGGCGACCATGCCAACCTGCAATACCGCATCAACGGCGTCATCATTCCCGAATCCATTTCCGGTTTCGGGCAGACGCTGGATGCCAGGTTTTTCGATAGCGTAAAATTGTTGACCGGTGCGCTGCCTGCAGAATATGGATTGCGCACCGCAGGCATCGTGGATATCCATACCAAGAGCGGCGACCTGAATCCGGGCGGCAGCATCAGTCTGCTCGCCGGTCAGTACGGCACGCTTAATCCCAGCCTGGAATACGGCGGGACGAGTGGGGGGCTGGACTATTACTTTACCGGGCAGTTGATGCACAACGACCTGGGCATAGAGTCGCCTACTGCGTCACGCAACGCGCTACACGACACCACCAATCAGGCCAAGGCATTCGGTTATCTGTCGTATATGTTGGATGCGGACTCGCGCATCAGCCTGTTTCTGGGGACTTCGGTGAACCGTTTCCAGATACCTGATAATATGGGACAGACCCCTTCATTTCCGATCGATGGCGTCGCGCTGTTTCCCAATCTGCCTTCATCTGCGTTGGATGAACACCAGCGCGAAAAAACCGATTATGCGGTGCTGGCATATCAAGGAAAATTCGGGTTGGCTGTGGATTATCAGGTCAGCGCATTCTCACGTTACACCGAGACCTTGTTCAGTCCGGATAGCATCGGCGACCTGATCTATAACGGAGTCGCCTCGCAGGTATTACGCAGCAATTTCAGCAACGGCGTGCAAAGCGTCATCAGTAGCCGCATCAATGACAGCCATACCATAAGAGTTGGCTTGGCACTGAGCCAGGAACACGCCGTCAGCGACAATACTTCATCGGTATTCCGCACTGATAACGCAGGTGTACAACTGCCGGGTGGGCCGGTGACCATCACCGATAATAATTCCAAGGGTGCATCGTTGCAGTCGGTGTATATCCAGGATGAATGGCTGCTCACGGATGCACTTACCGTGAATTACGGCTTACGTGCAGACCACATCGCCGCCTATACTGATGAAGGACAACTCAGCCCGCGTGTGGGTGCGGTGTTCAAACTATCGCCGCAGACCACTCTGCATGCAGGCTATGCGCGCTATTTCACGCCGCCGCCCACGGAGCTGGTGTCTTCATCCAGCATCGCGCTGTTCCAGAACACGACCAACGCGCCGCAAGTGACGCAGAACGATCCGGTGAAGGCTGAGCGTTCGAATTACTACGACCTGGGTATCACCCATAATCCGGCAGCCAGTTGGAGCATAGGGCTGGATGCGTATTACAAGGAGTCCAGGAATCTGATAGACGAAGGCCAGTTCGGGCAGGCGCTGGTGTTCACGCCGTTCAACTACAGCAAGGGAAAAGTCTACGGCCTGGAACTCACCAACACCTATCATCAGGGCGATCTGGGTGCTTATCTCAATATCGCTTCGTCACGCGCGATGGGCAAAAACATCGAATCGGCGCAATTCAATTTCGGGCAGGATGAGCTGGACTACATCGCCAACCATTGGGTGCATCTGGATCACGACCAGAGCATCACTGCCTCGGCCGGGGTGAGTTATCAGATGCAGAAAACCACTCTCGCCGCCGATGCGCTGTTCGGTTCCGGCCTGCGCTCCGGTTTTGCCAACACCGATCACTTGCCTGCTTATAGCCAGGTCAACTTTTCAGCGTCGCGTAATTTCGATGTGGTGGGGGCAGGGCACATGAATGCCAAGGTGGCGTTACTTAATGCATTCGACAGGAGTTACGAGATCCGGGATGGTTCCGGCATAGGCGTGGGCGCGCCGCAATTCGGTCAGCGGCGGGCGTTGCTGGTGATGCTGGGCAAAGACTTTTAACTGTAGCCGTTTGCAGGGATCGATTGAATCAGACTGATTCAGTCTTTGCTGTCTTTGTCTTTGCTGTCTTTTTTGATCGCATCCATTCTTTCGCGCCATTCCTTGAGCTGTTCATCCTCCAGCTCAAGTTGTATGGCGAGTGCTTCCAGATGGGTGACTTTATCTTTATCCTGCCGGCGGCGCAGTTTGCCGCCCATGCGGGATAGCAGGCGTTCTGTCTCGTCTTCAGTCAGTTTCTCGGCTTTTGCGATATAGGCTGCGTCCGGGGTTTTGATCTTCATGGTGAGATGTTTTTGTTCCAGCTGAATTTAGAGAGTGTGACCATAAAACATATCGAATTTCTCTTGTGTTAAATTTTTGTTAAAAGCCGGCGGGAATTGTCAGTAGAGATGAGATTTTTCAGCGCGATGTGAGGATAGCGCATGACGCAGGAGCTCAGTGTGCCATATTGCAGACAAAGCGGTTCTTGCCGTTCTTCTTGGCATCGTACATGGCCTGGTCGGCTGCCTGCATCAGATGGGTTTCCGATTGTGACTGGTTGGGGTAGAAAGCGACGCCGATGCTGGCACCTACCTGTATCTGCTGGTCTTTCAAGGAGATAGGCTCGTTGATAGAAGCCAGCAGGCGTTCGCAGAATTTTGCAGCTTTTTCTTCATCACGCAATGAGGTACAGATCAGCACGAATTCATCGCCGCCCAGGCGGGCAACGGTGTCGGTGATGCGCGCATGGCTGGCGATGCGCTCGGCAACAGTTTTCAATACCACATCTCCGGCGTTATGCCCCAGCCGGTCGTTGATGGGCTTGAAGCTATCCAGGTCTACCATCACGATGGCGAATTTTTCTCTGGCCAGCCGGCTATTCGCGCTGATCTCGCGCTTGAGATTATGTTCGAATTCCCTGCGGTTGAATAAGCCGGTGAGGTGGTCGCGCACTGCCAATTCGCTGAAATATTCCTTGGCTTTCTTTGCCTGCTCGGCCAGCAGGTGGAATTTGTGCACGATGACCAGAAAGTTGATCAATGCCAGAAAGAACACAATGGTTTGCACCAGTCTGAGGGTATCCGCTCTGCCCACAGAGTCTTTCTGCAGGCCTGAGGTGAGGTCATTCATCAGTGTCAGCAGGGCGACGTTGGATCGCTGCATCTGCACGCGCGCTTCCTCCATCACTGCATTGGGGATGACCACATTGCTTGAGAGATAAGGCAGCAACAGGGTGCGTGTGGGCAACCATAAATGGTCTGCTTCGGCGATCATCTCTGTGGCGGAGCCGCGCTTCACGCGATGCAGGGTGACGGGCTGCCCGTCGCCGCCGGTGGCGTGGCCGCCTTGTTTGAAAGCCACCAGGGTCTGGTCGAACAAGCGGGCGGAAGTGCGTAATTCCTGGACGGAATCCTTGGCATCGGCATCCGATTTTCTCAGTTCGAATTCCACCAGTGATTTTGTGATGCGCTGCGTGAGCATGCGTTGACGGCCAGCCAGATTGATCGCGACGGCGTCGTTGGCGACCTGATGCGCGATCCAGTAATTGATGAGCAGGATCGAAAGATCAAGTGCAATAAATACGATGATTCCAACCAAAAGCTTTTTTTGCGTAGGCATCTGATTATTTATTCTGAATGTTAATTATTCTGACTGAGCGAATTCACCAAAGCGGAATTGTGAATGTGTGCCAAACCAATAAAAAACTGCGCTAATTGTAGCGCAGAGAATCGTGGTGATTGTTACTTTTTTGAAGAATTTTTGTGCCGGGTTTTATGCCTGGTTTATGTTTATTCAAGATTCGCATGGATGGCGCGCATCTGCTCTTCGGTGATGCCGTTTTCGTGCACGATGCGCGCGATAATCGATTCAAGAAAAATGAGCGCGGATAGTTCGAAAACCGTACCCATGGGCATGCCTTCCACCGTGATGAAGCTGTATTCGCTGCCGGCGCCAAGTGCAAATACCTGGTCGGCGATGTCAGACATGGGCGATTTCTTTTTCATGGACACGGCGATCACTTCGGCGCCGAGGTCTCTTGCCCTGCGCATCAACGGCAACAGGGTTTCCGTTGCTCCGGAGCCCGATATGACGATGAACAGGTCGCCGCTCTTGATGCTGGTGGTCGTGGTTTCGCCCACGATATACACTTTGTGGCCGGTATGCATCAGGCGCATGGCGAAGAATTTGGAGACCAGCCCGGAACGGCCTACGCCGGAGATGAAGATGCGGTTGGCGCGATCAAGGTAAGGGATGAAGTCGTCGATCAGGCTATCATCGGTGGCGGCCAGTACGTTGGTGATTTTGTTGAGTATCAGTCTGTCATGCATTTAAATAATCATCTCCATTTTTTTGCGATATTACCACCAGTAAGCCCTGCCCGGTAGGCAATTCAAGAACGGAAAGCGATCTTTGTTTCGCCCATGTGTCGATGGCTTGATGCTGTTCATCACAAACCGCCCAGCCGTAGTCGTCAAACAGGACGATGCCACCGGCAACGATGGAAGCAAACAGGTAATCAAGCGCCGCGACCTCGGCTTTTGCTGAATTCAGATCTACATGCAGGAATGCGATCCTTGGCGGAGGCGGGTGATCCCTGAACACATCCGGCACCCGTCCCTGTATCACATGGATATTCGGGTAACTCTTGAATCTATCTGCAACCTCCTCATAGCTGTAGGTGTCACCGTACGAGAGCCTATTGGTTTCTATCCAGGATTCATTGTTCATATCCTCGACAGGAATGCCGGCAAAAGTGTCGTAAAGATACCAGTTTTTCGCGTACTTGGAGAAATCTACATACTCAGCCACGAAAGCGGTCGTATGGCCTTTGAATACGCCCAGTTCCACCAGGTCGCCATCCAGTTTCAATGCGCTTTCCACGCACCATTTGGCAACGGAAAGGTTCCAGTGCCAATTGGGCAAGGGCAATAAGGAGCTGTATTTCTCGACCAGCAGATTGAATCTGTCGTCATTGCAGAAGCCACTGGTCCGTCCCCAGGTCGCGAGTCCGTCAGATACGAACACCCCGAGGCCTATCTTGTTTGCCAGAATGAGCAGCGACTGTATGTTGCGTTGGATGTCCAAAGAAGTCTGCTCGTTGAACGCATTCAACTGTCTGCGTGATATGTCGCCTATCGGAAATGTCAGCAGCGTATTCTTTACATGCTCGTTATCAGGGGCATATTCGAGCAGCGTATATATCAGTAGCAATTCATAGAGTGAGCCCGTATCGAATACGAGTTCCAGCCTCTCGTTCTTGGACTTGGCTGTTACGTAAGAAGCAAGCAGGCCGCGGCAGATATCGACATCCAGTTTCGATGCCAGTTGGACCAGCGCATATTCCACGTTTTTGTCGTTCAGGTCGAATGAATATTTCATGGAGCACTCTCGAAATTCAAAACCGGGCTAGATTAGCATGGAATCAGGGGGCTTTCTGTGCCCATCCCGCTCCGGCGTTTTATTCATTTCCCGTGACTTAAGCGCCTGTTACTCGTTGGCCTGGTTCTTCGCCAGCAGCTTGCCGAAAGCGGCGAGTTGCTGGGCATTCATATCCGACACTGCGATGTAATGCAGGTCGGCAGCGTTCCAGGTGGTGGTGTGGAAACCATTAATATCACCAAGACTGTCACGCAGACGTGACGGGAATTGCTGAAAGACGGCATTGGTGAGGATGTAGACATCGATCTCATGCTGTTTGTAGCCGTACACCGCCACCGCCACCGGCGTGCCGCCGATGAAGCCGCGCCTTCCGCCGATAAGGGGAAAGCCCTGGTCGGCGAGGTCCGTGATCAGCGGCGAATACCCCAACTGGCTGCTGAGCCAGGGCTTGACGGTATGCATGCTGGATGATTTGACTTCGATGGTGTTCCGGGTGACCACGGCGCGCGCATGGTCCGACGCCATCGCCAGCAGCATGGCTTGCTTGTCTTGCATACCGGCCGTCATCTGGCCTACCACCAGCGTGGCGACGATGGCCCCCAGGCCGAAGCTGGAAGCGAAGCGGGGCAGCGGGAATGCCAGCCATGCCCACATGCTGCCGCCGGTCTTTTGCCTGGATGGCGGATTGCTTGTGGATGGCGGCGGTTGCAACTGCAGCATGATGCTGTTGCGCAGGCCTGCGGGCGCATCGAAGCGCTCTGCGTGCCGTTGTAACAGCGATTTGATCTGTATATCTTCACGCTTCAAATCATCAGGTGCTTCGCTCATGGCGCTGCTCCTTGGTTCAGTCCCAGAAAAGCCTGCTTGAACAGGAAACGCGCGCGCGAAAGCCGCGACATGACCGTGCCTATCGGCACATCCATCACCGCGGCGATCTCGTCGTAGGCCATCTCTTCCATCTCACGCAATATCAGCACCTCTCTGTGCCCCACCGGTAGCAGTTGCAGGGCCTGGTTCACATGCGCGCGGTTATCGCTGCGCATCATTTCCTGTTCCGGAATGGGTCCACTGCTGCCCAGCGTCTCCAGTTCTTCATTACCCAGTACCACAGCATCCACATCCATATCGGCGATGCGCCCGGAACGCTCGCTCAGCGCTGTCATGCAGCAGTTGCGCACGATACCCAGGAACCATGCCTTGGCATCATCGCCGCGCAGACTATCAAGATAGGTCAACGCGCGTAGCGCTGCGATCTGCACCACGTCCCTGGCCTCAGCCTCGTCGCTCATCAGCCAGCGTGCCAGGTTATAGGCCGCATCCAGATGCACTAAGACTAATACCTCGAATCGTCTGGTTTTATTCGTAGCTTTAATTGAAAGATCAGTGTTGAACAAACATCACGCCCTTAAAAAAGATGCCGCGCATTCGTACTAATACCTTCACCGCAGCCGGTTTATTCCAGCATACAAAAATATTTTTCATATGGGAATACGCATATTAACTCACCAGTATTAGCACCTGTAGTCATCATTCATACAGGAGAAAAAAATGGATCATACAATCAATCGCAGAGGTTTTCTTAAACTGGCAGGCATGGGCGCTGGCGTGGTGTTCGCCTCTCGTCTGGCACTCAATCCTGGCAGCGCCATGGCGGCAGGGTACGGCTCCGCTGGCGGTGCAGACACCAACGACTTCTTTTTCGTGCAGATGTCGGATACGCATTGGGGTTTCACCGGCGACAAGGTCAACCCGGACGCCAAAGGCACTTTGCAGAAGGCGGTGGCGGCAGTGAACGCGCTGGAGCACACACCGGATTTCATCTTCTTTACCGGCGACCTGACACAGACCACCGACGACCCCAAGGAACGTCGCCGCAGGATGGCTGAATTCAAAGACATCGTCAGTCAGTTGAAGGTGAAGAACGTGCGTTTCACGCCCGGCGAGCATGATGCCTCGCTGGATTTCGGCGCGGCTTATCAGGAATTCTTCGGCGACACGCATTACACCTTCGAGCACAAAGGCATCCAGTTCATCGTGCTGGATAACGTCTCCGACCCTACCGCCGCACTGGGTACCGACCAACTGGCATGGCTGAAGAAGGTGCTGGACGGTATGAGCCGCGACCAGAACATCGTGGTATTCACCCATAGACCGCTGTTCGACCTGTATCCGCAATGGGATTGGGCGACACGCGATGGCCAGGCTGCCATCGATCTGCTGATGCCGTACAACAATGTCACCGTGTTCTACGGCCATATCCATCAGGAGAACCACCACATGACCGGGCATATCGCGCATCACTCGGCACAGTCACTGATGTTCCCGTTGCCACCGCCCGGCTCGCAGCCCAAGCGTCTGCCAGTCCCGTGGAATCCCGAAACGCCTTACAAGGGCATAGGCTTCAGGGAAACGTTAGCCGAAGTGCCAGAACACGAGTTCAGCATCACCGAATTCCCGGTGGTCAAGGCCTAAGAAAAAAACGATCATGAGAACAAAACATTATCTCGGCGTGGTCGCTTTGCTGGCGGGCGTGATGGGCTTAGGTACGATGCGCACGAACACAGTGCTGGCCGATACCCCGGCCTCTCAAAACCCGGTTGTGGTGCCCGCTCCTGGCGAGCAGGTGATCAAGGTCAGCAGCCACAAGTTCGAGTTCGTGCCCGGTGCCATCACCCTGAAGAAGGGTGTGCCGGTGGTGTTCGAACTGACTTCGTCCGACGTCATCATGGGCTTCAACGTGCCCGACTTCAAGAACCGCGCCACCATCATCCCCGGCGTGGTCACGCGCATCAGGATCGTGCCGGACAAGGTGGGTACATTCACCTTTTTCTGCGATGTGTTCTGCGGCGACGGTCATGAGGAGATGAGCGGGCTCATCACGGTGGTGGCATAAGCTGCAGCCGGTAATGGCAGGCGCTTACTTTTTCTGCGTGCCAGCGTTAGCCGGTTGCAGCAACTCGATCACTTCCGGGCGGTTCACCAACTTTGCCAGCTGTAGCGTGTTCGGCGTTGGTCTGGCGCCGTGTACGATGAGCAGTTTTACGACATCTATCGAGCTGCCGAGAACCGCGGCATCTATCGGGCTGCGCTCGCGCGCCCGGTAGTAGGCGGCATTGGCGCCTTTTTTCAGGGCGGCTTGCACGGTATCCATATCGTTGAAGCTGGCCGCAGCGACCAGCAGTTTGGTCGCATCCAGGTTCTGGTACAGATCGCGCAGCGGGAAATTCAACTCCGGGATGGTTTGGCCGCTGGCAGGCCCCAGCACCAGTTTGCCATCCGCGTCGAAGCGGTAGGGCGGCACTGCCAGGTTATTCGATGCGAACTTGTTGCTGAGCAACAGCCCCGCAAAAACTCTGCCTGCCGCATCGAACTTTGCCCCGGTGCAGGTATCACTGAATATCGCGGCAGGGTCGGTTCTTTGCAGCGGGTCGCTGGTGAACTCGAGCACGCATCCCGATTCCGGGCTCCAGCCTGCCACCACCAGCAGCTTTTTATCCACGGATCGATATGGCAGTTGTTGGGCGATGGGTTGCGCCAGCAATAACAGTCTGGCCCAGACCGTAGAGCTGGAGGAGCCGTATTCATGCCTGATGGAAACCAGCAAAAATTTGCCGTCCGCATCTACCAGCTTTACGGCGGGAGGATGCTCCAGCGCGGCGATATCTGCGGCTGTGCGGCGGTAGATATAGACCGGACGCCCTGCATAGTTCACGCTGAGCAGGTTGCCTTCAGCCAGCTTGCTGACATCCACCGTGACCGGATTCTTCGCGTCAGCCAGACCTTTTGCGATGTAAGCAGCAGGAAAATCGTCAGCGCAGGCTGGCAAAGAAAAGCCTAGCAATGCCAGGAAAGATATACTAACGATCCGGGGAATATTCATACTCAGTATTATATGTCGAGAGGAAACAGAACATGGATTTGAAGTTGAAAGGCAAGCTGGCACTGGTGAGCGGCAGTACCGCAGGTATCGGGCTGGCGATCGCCGAGAGCCTGGCGCGGGAAGGTGCGCGCGTGATCATCAACGGGCGCAAGCAACAGGCAGTGGATGAAGTCGTGGCGCAGTTAAAAGCGTCCACCGGCGGTAATGTCGAAGGCTATGCCGGCGACCTGAGTAGCGCAGCAGTGGCGGAAGCGCTGGCGCAGAAATACCCGAATGTGGAGATACTCATCAACAACCTCGGCATCTTCGAACCCAAAGCATTCGAAGACATACCCGATGCCGACTGGGTACGATTCTTTGAAGTGAACGTGCTGAGCGGGGTGCGTCTTGCGCGCCTGTTCCTGCCGGCGATGAAGCGCGCCAACTGGGGACGCATCATCTTCATTTCCAGCGAAAGCGCCGTGCAGATCCCCGCCGAGATGATCCATTACGGCATGACCAAAACCGCACAGCTTGCTGTCTCGCGCGGCCTGGCCGAATCAGTCGCGGGCACCGGCATCACCGTCAACAGCGTATTGCCCGGCCCGACCAAATCGCGCGGGGTGAATGACTTTGTCGATACCCTGGCAAAATCCGAAGGCAAGTCTTTCGCTGAATTCGAGAAAGAGTTCTTCGAGAAAGTACGCCCGACCTCGCTCATCAAACGCTTCGCCTCACCCGAAGAAGTGGCGGCCATGGTGACCTACATCGCCAGCCCGCTGGCTTCGGCGACAACCGGAGCGGCGTTGCGGGTGGATGGCGGGGTGCTGAAAAGCGCGTTTTAATCCCTTGTATTCAAACAATATCAAAATTCGCAAACAATTAGGGCACCTCAGTTAGTGAGGTGCCCTAAAGGAAATAGCCAAAGTTAAATCGGAATGAATTTACGCGGCTGCAATCACGTTACCACTTGCGCCCGAAGTTTGCAGGTTGTTGGAAATATTCTTCAGGAAATCTCCAAGTGAAGCTTGATTGCCTGATGCGCCAACTGAACTGAGAAGATTCTGGAAATCTTGCTGCAATGCAGTGACACCAGTTGCATGAGTAATTCTACTGTTTGTCGAAGTGCTTGAAGTCGTAGAGTCAGAAGATGACGATGAAGCAATCTGCTGAAGAAGATTTTGCAATTCCTGTTGAGCAATTGCCACTCCATTGCCGTGGTGGTGACCATGCGCTGCACCAGTAGCTCCTGCTGCGGTACTTCCATCGGCATCACTGTCACTGTCGGTAGTTGCACCAGTACCTGTTGAAGCAGAACCTGCCCCCTGGCCTTGCAATGCTGCAAACAGATCTTGCATAAATGATTGCAATGCCTGCTGTGGGTTCTGAGTCGATGAAGTAGCTCCGCTACTTGAAGGGGTGGTGGAGGATGAGCTTGTGCTGGGGTTTGACGCGCTGATAGCTGGTGCTACCACCCCGATTTGCGCAAGTGCTTGAGCAATAGCATTGCCAAATGAACTCGCGTTGCTTGCGCCAGCGCCCCGACTTCCATCGCTATCCCCGTCACTATCAACTGCACCACCGCTTTGAGTTGTAGAAGATGGCGAATTGATTTGACCAAGATTGAAACCGTTTCCAAATATCCCATTAATTGTCGACATTTTTACTTCTCCTCAAATAATTATTTGTACTACCTCGATAATTGGTACTGCTCACTGTTAAGAAATACTAATTTGGTGAATATTCCGGATATTATTTTTGTTTTCCCATCCTTTCTTTGCCTCTGTATTAATTGATTTGCTGCATTTGCGAGGATTGTTCAGCCTTGTAAAAATATCTTTTTGCTTTTCTGCGTTCTCGATTGATTGATGAGAATTTTCTCTTGCCTTCTATGCGATCCCCAAGCCAGATTGCGAATAGGCCATAATTAACGAAGATACTTTCATTTATAGGCATAGATTTAATATCTGCTGTATTGAAGGCATGGCGATTAGAAATGAGATGCTTGTAACCTTCTTCTACTGACGTACTTACAATACCGGGAGTAATCCCAAGAAGAATAAGCAGCACACCAACGCAGGTTTTAATCGATTGCATCAATCTAACTACCCCTTTCCATTAAGGTAAAAAATAATTTTACTCAACAGGTTGCACCACTAATACATCCTCAGAATGCTTCTTTATTGTTGAGTCTTTTCTGCAATTTTCATTAGTATCTTGTGCTACATTTTTAAGCGCTTCAGCATCGCTTTTGTTTGCATATTCACCAATATGCGGAATTTCTATCGTTGCTGGCCCATAAATTTTTAGTCCATGTACAGGAAACATTTTTGTTACCGCGGTTATATGGGATTAATTTTTTAAGAAATCTATTCACATGCTGCCAAAGTACGTTAATCAGGTAGTTTTAGTAGCCTTTCAAAATAGTTGGATTGCATTGATATACGATCCTTCTTTTTCATCTCTATTTAATATCAGAGCAATGCCTGTGCCAGTCATGTCCAAAATCTACTTCGAAATATCTAATTAACTGTTTATATTGTGCTTATGATTAATTCTTGATTAGAAATGAGAGCTCTTACGAATGTGGAGCTAGTCTGCAAATTATGTCGTTTCAACATAATTTCCTACAAATTTTGCAGGGTAATCAAAGTTTGAGTAAGAGGAAATACAGTTGAAAGCAATATCAGGATTAACGATATGCCATGCTAATGGTTGTTTTTTTTATTAATAAAAGAATTACTGAATTAATATTTTGAGAGTCTGCTATTGGTCAAATAGCGACTTCAATTTACAGGTCAGACAAGCAGCTTAATCACGCCTGCCACCCCCCAAAACCTGCACTGCGTAGATCTATACCAATCTCAACCTCTTTATCCCTGGCCTCGTCGTAGGACATCGGGTTAAATCCTTCATACAGGTCAGGCAGTAAGCGTAATCCGTATTGCTTTACATAACGATTCGCCTGGATACCTGCCTTGTGTTTGTCAAAACGCACATCAGGGTCAAGCCCCGTCATACCCACATAGACACACGGCTTGCCCGTGACATAACCGGGGTTGCATTTCTTGAATTTGCCTTCGTAAAGCAAATCCCTGGAAAGTTCGATTACGTAGACGTGATAGTGGATACGTGAGGCCATTATCAGCCCTGCGCTTGCTAGGTTTGACCATATTTCTGATTGAATACTTCATCGCTCATGGTGAGGAATAATATGCCTTCAATGAAGCCAATGAGAGATGGGATGCATGTCCAGCAAAAGATCAGATACAGGAGACCTAACCCGACTTGACCAAGATAAAATTTATGAAAACCCAATCCGCCAAGAAATAATGCGAGTAATGCGGCAGCGATTCTGCTTTTGCCATTTGCTGCAACCGGACCGAGGTTTATTGTTAATGGCGGACTCATTTGCCTGACGCCGCATTTTGGGCAGATTTCGGCCTTGGCTTTGATGACAGCACCACATTCACTGCAAAATTTCTCATCAATTCCTTTAACTTGCTCACTCATGTTTTCTCCTTTGAACTGCAGAATCTATTGGCATACTACTTCAAGTAGCCCTGTATTCGTACTCCAGCATCACTTCGTTTCGCCGCAGGAAAGGTAAAGTCCACGGCGGATTGTAACGCGCCAATTCAACGCCGGAGACCGGTTTAAGTTGCCTGCTTTCCATCCAGGCCAGAAGCTCTTGTGTTTTCTTTTGCCTTTTGGCCTCTTTAGCCAAGCCTGAGAATGTGATGACAGCAACGTTTCTTGCTGGAACCTGCTTGAGCTGCACCAGCGAATTGCCCGGGGCTGGCAGAGACTCCAGCCTGTAATCAGAAGGCATCACAAAATACATGCGCCATTTGCCCGAAGTCTGTTGCTCTGAGACCAGCGTATTCAAGGCGATCTCTTCTGTACAAGGCGCCACCGTAACCGGGGCAGTCATGGCGATTTTCTCGCTGACTCCTGATTTGTTCTTATTATTCCCGAAGATGAAATCAGCGATCAATCTGAAGCCTTTGCTGGAAATTTCACCGAAGTCACCCTCAACCAGCACCTCAGCGATGACCACAGGCGGGTATTGGCGAAGCTCGAAATGATGCGCTTTCTCCAGCAGGATATATTTCGGTTCTTCAATCGCCATCGCTATTCATCGCTTCCTCATAATCGTCACGCTTCGATACTGTTCCAAAAAAAGGGCGCTGTAAATAACACGGGGCAAAGTATGTATATATAGAACTTTCCGCGATGGCAAACGTCAACTTGATTGCATCTCATCACTCATCAAGCCCACATCAAGGATACGCCATGAAATTTATTGCTCGAATAATGCTGCTGTGTTCTATCAGCGTTTATGCCTTTGCCGGCGAATGTCCCGCCTTGCTGAACCACCAGTTCAAGACTTTGCAGGGGAATTCCATAGACCTTTGCAAGTATAGTGACAGTCCGATTCTGGTGGTAAACACTGCCAGCAAGTGCGGCTTTACTCCCCAGTTCGAAAAACTGGAAGCTCTTTCCAGCAAATATAAAGACCGGGGGCTGCTGGTGATAGGTTTCCCGTCAAACGACTTTAGACAGGAGCTGCAAAGCAATGCCGAGATCGGCAGTTTTTGCATACTGACTTACGGTGTCAAATTCCCCATGGTGTCAAAAGGCTCCGTGACCGGTTCCGCAGCGAACCCGTTCTATAAACAGCTCATCGCCGCCACCGGAGAGCAGCCGACATGGAATTTTCACAAATACGTGATTACACCGGGAGGAAAATCCGTGCATAGCTTTTCTACAGATACCGAGCCGGATGATCCCGCAATCATGAAGCTTATCCTGCCTAACCTTAAGTAGCATAGTCTCCCGGAATCAATTCAGAGGCGCGCGCATCCTTTCTGGCCTGTATGAATGGATGCGCGCTGCGATGTTTCAGTCTTGTGCATCATAGAATCGAACCACATTTCTTCCGGCCTGTTTGGATTGATACATCGCCGTGTCTGCCCATTTGAGGATATCTTCCTGGCTTGCCTCATGATCGAGGAATAAACACACGCCAATACTGGCTGTGCAGTTATGCGCGATGGTGATGTCCGTTTTTTTCTCTTGCTTGAGAGTCAGCAGATAAGGTTGGGCCAGCGTGGCACGAATTTTTTCCGCGATGATCGCGACCTCTGCCATCGAAGCCGCTTTATTCATATCCAGCTCTCTGATCATGACGACGAACTCATCGCCGCCGAAACGCGCAACCGTGTCCATCTCGCGCACGCAACTTTTAAGCCGGTTCGCCACTTCCATCAGCAGCAGATCGCCAACCACATGCCCATGCTTGTCATTGAGTGGCTTGAAGTTATCGAGATCAAGAAATATCAGTGCGGCATACAGACCACTGCGCATGCTTGCAGCCATGGTCTGGCTCAAGCGGTCGGTGAGCAGACGGCGGTTGGGTAGTTGAGTGAGGGTGTCGTGAAACGCCAGTTGGCGCACCTGGTCCTCCATCTGCTTGCGTTCCGAGATATCACGGATAAAGGCACTGAATTCGTACTTTTCACCCAGCTTGATCGGCACGATGGATAGCTCGACCGGGAATTCATGTCCATCGCGATGTTGAGCAGGAAGTTCTACCCTGGCATTCAGTATCTGGCTTTTGCCTGACCCAAGAAAACGGTTCATGCCTTTCAAGTGCGCCTCTTGAAAGCGAGAGGGGATGATCATGTCATGCAGTTTGCTGCCAATTGCCTCATCACGGGACCAACCAAAGATGATTGACGCATTGTTATTCCAACTGGTCACTACCCCCTGGTCATCCATCACTATGACGGCATCCAGGGCAGTTTCAATGATGATGTTCAGTTTTGCCTGACTCGCGCGCAATGCGATCATCAGGTTAACCTGATGATCTGCGGCAGCCCAGTAGTCAGACTCGCTGCCCCTGAAGCCATCGCGTTCGGCAATAAAATAGGCAGCAACGCGGACCATCTCGTTGCGTTCCTCCGGGCCGGGTTCCCATGCGCCATTGACTTGCTGAGCGGCGGAAGCAACGTCGGCTGCTGCCTTTTTGATTTTTAATTCAGACATTGTGATTCTCGTCTGCTATGCCATTGAAACATAGTACAGACTTTTAACGAGATTGGTTCGATGAATGATGCAATGTCATGGTGTAACCGACCTTATTCGAAAGCAGGGGTAGTTTAAAACCAGTACCGGGCTTACATCATGTAAAATTTCTGTTGCCGGCACTCATGTGCATGCGCAGCCATCAACACGATTATTATCAACAGGGACATCCCGTGCGCCTATTGTTTTGCAATACCTTACTCATCGCCAGTCTGCTTGCAGGCTGTGTAGGTGCATCTCCAGTTAACGACCAGAAGACTACCGACCAGACTACCGCTCACAGCATAACGCCGCTAGCAGGGCAATGGCCGAGCTACGGACGTGACTATAGTAACCAGCGTTTTTCACCGTTGAAACAGATCAACCGCGACAATGTCGCCCGGCTTGCACCAAGCTGGAGCTACAAAAGCGGTATCACTAACACCTTCCAGGCAACACCAATCGTAGAGGATGGCGTGATCTACCTGTCACTGCCGTTCGACCACGTGGTGGCGCTTGATGCGCGTAACGGCAGCGAGTTGTGGCGCTACGAGCATCAACGGCGCAAAGGCAGCGTGATGTGTTGCGGCCCGGCCAATAGAGGCGTGGCGGTGGGCTACGGCAAGGTTTTCATCGGCACGGTGGATGCCCGCCTGGTCGCGCTGGATGCCAAGACCGGCAAGGTGATCTGGGACATCGATGCCGTGTCTGGGGCTAGCGGTAACACGGAAGCGGCCGCGTCACTCGACAGTGGCGATCCGCTGAAAGGGGACAACGTCGCCGGAACGACCGGGGTCGGCATCAATATGGCGCCGGTGGTGTACCAGGGCAAGGTGATCATCGGCATCACCGGTGTCGGCTACGGTTTGCATCTGGATGCGCCGGTGGAAGGCGCACCGTTAGGTGCCGTGATCGGTGTAGATGGCCGTTACGGGCGCCCCGGATTCCTGGCCGCATTCGATGTTGCCAGCGGCAAGCGCGTGTGGCAGTTCGATACCATCCCCGCCCAGGGATGGGAAGGCAAGTTCGCTGCCACCACCCCGGATGGCATAGCGCTCAATCGCGATGTGGATGCGGAACGTGCCGCCGCGCCAGCTCACGCCGATTCCTGGCGTTTTGGCGGAGGTTCGGCATGGAGTACCCCTGCCATCGATGCGGCACGTGACCTGCTGTTTTTCGGCACTGGCAACCCCTCACCGCAGATGGAGGATGTGTCGCGCCCCGGCGATAGCCTCTACACCGTGTCTTTAGTGGCGCTGGATGCGACCAGCGGCAAGCTGCGCTGGTTTTACCAGCAAGTACCGCATGATGTGTGGGGGTATGATGTCGCCAGTCCGCCGGTATTGTTCAATGTCGAGCGCAACGGCAGGCAGATCGCCGCCGTGGGGCAGGCCAGCAAGCTGGGCTGGTATTACGTGCATGACCGCGAGACCGGCGAATTGCTGCTGAAGTCTGATGCCTTCGTGCCGCAAAACAATATGTTCGCCCATGCCACTGCGCAGGGTACGCGCATCTATCCTGGCGTATTCGGCGGTGTCAGTTGGTCGCCGAGCGCGGTGGATGAATCCAATGCCGTCGCGTACGTCGCCGCCATGCACTGGCCGGTGGTGTATACCTTGCATGAAACCCCGGCCAAGGGAGATAAGCCGGCGATCCGTTATTCTGCTGTGGAATCGACAGACGAAGCACGATGGGGTTTGATCTCTGCCGTTGACCTCAACTCCGGTCATTTGCGCTGGCAGCACAAGACGCCTGAACCACTGATAGGCGGCGTGCTGGCGACAGCGGGCGGATTGGTTTTTACCGGGGAGGGTAACGGCAACGTGGATGCGCTGGATGCTTCCAGCGGCAAACTGTTATGGCAGTATAAATGCGATGCGGGTGCGAATGCGCCACCCATTACCTATGAAATCGATGGCGTGCAATATATCGCGATCGCCGCCGGCGGCAGCCAGATCTTCGGTTTCAAACAAGGAGATGCACTGCGGGTGTTCGCGTTGGGGAAGTAAGCATGATAGCTTCCAGGGCAGTTATCAGGCTCTACTGAAAAACTGGTAGTTGTTGCGTCCTTTCTGCTTGGCAGTGTACATCGCGGTATCAGCACTCTTGATGAGGGTATCTGCATCCAGTCCGTCTTCAGGGTAGACGCTGATGCCGATACTTGTGCTGATGTGCAGTTTGTCTTTGGCTATGGTGTGTGGCATGGCCAGTTCCGTCAGTATCTTGTCGGCAATGAAAGTAGTCGCTTCGTTATTCTGGGCTTCCCCTAACAGGATCACAAATTCATCACCGCCCTGGCGGCAGACAGTATCGGAATGACGCACGCAATCACTCAGGCGGTGTGCCACTGATTGCAACAACTCGTCCCCGGCGGCATGCCCCAACGAATCATTGATGTGTTTGAAATTGTCCAGATCGAGAAAAAGCACAGCCAGTTGAGTGCCCGAGCGCTTTGCCAAGGCGATCGCCTGTCCCATGCGGTCTTCCAGTACTATGCGGTTGGGCAGATTGGTCAGGAAGTCGTGTTGTGCCAAATGAGCCATTTTTATGCTCATTGCCTTGGCTACACTGACATCGTGAAACACAATCACCGTTCCGGTAAGGTTTCCG
>Ga0265327_10000760_pt1 | contig 50081 bp, 48 predicted proteins | sample 41621metaG_FD_202089 | JGI IMG/M metagenome (GOLD analysis project Ga0265327, IMG submission 202089) | Rhizosphere microbial communities from Carex aquatilis grown in University of Washington, Seatle, WA, United States - 4-16-21 metaG | ecosystem: Host-associated > Plants > Roots > Rhizosphere... | reverse complement strand
GAGGTGTAGTGCGCGCTGAGCCGGAAGCCGCGCCGCTGCGAATACGAGCTCAGGAACCGGGGCACGCTGTCAAAGACCAACTGGCCGTTGGGGAAACGTTCGGCACACGCGGCGATCAGGTTGAAGACGGCATCCTCGGTCAGATACTGGAAGAGACCTTCGGCGGTGATGACCACCCCGCCGGCGTGGTCGACAGCGTCCATCCACGAGTGGTCCAGCGCGGACTGCGCGCACTGTCCGAGCCGATCGGACGCGGGGAGCAACTGCTGCCGAAGCGCGATGATCGGCGCCAAATCCACTGACAACCAAGTCATTTCGCCGTTGTCGACGCGCCAGAAGCTGGTCTGCAGCCCCTCCGCCAGTGCGACCACTGTCGCGCGCGGGTGGCGGGCCAGATAGTCGCGCGTGATCTCGTCGAACACCAGGGCCCGTAGTGCGGTCGCCTGGTGAGTACGGCCGAAATGCTCGTAGTCGTAATCGAGGCCGTCCCGCAGGGCGATCGCCACCGGGTCATCGATGATGCCGTCCGGACGAGCGGCCTCGGTGGCGCGTTGGTGCAGGGTGAGGAGCGCGGTTTCGGATACGCCGTCGAGATGGCGGGCGTCGATGACTGACATGGCCCCACCGTACGGCCGGTGATCACGCCGGCCGCACCGGCCCCGGCAACCGCTTGCCGTGACGTCGCGATAACCAGCTGTGGCATAGGAGATTTCGGTGGATCGGGAACTTTCCCGCTGCGGCGCCCGACTAGCTCTCGGTGACCGCACCGATTTGGCTGGCGCTACCGCCGGAAGTGCACTCGGCGTTACTGGCAGCCGGTCCGGGGCCGGGTTCGCTGCTGGCTGCCGCCGCGCAGTGGCACCAGCTCAGCGAGCAATACAGCCAGGCGGCCGCCGAGCTGTCGGCCATCTTGGCCGACGTGCACGCGAGCAGTTGGCAGGGACTCAGCGCCGCTCAGTACGTCGCATCGCACGTGCCCTACCTGGCCTGGCTGGAGGAGTCCGCCCTGGCGACGACCGCCACGGCCGCACAGCACGAGACGGTGGCCGCCGCCTACGGCACCGCCGTCGCGACCATGCCGACACTGGCCGAACTGGCCGCCAATCATGTGACGAACGCCGCGCTCGTGGCGACGAACTTCTTTGGCATCAACACAATTCCCATCGCGGTCAACGAAGCCGACTATGCGCGCATGTGGGTGCAGGCAGCCGACACCATGATCGTCTATCAGGCGGTCAGTGGGGCGGCCACGGCGGCGGTACCGACCGCGCAGCCTGCACCGTCCATCGTCGCGCCCGGCGGTGAAGTCCGGCAGTCGATGTCGAACACGTCCGCCGCGCCGAGTCAACCGCTGAGCGACCTCTGGCAGTTCATCTCGCAGCTCGGCACCACCGGCCAGGTCGACCAGCTGCTCGGGAACTTCACGCGCTTCTTCGAGCAATTGGGCTTCAATCCCGCTACATCCGCGGTGCTGGCCCTCGTGGCGCTCACGCTCTACGACATGCTCTGGTACCCGTACTACGCCTCCTATGCGCTGCTGCTGGCCCCGTTCTTCGCGCCGGCACTCAGCGCGCTCGCGGCGCTGGCCCTGGTGAAGTCGCCGGTGCCGCCGGTTGTGGACGCGGCGCCGGTGCCTGCCGTACGTTCGGCCGTCGAGCCCGCGGCTGCCGCGACGCACGCCCAGGCGGTCCCTCTCGTCCCCGCCATCCAGGCCGGTTTGCCGCAGGCCACCGGGCCGGCCACACCGACGCCGACCACAGCCGGTGCCGGTACCGCACCCACACCCAACCTGGTCTACGCCGTGGCCGGGCTGCCGCGACATGGGGTGGGGCCGGGGCCGGAGTCCGGCAGCGAGTCTCCCGACATCACCACCGACAGCGTCGGCGCAGTGGCGGCCGCGCGCGCAGTGGCTGCGGTCCGCGACCGCGCCAAGAGGGTGAGCCGCGGCCGGCGCGGAGCGCGCGGCTATCGCGATGAGCTGCCCGAGATGAAAGCCGATCTGACTGGTGCGGGCGGTGATCCGCCCGTCATCGTGCCCGGCCGGCACGGTGCCGGCCCGATCGGCTTCACCGCTGCGGTGACTGAAGCGAGCACAGCACCGACCGGAATGGTGGAGCGGATGCCGGTGGGTGAGCGCGCCTCGGCGCCACTGCTTCCGGCCACCTGGAACTCCGACGCCGAAGGTCACCTTCACCAGCGATAGCGCGAATTGCCCAGTGGCGCGGAACTTTTCTGCATGCCCCGGCGACTACAACAGATGAAGGCAACATATTGAACGACTTTCTGCATTGTGGGGCAAGGTATTTCGATGGCCCGCAGTCGCAGTGCAGCAAACTTGGGGAGGCGCGTCGATGACGCTCAATGTGCAGGGTCGAGGGCTCGGAGCGCAGGTCGTGGGAATCGACCCGAACGATCTGAGCAACATCTCGACGGACGAACTCCGCGAAATCGTCTACGAGAACAAGCTTGTCGTCCTGAAAGGCGTGAAGCCCTCGCCTGCGCAGTTCATCGAACTCGGCCGGATTCTCGGTGAAATCGTCACCTACTACGAGCCCGTCTACCACCACCACGAGCACCCTGAGATCTTCGTCTCCTCCACGGAGGAGGGGCAGGGCGTGCCACGTACGGGCGCGTTCTGGCACATCGATTACATGTTCATGCCGGAACCGTTCGCGTTCTCCATGGTGATGCCGATGACGGTGCCGGGCGCTGACCGCGGTACGTACTTCATCGACCTCAGCAAGGTGTGGGAATCCCTGCCGCCGGCCCGGCAGGAGCCGGTTCGGGGAACCCTCAGCACGCATGATCCGCGGCGCCACATCAAGATTCGTCCCAGTGACGTCTACAAACCGATCGGAGAGGTGTGGGACGAGATCAACCGCGCCACGCCACCGATCAAATGGCCGACGGTGATCCGGCACCCGCACACCGGACAGGAAATCCTCTACATCTGCTCGACCGGTACCAGCAAGATCGAAGACGGCGACGGCGAGCTACTGGACCCGTCGGTGCTGCACGAACTCCTCACGGCCACCGGTCAGCTCGACGCGGACTTCGCGTCGCCGTTCATCCACACGCAGCACTATGAAGTCGGCGACATCATCTTGTGGGACAACCGGGCGCTGATTCACCGGGCGAAGCACGGCACCACGACAGGCACGCTGACGACGTACCGGCTGACGATGCTCGACGGCCTGGTGACGCCGGGGTTCGCGGCGTGAGCGCCATCGAGCTGACGGCACCCGTCACCGAATCGGTTGACACTGAGCAGATTCCGGAAGAGCTCCTGGCCAGGGTACTGGAGCCGTATTCCTACAAAGGTTGCCGGTATCTCACCGACGCGACGTACCGCGCCACCGGCGACGCGATGTTCGCCACGGGAAATTTCAGTATTCCCGAGTCGGTGTACATCCGCAGCACCGGGCATTTCAACGCCGTCGAACTGGTGTTGTGTTTCAACCAACTCGCGTACTCCGCGTTCGCGCCGGCAGTCGGCCGCGGCGAGATCGACGGCTTTCGGGGCTGGTCGCTCGACGACTATTTCGAGAACCAGTTGTCCAGCATGCTGATCCGGTCGACCGCGTCGCGCTACAAGCGGCAGATCGATGCGCGAAAGTTCTCCGCCCGGCTGACGTGCGAGGGCATCGAGGTCGTCGAGCGGAGCTGGCGGTATCTGAAAGTCCCATGTGCCATCGAGTTTCACGACGACGCCGGCGGATCCGCATTCGGCGAGTTCGAACTCGCGATCCTCAACATACCGTGAGCACCGTGACCACTGTGCTGGGACGGCTGCTCGCGCAAGCACAGCGGCACCCGGAGGCCATCGCATTGCGGCGCTGCGATGGAACCAGCGTCATCCGCTACGGCCAACTCTCGTCGGTGGTGAATCGGCTGGCGGCCGAGCTGGACGGGCACGGGGTGTCTCGCGGTTGCCGGGTGTTCGTGATGTCCGACAACGGCCCCGAGACCTATGTCGCGGTGTTGGCCTGCGCGCGGCTCGGTGCCATCGCAGTGCTGGTGGATCGTGGCGTGCCGGCCGGGGCCGTCGCACGATTCGGTGAGATCACCAGTCCCAGCGCGATTTTGCTGACCCCGGGGATGGCGTCCACGGCGCTGCCCAGCGTTCTGCGCACCATCCCGCTGATCGCCGTCGACTTCACCGGTGACATTGCGCAGCCCGCCGACGTTGCGCCTGCCGTCATCCAACCGGAACTCACCGCCGATGACCCGTTGGCAATGATCTTCACCAGTGGGACCACCGGTGAGCCGAAAGCCGTGCTGCTGCCCAACCGGACTTTCTTCGCCGTCTCCGACATCCTGGCGCGCGAACAGCTGTCCTGGATCAGCTGGGTGGCGGGCGAGGCCACCTACTCACCGCTGCCGGCCAGCCATATCGGCGGACTCTGGTGGATCGTGAACTGCCTGCTGCACGGTAGCGAATGTGTCACCGGCGGTGAGAATTCCACGTCGCTGGCGGAGATCCTGAACGCCAACCAGATCGCCTCGACCTGTCTGGTGCCGACCCTGCTCACGCGCCTGGTCGCCGAGGTGAGGGCCGGCACGGCGTTGCCGCCGCTGCGGATGATCGGCTATGGCGGCTCGCGCGCCAGCGCGGCCGACGTGCAATTCGTCGAAGCGGCAGGCATTCACACGGCCCAGGTCTTCGGTTTGAGCGAAACAGGTTGTACGGCTTTGTGCCTGCCGACAGCTGACGGGTCGATCGCCCGGATCGAGGCGAGTGCGGTGGGACGGCCCTACCCGGGGGTCGAGGTCCGCCTTGCCGGCGGTGACAGCGCGGAGTCGGGCACGTTGTTGATCAAATCCCCGGCGAACATGTTGGGGTACTGGAACAATCCGGAACGCACGGCGGAAGTCCTGGTCGACGGCTGGGTCGACACCGGAGACATCTTCGAGCATGGTGCGGACGGCTACTTCTACATCAAGGGCCGGTCATCGGAGATGATCATCTCCGGTGGCGTCAACGTCGCGCCCGACGAGGTGGACCGGATTGCCGAGAGCGTTCCCGGAGTCGATGCGGCCGCCTGCTTCGAGATACCCGATGCCGAATTCGGTGCTCTGATCGGTCTTGCGGTGATCCCGGCCGGAGAACTCGACGACGCTCAGGTCCGCGCGCTCAAGCACGCCATCGCGGCGCGGTACCGGACCGAGTCGGAGCCCATGGCCAGGCCGTCGACCATCACGGTGGTATCGGAGATTCCGCGAACACAGTCCGGCAAGGTGATTCGGGCTGCCCTGGCAGCGGCGGTTCATGGCTGAGGCGGCCCGAGAACGGGTGCTGGCCGCCGTGGCCGAGGTGCTCTATATCGATGAATCCGATCTGTTCGACGGTGACGCGACCGATCTGCGGGAACTCGGTTTGGACTCGGTTCGATTCGTCCTGCTGATGAAACGTCTTGGCGTGGACCGGGAATCGGACCTGCCGAAGCGCTTCGCGAATGACCTCACGATCGCAGGCTGGGCGCGCGAGTTGGAGGTTCTCGGTGGCGGCAGCTGACGGTGGCCGGATCGACCGGGTTCCCTTGAGCGTTTCTCAGCAGAACATCTACCACGGCGTGCTGCAGGACCCTGATCCGTCGTTGTACCTGATCGGCAAGAATTATCGATTCCGGCCGCTGGCATCGGCGGCATTCCTGTCCGCGCTGGAAGCAACCGTGCTGGACAACCCCATTCAACTGTGCGTACTGGCACCGCCGCCGGCCGCTGCCGGGTATCCGGATCTTGTTGCCCGGCTGCGGTTTCAGGACATCGTTCACGTGCGGGCACAGACAGACCCGCCGGACCGGGCGCTCGCGGAGCTGTGGGCGGATGGCATCGTGCAGACGCCGCTGGTGCGCTACGTGGTCCATACCGACGCCAACGATCGCGTCGTCGGCATGGATGTGCACACCCATCACATCCTGCTCGACGGCGCGGCGACGGCGATCATCGAGGCCGACCTGGCGCGTCATCTGGGTGATGCCGGTCAGAAACCCGGCCCTGCAGAGGCTTTCGAAGCGCTCGCCGCGGCGCACCGCAGCGAGGGCGCGCACGTGACGCGAGCGACCGACCGTCATGTCGCCGCAGTACATCGCGAGCTGACCGAAGAGGCCCTGCGCGGAAATCCCGCCGTGGGTGGGGTCGATGCGGCACTCGGCACCGCTTGCCGGGGCGTGTTTCGGGAGTCACGCCGCGTCGCCGGGCCGGCCTACGACGAGATCATCGCGCTCGCCGAGGCCGAGCAGGTGCCGCTGAACATCCTGGTGTCCGCTGCGGCGGTGGCGGTACAGGCGAGCCTGCGCCAGAGTACCGACGGACTGCTCGTACATCCGGTGGATAACCGGTTCGGCGCACCGGAGCTGAATGTTGCCACCTGCCTGGTGAATTCGGTCGCCCAGTCGGTGCACTTCCCGCCGTTCGCCTCGGTCCGGGACGTGGTGACGGCGATCGACCGTGGCTATGTCAAGGCGGTGCGCCGCCGGTGGTTTCGTGAAGAGCGGTACCGCCGAATGTATCTGGCGATCACCCGGAGCGCGCAGGTTGAAGCGCTGACGGTGAATTTCATGCGTGGCCGCTGCGCCGTGGAACTCGGGCGGTACCTCTCCGAACCGCCGGTGGTCACCGATATCGGTCCGGTCGAGGGGATGACCGTGGCCTGCGTCCACGATGAAGCGCAGCACACCATCGACGTCGCCATCTGGATGCGGCTCGATCAACCGGAACCCGCAGAGCGAGCGAACATCGCGGACCGCATCGTGGCGGCACTGCAATCGATGGGCGCCCACTGGGACGAGCCGATAGCGTCGACGGTCGGTGACTGGTTCGGGCTCCGAGCCGACGGCAGGCTCGAGGCCGCCACCACGGTGCCGGTGCCGGTGCCGCCGGCGGTTGCCGCCCAGGCCTGGTTCCAGGACCGCGCGGTGGATCTGGACCAGTGCCGGGGCCCCGGAGTCGACCGGTGGATCGCCGAGATCGCCGGTGCCGGTTTCGATCCGGGCGACGTCCTGGTTTTTGTCGACGACGATTCGCAGCGCGCGGTGGAGTTGTTGATCGCGTGCCATCTGGCGGGTTGCGGTTACAGCGTCTGTGCGACGACCGACGACGTGGCCGTGCGGGTCGGCGCCGTCGCCGAACATTGCGCTGTCCGCGCCCACCCGGTCGACCTCGCCGCACCGCTTCGCGAGTTGGACACCGTGGCGCGGCAACTCGTGACGGACCGCATCGGCCTTGTCGCACAAGATGACCGGCTGGGGTCGCGCCTGGCGTATGTGATGCCGACATCGGGTTCGACCGGACGACCCAAACTGGTTCCGGTGACGCATGGTGCGTTGGCCACCTTCTGTGCCGCAGCGCGGGACGCATACCGGTGGGGGCCGGCGGACACCGTCCTGCAGTGCGCCCCACTCACATCGGACATCAGTGTGGAAGAAGTGTTCGGCGCACTGTCGGGTGGGGCGCGGGTGGTGCGGTCCGCCGCGATGCGTGCCGGCGACCTGCCGTCGTTGATCCGCGACGTCGCGGTGAACGTCGCAACGGTGCTCGATCTGCCCACGGCGGTCTGGCACCTGTTGTGTGAGGACGACGATGCGCTGGCGGCGCTGAGTGCGTCGGCGCTGCGCCAGGTGATCATCGGCGGCGAGGCGGTTCGCTCCACCTCCGTCGACAAGTGGCTGGGTGCCGGTGCCGGCCAAGGCATCTCCCTGCTGTCGACGTACGGCCCGACCGAGACCACCGTCGTCGTGACCCGGTTGCCGATCGGTGTCGACGAACCCGCCCAGGCTCGGGTCAGACTCGGGCACCCGCTGGTGCCCGACTCGGTGTTCGTCGGTTTCGGTGAGGTCGTCGTCGTGGGGGAGCCGGTGTCGGCGGGCTATCTCGGACTGCACAGCCCGAGTTTCGGCACGGTGCTCGCGCCGGATGGCTGCCGGCGTCGGGCCTTCGCCACCGGCGACCGGGTCATCAGGGACGCTGCCGGTTACCCGGTACTGGCCGGGCGCCGTGACGCGGTGGTCAAGATCGCCGGCAAGCGTTTCGACGTCGCCGAGCTGCTGCGCCGGTTATCGGCTGATCCGGCGGTGTCCGACGTCGCGGTGGAACCAGCCGGAAACGGGCTGGGGATCTGGTTCCAAACCCCGCAGTCCCGGGCCGGCGACGACGACCTGGCGGCCGCCGCCCGGCTGCGGAGCATCGCGCGAGCGCTGGGCGTGCCGGCGTTCGTGGTGACCGGCGTACCGGCCATCCCACGGCAGCCCAACGGCAAAGTGGACCGCGCGAAACTGACTGCGGTGATTGAGATTGCGGGCGACGAAGGCGATCGCGATCCGCGGGCCGCCGCGCTGGCCGAGCTCTGGAGTCGCACGCTGGAACGCCCGATCCGGCCGGACACGTCATTGTTGGATGCGGGGATCGGTTCCTTGGACCTGATCCGAATCCTGCCCGAAACCCGGAAGTTCCTCGATTGGCAGCTGTCCATTCTCGACCTGATCAGCGCCGACACCGCCGCCAACGTGGTCGGCTGTCGTCCCGACGTCGATGCCTGGATGGACGACGAAACCGCGGCCGGGATAGCCCACGATCTGGCCGCGCTCGAACAGCCAGGACGGACCGTTGCCGGCCGTCGGCGACCATTCGGCCATGACGCACAGACCGTGGTCGTCCTCGGCGCCTCGGGAATTCTGGGCACCGGATTCGCCCGGGCGGTTCTCGATCGCAAGCAGTCCGGGCAACGCTGTCCCGACGTGGTGTTCGCCGCGAGATCGCTACTGCCGGAACATGACCCGTGGTCTACCATGCGATCGGTCGCCGGCGTGGACATCGTCGACCACCACGACGACTTCGGTGCCGATGGACTGGGCGCCCTCCTGGACGCCGTCGGCGCCGGCACCGTGGTGAACTGCGTCGGCAACACGAACGTGTTGGCGCCCTACCACCGCCTTCGCGCGGCCAACGTTTCCGCGGTGGCGTCGATCGCCGAAGCGTGTGCGCAGCGCGGCACCAGGCTGGTGCACCTGTCGACCTTCGTGGTGGATGCCGATGTGACGGCGGCCCGCGTGACCGACCCCCGCTTCGCGCCGTACCCCTATGCCGCCTCGAAGTCGTTGGCGGAGCTGATCGTTGCACGGACGGACGAACTGGACTTCACGGTCGTACGGCTGCCCAGGGTGCTCGGCGATGCCCGCCAACTCGAGCGGTCCTCGGACATCCTGGTCGCGATCGTGGATGCCTGCGCCGCGTTGGGGGCCTGTCCCGTGGTGCCATTGACCGAAGAGGTCACCACCGGCGTGGCCGCCGCACACGGCATTCTCGGGCTGGTTCCCGAGCTGTCGCAGGCCGTCGATTTGGGCCGCGGCATGACGGTACTGCGCGGCGAGAAGGTGCCCTATACCGAGTTCCTCCGCGGCCACGGGTTCGATGCCATCGATATGGCGGAGTGGAGAGAACGGCTGGATCGCAGTGCGTGGGCCGTCCGAAATCCGTTGCGGTGGGCGGTGATCGATGCGTGGGCCGGCTTGGGCGCCAGGTTGCGGGACCGCACGTACGCCGAGTACCTGAGCGGGTATCCGACGATCGACCTCGACTTCGGGTCCGTCGCCGAAGTACGCACCGCCGTGCCGCGGCTCGACGAACTGATCGGGACAACGAGCGGGCACCGCTCCGGACAGTGAGGAATCACGTTGACTGAATTGACCACACCGCGCCCCGACGCATCGGGCACCCGACTGATCCATCTCGACGTGACCGGCATGTCCTGTGTGATGTGCTCCGGACGGGTGACCAAAGCACTCAACAAGATCGACGGGGTCCGGGCCACCGTCAGCTTCGCCACGAAGACCGCGACCGTGGAAATCGAGGGTGACGTCGGCTCGGCCGTGCTGTGCGAGGCGGTGCAGGCCGCCGGCTACGGCGCGGAGCCGCGGCTCACCGCGCCTGAGGTGACGGCCGACCCACCGGGTCCGCTTCGGCGCAGATTGGGCGAAGCCTTCGACTGGATCATCTCCCGATGACTGTTCTGTCCTAATTTGTGGGGTCCGTGGCGTAGACGCCATTGGGGATGGCGGCGCACGATGGATGCGTGACGCGATCTGTGGTGGTGCTCGGCTTTCGCGGGGTGCAGGCCCTCGACGTGGTCGGCCCCTTCGAGGTGTTCACCGGAGCCACGCTGCAACTGGCCGCGATGGGCCGAGGAGGCGAGGGTTACGCGCCGATCCTCGCGGCGGCCGACGGCGGTCCCGTCGCGACCCTGACCGGGCTCGAGTTCGTCGCCAAGCCGCCGCCCGATCCGAAAGAGCCGATCGACACCATCGTGTTGCCCGGCGGTATGGGGGTCGACGAGGCCCGGGGGAACCCTGCCGTCATCGACTGGATTCGCGCCGCCGCACCGCACGCGCGCCGGGTCGTCAGTGTCTGCAACGGCGCGTTCCTGGCCGCGGAGGCCGGTCTGCTCGACGGCTGCCCGGCCACCACCCACTGGGCGTCCGCTGACAAACTCGCCCGCGAGTTTCCCTGCATCGCAGTCGATCCCGACCCGATCTTCATCCGAAGTTCTGATCGGGTGTGGACGGCGGCCGGCGTCACCGCGGGCATCGATCTGGCGCTCGCCCTCGTCGAAGACGACTACGGCACCGATGTCGCCCAGGACGTGGCCCGCTGGCTGGTCCTGTACCTGCGCCGGCCCGGCGGGCAGACACAGTTCGCGCCGCCGGTCTGGATGCCGCGCGCCAAGCGGGAACCGATCCGCGACGTGCAGGAGCTCATCGAAGCCGAACCTGCCGGGGCGCACAGTGTTCCGGAGCTGGCGCGCGTCGCCGCGATGAGCCCGCGGCACTTCACCCGCACCTTCACCGCCGAGGTGGGAGAGCCGCCCGCCGCCTACGTCGAGCGTGTCCGCACCGACGCCGCCCGCAGGCAACTCACCGAGACCGACGACACCGTCACCGCCATCGCGGCCCGCTGCGGTTTCGGCAGCGCCGAGACGCTGCGCCGCAGTTTCGTTCGGCGCGTTGGGGTTTCACCAGACCAGTACCGCAAGACGTTCGCTTAGGGAGAGATCATGCAAGTTGCCATCGTCGTGTACCCGGGATTCACGGCCCTCGACTTCATCGGGCCGTACGAGTGTCTGCGCTGGCTGCCCGACACCGAGGTCCGCTTCGTCTGGCACGAGCCCGGCCCGATCGTCGCGGACTCCGGCGTGCTGCTGGTGGGGGCCACCCACTCGTTCGACGAGACCCCGTCGCCCGACATCATCCTGATCCCCGGCGGATTCAGCACCATGGAGCACGCCCGCGACGAGAAGCTGTTGGACTGGCTCCGGCGGGCGCATGAGACCACCCAATGGACAGCGTCGGTCTGCTCGGGATCGGTGATCCTGGGCGCGTCCGGGCTGCTGGCGGGCAAGCGTGCGACATCGCACTGGGCGGCCGTGCAGCTGCTGCGCACCTTCGGCGTCGAACCCGTCACCGACGAGCGGATCGTGCAGTCGGCCGACCGCATCGTCACCTGCGCGGGAGTCTCGGCCGGCATCGACCTCGGCCTGTGGCTGGCGGCGCAGATCGGTGGCGAAGACAAGGCCAAGGCCATCCAGCTGTCCATGGAGTACGACCCGCAGCCACCGTTCGACTCCGGCCACATGTCGAAGGCCTCGGCGGCCACCAAGGCCAGCGCGACCGCGCTGATGTCCCGTGAGCTGCTCAAACCCAGACAGCTCAAGGCCACCACGGCGCTGCTCTGGGACCAGGCCCTCAAGCGCGTCCGTTCCCGCCGCTGACGGGTCCAGTAACCTCGGCCGGGTGAATCTGGCATACGACGACCGCGGCGGATCCGGCGAGCCGGTGCTGTTCATCGCCGGACGAGGCGGCGCGGGCCGCACCTGGCATCTGCACCAGGTGCCGGCGTTCCAGCGGGCCGGCTTCCGCTGCATCACCTTCGACAATCGCGGTATCGGCGCCACGGAGAACGCCATCGGCTTCTCGACCGACCAGGTGGTCGCGGACACCGCCGCGTTGATCAACAAGGTCGTCGGCGGCCCGGTGCGCGTCGTCGGGGTGTCGATGGGGTCGTTCATCGCCCAGGAGCTCATGGTCGCCCGGCCGGAGCTGGTGTCCTCGGCGGTGTTGATGGCCACGCGCGGCCGGGAGGACCGCGCCCGCACATTCTTCCGGGAGGCGGAGCGCGCGCTGCTTGCCGCCGGTATCGAGCTCCCACCTGAGGTGGACGCGAAAAACCGTCTGCTGGAGAACTTTTCACCGAAGACCCTGAACGACGACCGAGCGGTCCAGGACTGGATCGAGATGTTCACCATGTGGCCGACCAAGGCCACGCCGGGCCTGCGCGCTCAACTGGCCGTCGCGCCGGAGACCAACCGGCTGCCGGCCTACCGTCAGATCGCGGTGCCGGTACAGGTGATCGGATTCGCCGACGACGTCGTGCTGCCGCCGCACTTGTCGAAGGAGGTGGCCGATGCCATCCCGTTGGGCCGCTACCTGGAGATCCCCGACGCCGGCCACCTCGGATTCATCGAGCGTCCCGATGCGGTGAACGCGGCCGTGCTGGAGTTCTTCGCCGCCAACCCGACGTCGGCAGGGCCGACCGGTTAGGCCCTGTGACACGCTGTAGTTATGAACCCGTCGACGATTCAGGCGCGGGTCGTGGTCGACGAACTGATTCGCGGCGGCGTCCGCGACGTGGTGTTGTGCCCCGGTTCGCGTAACGCACCGCTGGCGTTCGCGCTGGCAGACGCCGACCGCGCCGGCCGCTTGCGGCTGCATGTCCGCATCGACGAGCGCACCGCCGGTTACCTGGCCGTCGGTCTCGCTGTCTCCGCCGGCTCGCCCGTGTGCATCGCGATGACGTCGGGCACCGCGGTGGCGAATCTCGGTCCGGCGGTGATCGAGGCGAACTACGCCCGGGTGCCGCTGATCGTGCTGAGCGCCAACCGCCCCTACGAACTGCTCGGCACCGGCGCCAACCAGACGATGGAGCAGCTGGGCTATTTCGGCAACCAGGTGCGGGCCACCATCAGCCTCGGCCTCGCCGAGCCGGAAGATGCCGCGGCCTGGGCTCACTCCAATGCGCAGTGGCGGTCGGCGACGTGCCGGGTCCTGGCGGCCGCCAAGGGTTCTCGCACCGCCAATGCCGGGCCCGTGCAGTTCGACATTCCGTTGCGGGAGCCGCTGGTGCCCGACACCGGGGATGACGAACCGTACTGCCCTGACGGCCGTCCCGACGGCCGGCCGTGGACCTACACCCCGCCCGTCACGTTCGACCAGCCCCTCGAGATCGACCTGACGGCGGACACCATCGTCATCGCCGGTCACGGCGCGGGCCGCCACGAGAACCTGGCGCACCTGCCGACCGTCGCCGAACCGACCGCGCCCCCGGCCGACAACCCGCTGCACCCGCTGGCGCTGTCGCTGGTCCGGCCGCACCAGGTGATCATGTTGGGCCGGCCTACGCTGCACCGGCCGGTGTCGACGCTGCTCGCCGACCCGTCGGTACCCGTCTACGCACTGACCACCGGCCCGCGCTGGCCCGACGTGTCCGGCAATTCGCAGGCCACCGGCACCCGGGCCATCACCTCCGGCAGCCCGGACCCGGACTGGCTGCGGCGCTGCGCCGAAGCCAACACCCGTGCCGAAGACGCCGTACGCGACCAGTTGGCGGCCTATGAACTGACCACCGGCCTGCACGTGGCGGCCGCGGTCGCCGACGGTCTGCAGCCCGGCGACCAACTGGTGCTCGGTGCGTCCAACCCGGTGCGTGACGCCGCACTGGTCGGGCTGAACGCGCATGGCATCTCGGTGCGGTCCAACCGCGGCGTCGCCGGCATCGACGGCACGGTCTCCACCGCCATCGGCGCCGCGCTGGCCCACACCAGCGGCCGGACCGTCGCGCTCATCGGTGACCTGACCTTCGTCCACGACAGCTCGGGCCTGCTGATCGGCCCCACGGAGCCGACGCCGAAGGCGCTGACCATCGTGGTCTCCAACGACAACGGCGGCGGCATCTTCGAGCTGCTCGAGCAGGGCGATCCCCGGTTCTCCGACGTGTCGTCCCGCATCTTCGGCACGCCGCACGACGTCGATGTCGCGGCCCTGTGTCGGGCGTACCACGTCGAATGCCGGCAGGTGGAGGCCGACGGACTGGCCGCCGCGCTGCGCGAACCGTTCGAGGGGATGCGCGTGCTGGAGGTCAAGGCCGACCGGTCCACCCTGCGTTCGTTGCACGCATCGATACGGGCGGCGATCAAGGGCGTTCCGTGATCCCGGAAAACCTGCGCTGCAGGCTGAACACGTTGTGGGACAACCTGATTCTGCGTGTCTTCGGCAACGGCAAGGAAACCCGGTCGCAGCGCGTCATCCGCCGGATCCGGATCGGCATCGTCATCACGGCCTGCCTGGTGACCCTGCAATCGGTGCTGCTGGTTCTCGGTGCGTGGCGCAATGACCAACAGATCGAGCACCACATGGGCACCGCGGCGGCCGAGGTGCTCTCGGCGGGTCCGCGGCGCTCCACCATCGAATTCGTGACACCCGACCGGGTCACCTACCGGCCCGAGCTCGGCGTGCTGTACCCGTCCGAGCTCGAGACCGGGATGCGCATCTACGTCGAATACGACCGCAGCAACCCGGACCTGGTGCGGGTGCAGAACCGCAACGCGTCCCTGGCTGTCATCCCGGCCGGATCGATCGCCGTGGTGGGCTGGCTGGTCGCCGGTGCGCTGCTCGGCATCGTGACGCTCGTGCAGCGCCGGCTGGGTTAGGTCTGCCGGCCTCCGGTCAGCTTCGCCAGCCACCCGGCCTCCTGGATGTCCACCACGGTGTTGCCGGCGAGGTCGTACACCGTCGGGGTACCCGCGTCGCCGTCGCGGATTTCCTGCAGCCGGCCCTCGTTGGTCAGCGTCATCTCGTCGACGTCGACGGCGCGTTCACCGGCCTGGATGCTGGCCACGGACTCGGCGCTGACGCCGGAGTCGGCGGCCCACCCCGCGAGCTGGCTGTCCGACGGTGCCGACCCGCCCGGATTCTGGTGGCCCCACAGCGTCGCGACGTACGCCTGCAGCGCGGGCGCCGACGTGCCGTGCGCGGCGGCCAGGAACATCGCGTTGGCGACCTTGGCCGAATAGCCGTGCTCGGTGTCCAGGAAGGTCACCGGGCGGTAGGTGACGGTCAGCAGGCCGAGGGCGATCAGGCTCTTCATCTCCGGCCCGTCGGTGTCCTGCAGGTGCGCGCAATGGGTGCACTGCGGCTCGGTGTACACCTCGATCTGCGCCGGGGCGTCGGGCCGGCCCGCAATGATGCCGAAGCCGTCCGCGGTGATGGAGACGCCCGGCAGATCCGGGTCCCGCTGCGCCGATCCGGTGACAGTGCGACCACAGCCGGTGAACACGAGGAGGACGACCAAAGCGTTGGCCAACACAGGGATCAGCCGAGGTAGACGCATGGCGACCCCTTTCTCGCCCCGGTGCGGAAGACGATACCGGGGGTACCCGAGTTGTGCGTGTCTTCGCGTCGCGTACCCCTGTCGGTCACCTGACGGTCAGGCTGCGCTGCCAGCCTGCAGGTGTGCGAGTTGCGATCGTGGCGGAGTCCTTTCTCCCGAATGTCAACGGCGTCACCAATTCGGTGCTCCGGGTGCTCGAGCACCTCCGCCGGAACGGCCATGAGGCGCTGGTCATTGCACCGGACACCCCGCGGGGTGAAAGACCCGCAGACACCTGCCACGGAGATGTTCCCGTGCATCGCATCCCGTCGCGGATGTTCCCCAAGGTGACGTCGTTGCCGCTGGGGGTGCCGCGGCCGCGAATGGTGCGGGTGCTGCGCGATTTTCGTCCGGACGTGGTGCACCTGGCCTCGCCGGCGTTGCTCGGCTACGGCGGGCTGCACGCCGCGCGTTTCCTCGGCGTCCCGACCGTCGCGGTGTTCCAGACCGACATCGCCGGTTTCGCGCAGAGCTACGGCGTCGGCATGATGACGAAAACCGCATGGGCCTGGAACCGGCACCTGCACTCACGTGCCGACCGGACCCTCGCCCCGTCCAGCGCGACGATGGAAGACCTTGTCACCCATCGGATTCCGCGTGTGCACAAGTGGGGCCGCGGCGTCGACGTCACCGGTTTCGCGCCGTCGGCGCGCAGTGCCGCGCTGCGGGCGCAGTGGTCACCCGACGGCAAGCCGGTGGTGGGCTTCGTCGGCCGGCTGGCGCCCGAGAAGCACGTGGAACGCCTGGCCGCGCTGGCCGGCCGTGATGACCTGCAACTCGTGGTGGTCGGCGAGGGAATTGACCAGGCCAAGCTCCAAAAGTTGCTGCCCACAGCAGTTTTCACCGGTGCGCTGTACGGCCGGGAGCTGGCGGTCGCCTACGCCAGCATGGACGTGTTCGTGCACCCGGGGGAGCACGAGACGTTCTGTCAGGCGGTCCAGGAGGCCATGGCGTCGGGTCTGCCGGTGATCGCCCCGGACGCGGGCGGCCCACGCGACCTGGTGACGCCCATGCACACCGGATTGCTCTTGCCGGTACCGGATTTCGAGGCGTCGCTGCCGGCCGCGGTGGATCATCTGCTGTCCGAACGGTCCCGCTATTCGCTGGCCGCACGGCGCAGCGTGTTGGGCCGCACCTGGCCCGCCGTGTGCGACGAGCTGCTGGGCCACTACGCCGCCGTGCTCGGCGAGCGCCGCGCCCTCGCTGCCTAGTTTTTTCCGCGAGCCGGCCTGGGGGTACCTCCCGCTCGCGGGGGAGTTTGTACGGCGACACGCGGTATTTCGTGTGCAGATTCGTCACGCTCGCGGCCGCCGAGCGTGACGAATCTGCACGACAGTCAGCTCACGTGGACCAGGTCGTAGACGTACGAACGGTCGTCCTTGCGGCTCACCCAGACGCCCTCGGGCGGCCGGTAGCCGAGCCCCGCGTAATCGAATGGGCGACTGGACACCACATCGGATTCCGTGCACACCGCCCAGCCGAAGTGCGGCAACCGCCGAACCCAGATATCCAGGTCGACGCGCTTGTACGAAGGGAAGCCGTGCGCCTCACCGTCTTCGACGAACTCGTAGGTCACCCCATCGACCCGTCGGACGAATTTCAGTCCCGCCATCTCGTCCTCAGCCCTGCGCCAACTCGGACACCGGCTGCCACTCTTCCCAGGTGCGCAACCGGTTTTCATAGTCGGCCTTGGCGATCTGCAGTGGCGCGCTGCCGAAAAAGACTCGTAGCGGCGGCTTTTCGGCGTCGACGATCTTGAGTACCGCGGCCGCTGATGCCTCCGGATTGCCCGGCACCGCGTTGCGCTCGCCGCGCCAACGCGCGACGTCCGCGCGCAGTCCGTCGTACTCCGGCAGCTCCGCGGTCCGCTTCGCCGACGCGCCGCCCCAGTCCGTCGAGAATCCGCCCGGTTCGATCAGCGTGACGTGAATTCCGAAGCGCTCCACCTCGGCGGCCAGCGACTGCGACAAACCCTCCAGCGCCCACTTGGACGCGTGGTACGCGCCGAGGCCCGCGAACGCACTGATGCCGCCGATCGACGACACCTGGATGATGTGCCCGCTGCCTTGCGCCCGCAGGTACGGCAGCGCGGCCTGAGTGATCCACAGCGCGCCGAAGACGTTGGTTTCGATCTGGTCCCGGGCGTCCGCCTCGGACAGCTCCTCGACGAAGCCGAACTGGCCGTAGCCCGCGTTGTTCACGACGACGTCGAGGCGGCCGAAGTGCTCGTGCGCGGCCTGCACCGCGGCGAAGTCGGCGTCCCGGTCGGTGACGTCGAGTGCGATCGGAAGCAGCGCATCGCCGTACTTGGCCACCAGGTCGTCGAGCGTCGACACGTCCCGCGCCGTCGCGGCCACCTTGTCGCCGCGCTCCAGCGCCGCTGCCGTCCACTCGCGTCCGAAGCCGCGCGATGTCCCCGTGATGAACCAGACTTTTGCACCCATGCGGCTTACAGCTCCCGCGGTGGCCGTTCCATTCCCAACCCCGCCGCAGACGCGGGGCGCAGGACCAGCCGGTAGCGTCATATCCGTGAGTCGCGCGTCATTGGAGAAGGATCCGCACGAGGTTGCGTCGATGTTCGACGGCGTCGCCCGTCGCTATGACATCACCAACACCGTGCTGTCCCTGGGGCAGGACCGGTTCTGGCGGCGGCAGACGCGAGCCGCGCTGGGCATCGGCCCAGGTGACAAGGTGCTGGATCTGGCCGCCGGGACCGCGGTGTCGACCGTCGAGCTCGCCACGTCGGGCGCCTGGTGCGTGGCCTGCGACTTCTCGGTCGGGATGCTGGCCGCCGGGGCGGGCCGGAACGTCCCGAAGGTGGCCGGCGACGCCACCAAGCTGCCGTTCGACGACGGCGTCTTCGACGCGGTGACCATCAGCTTCGGGCTGCGCAACGTGGTCGACTTCAGCGCAGGCCTGCGCGAGATGGCCCGGGTGACCCGGCCGGGCGGCCGTCTGGTGGTGTGCGAGTTCTCCACTCCCGCCAACCGCTTGTTCGCCACGGCCTACAAGGAGTATCTGATGAAGGCGCTCCCGACGATGGCGACCGCGGTGTCGTCCAACCCCGATGCGTACGTCTACCTCGCCGAGTCGATCCGGGCGTGGCCCGATCAGGACGACTTGGCCCGCCAGATCGAGGCGGCCGGCTGGTCGCAGGTGCGCTGGCGCAACCTGACCGGGGGGATCGTCGCGCTGCACGCCGCAGTCAAGCCTTGAGCATCCCCGTGCTCGCCGTCGCCGGCTTCCTCGGCGCGGGTAAGACCACGCTGCTGAACCATCTGCTGCGCAACGGGCGGGGCGCGCGAATCGGCGTGCTGGTCAACGACTTCGGATCCGTCAACATCGACGCCATGTTGGTCGCCGGCCAGGTCGACGCCATGGCGTCACTGTCCAACGGGTGCATCTGCTGTGTCGCCGAGGACGGTGAGGTCGCCGAGATGCTGGGCAAGCTCGCGGCGGTGCGCCCGGCCCTCGACCTGATCGTGGTGGAGGCCAGCGGCGTCGCCGAACCGCCCGCCGTGGCGCGCACCATCATGACCGCCGACTCGGCGGACTTCCACTACGCCGGTCTGGTGTTGGTGGTCAACGGATGCGAGCCGCAGTTCGGGCACGGGCTGCCGGTGGCAGACCTCGTGGTGCTCAACCGGGCCGGCGAAACCACCGACTTCGATGACGTGGTGGCCCGGATTCGCGCGCAGAATCCGCGAGTCCCGGTGCAGCCCACCGATTTCGCGCGGATCGACCCGACGCTGCTCATCGATGTCCCGGAACGCGCCCCGCAGGCGCAGCTGTCCTTCGATGAGCTGTTGCATGACGAACACGACCACGAGCACCCCGTCTACCAGGCTGTCGAATACACCACCGACGACGTGCTGAACCCCCGCCGCTTGCTCGCGCTGCTGCGGGACCGCCCCGAAGGCCTTTACCGGGCAAAGGGTTTCGTCGACTTCGGTAAGGGACACCGGTACCTGCTGCAGCTGGTCGGCGGGTCGCTGCGGCTGCAGAAACGGCGGGGCACCGGCACCCAACTGGTGTGCATCGGCACCGGCATGGACACCGACGAGGTGCGCGCGGCGCTGCACGCGTGCACCACCGAACCGGCCGACGAGAACGCGATCCTCGGTGTCCACAAGTACGTCGTGCAGTAGCCGCGGGCGCGAGATCGACGTTGACTGCGAACTGACGTCGCAAAAGATCGAGTGCGAGTGTGCGTGGGTTCGCAGTCAACGCCCGCAGTCGCGCCAGATATCCTGACCCCTCACCTGAGTTCGAGGAGATGTGTTGTTCAAGGTCAATGAGTACTTCGATGGCAAGGTCGCATCGATCGCGTTCGCGCCCGCCGAGGGCCCCGCGACCGTCGGCGTCATGGCCGTCGGCGAATACGAATTCGGCACCTCGAGCCTCGAGATCATGCATGTGGTGTCCGGCGCCCTGACCGTCAAGCTGCCCGGCAGTGACGAGTGGGAAACCTTCGCCGCCGGAACGCAATTCACCGTGCCGGCCGACAGCAAGTTCGGCGTCCGCGTGGAGGTCGAGACCGCGTACCTCTGCGAATACCGGTAACTTTCCGCCCACGGTGAACTTGGTCGCGACTTTCCGGAAAGTCGCGACCAAGTTCACATTCGGCACCAAGATGGGGCCATGCCCTATGGACGCCTCGCTGACCCTGACTGCACTATCGGCACCGACCCTCGCGCCGACCCGCGCATGGTCAAGGCTCTCGCCGCGTTGGGGATGGACGGCCGTCTTCCCGAGGCCGACCTGACGGTCGACGCACCGCTGGCACAGCGCCTGGAGTTCGTCACGTTCGCCGAACTGGGGACGGGCGCGGTGCTGAAGATGTTCGGGGCGCAGGCCCCCATCGCTGAAGGCGTCACCACCTCGACGACCACCATCACCGGCGCCGACGGCAACGAGATCACGCTGTTCATCAGCCGGCCCACCGATTCCGACGGTCCGCTGCCCGCTCTCGTGCACCTGCACGGTGGCGGCATGGCGATCTGTAGTGCCGCGGACATCCAGTACGTCCGGCTGCGCGAAAACCTCGCGGCCGCAGGCCTTGTCGTCGTCGGCGTCGAGTTCCGTAACTCCGGCGGCGCGCTCGGCCCGCACCCGTTCCCGGCCGGCCTCGACGACTGCGCCGCTGCTGTCCGGTGGACGGCAGCCAACAAGGACGAACTCGGCGTCACCCATCTGATCGTGGCGGGGGAGTCCGGTGGCGGGAACCTCACGCTGACGGTCGCGCTGAAAGCCAAGCGGGAAGGGTGGATCGGCGAGATCGCCGGCGTCTATGCCCAGTGCCCCTACATCTCGAACCGCTGGCTGGAGGACACCGACGAACTGCCGTCGCTGCGCGAGAACGACCAGTACTTCATCAGCCGCCTGCAGTTGGCCCTGCTGGGCTCGGTCTACGACCCGGACCGCGAGCATGACGACGACGGCACCTGCTGGGCCGCGGCGGCCACCGATCTGGAGTTGGAAGGCCTTCCGCCGCATGTCATTTCGGTCAACGAGCTGGACCCGCTGCGCGACGAGGGCCTGATCTACTACCGCAGGCTCGCCGCGGCCGGCGTCAGCGTCGTCGGCCGCATCGTCGCCGGCACCTGCCACGCCGGCGACATCCTGCTGGCCGGTGCCATGCCCGACGTGTTCGCCGCCACCGTCCGCGACATCGTCGGGTTCGCGCGGTCGCTCAGCTGAACGGCTTGCGCTGATCCAGCCGGCGCGAGCCTCGTCCGGCCCGTCGCCAGAGGCGGGCAACCATATCGGTGTCCTCTTCGGTCACCAGGTTGCCCATGGCGCGGACCGCGACCGTCATCAGGTACTGCGACCGCATCGCGACCGGTCCCGTCAGTGGCAGGAACCTCGGCACGGTCAGCAGGATCGCCAGCCGCCGGGCGACGGAGAACCCGGCGGCGTAGTGCTCTTGCAGCACCGCAGGCCAGGCCACGCTGAGGTCACCCGAGCCGAGCAGATCGGCGGCCAGCCGTCCGGTCTCCAGGCCGTAGTCGATGCCTTCACCGTTGAGTGGGTTGACGCAGGCCGCCGCGTCGCCGATCAACATCCAGTTCGGCCCCGCCACCCCGGACACCGCGCCGCCCATCGGCAGTAGCGCCGACTTGGCCAGCCGCGGCTGACCCTCGAAGCCCCACTCTTCGCGCCGCAGGTCGGTGTAGTGCGCGAGCAGCGGGCGCAGCGCGGCGTCGGCCGGACGTTTCTCGGTGGCCAGCGCACCTACACCGATGTTCACGTCGCCGTTGCCCAGCGGGAAAATCCAGCCATAGCCCGGCAGCACTTCACCTTCGGGGGAGCGCAACTCCAGGTGCGAGGTGATCCACGGTTCGGCGTGCCGCGGCGTCTCGAGGTAGGCGCGGATGGCCACCCCGTAGACCGTCTCCTGATGCCACTCGCGGCCCAGCACGCGGCCCAGTGTCGATCGGGCACCGTCGGCCACGATGAGTTCGCCTACGCCGATCTCCTGGCCGTCATCGAGCTTCACCGTGCGCACTCGGCCGGCGGCGTCGTGTGCCACGCCGACGGCCTTGACACCCAGCAACATCTTCGCGCCGGAATCGGCCGCGACCTGCCGGATCCGGTCGTCGAGCTCGGTGCGGGGCACCGCACTGCTGGTCGCCGGGAACGACGGCCCGGGCCACCGCACTTCGCGCTCGGCGCCGAAGCCGGCCAGGCGCAGCCCGTGATGGCTGACGCGGCCCTCGAGCCACTCGCCGAGCCCGAGTTCACGGAGTTCCGCGATGGCCCGCGGGGTCAGCCCATCGCCGCACGCCTTGTCCCGGGGGAACTGTGCCGAGTCGATGACCAAGACGTCGCGGCCACGGCGCGCTGCCCAGGCGGCAGCGGCGGAACCTGCCGGCCCGGCTCCGACCACGACCACATCTGCGTGCACGACCATGTCGCCCAGTATGTTGGACCCATGAAGACACCAGCGACAGTGGTCGCGGGCGTGGACTTTGGTGACGCCGACTTCGCCGCGCAGGTTCGTGACGCGGTGGCGCGCATCGAAGACCTGATGTCGACCGAGTTGGGCAAAGCCGACGAGCTGATGGCCGAGGCGGTCCAGCACCTGTTCCAGGCCGGCGGCAAGCGGTTCCGGCCGCTGTTCACCGTGCTGTCTGCGTCGCTGGGGCCCGATCCCGACAACAACGACGTCGCGATCGCCGGCGCCGTCATCGAGCTGGTGCACCTGGCGACGCTGTACCACGACGACGTCATGGACGAGGCCCAGGTGCGGCGCGGCGCGGACAGCGCCAACGCGCGCTGGGGCAACAACATCGCGATCCTGGCCGGTGACTACTTGTTCGCCACCGCGTCGCGCCTGGTGTCCCGGCTGGGACCCGACGCCGTCCGCGTCATCGCCGACACCTTCGCCCAGTTGGTGACCGGCCAGATGCGCGAGACGCGCGGCGCCGTCGAAGGTGCCGACCCCGTCGAGCACTACCTGAAGGTCGTCTACGAGAAGACGTCGTGCCTGATCGAGGCGTCCGGGCGGTTCGGCGCCACGTTCTCCGGCTCCAGTGAGGAGCAGATCGAGCGGATGAGCCGGCTCGGCGGCATCGTCGGCACCATCTTCCAGATCTCCGACGACATCATCGACATCGACAGCGACCCCGATGAGTCGGGCAAGGTGCCCGGTACCGACCTGCGCGAAGGCGTGCACACCCTGCCGGTGCTGTACGCGCTGCGGGAAACCGGGCCCGACGCCGACCGGCTGCGGGTGTTGCTGGCCAAGCCCGTCGACGACGACGCCGACCTTGCCGAGGCGCTGGCGTTGCTGCGCGCGTCGCAGGGCATGGTCGAGGCCAAGCGCACCGTGCGGCGCTTCGCCGCGGATGCTCGCGCCGAGTTGGACAACCTTCCGGACCTGCCCGGCCGGTTGGCTCTGCTCAACCTGGTCGAGTACACCGCCGACCGCCACGGCTGACCTCCCATCGGGACACCGTGGAACCAGGCGCCAGTTGCCGAGCGTTCAATTCAGTGAGTTTGACTGCGCTTGGAGGAGGTAGCCGATGACGTGGAATCCCCACGCCAACACCGCGAAGACATTCGCGCTGCTGGTGGGCTTCTCGACGCTCATCGTGCTGATCGGCTCATTGTTCGGCAAGAACATCATGTACCTGGCGGTGCTGTTCGCCATCGGCATGAATGCCTACGTCTACTTCAACAGCGCCAAGATGGCGCTGCGGGCCATGCACGCGCAGCCAGTCAGCGAGATGCAGGCGCCGGCCATGTACCGCATCGTCCGCGAGCTGGCCACCACGGCGCGGCAGCCGATGCCGCAGCTGTACATCAGCGAGACCGCCGCCCCCAACGCGTTCGCCACGGGACGCAATCCCCGCAACGCCGCGGTGTGCTGCACCACGGGCATCCTGAACCTCCTCAGCGAGCGCGAGCTGCGCGCCGTGCTGGGGCACGAGCTGTCGCACGTCTACAACCGCGACATCCTGATCTCCTGCGTCGCGGGCGCCATGGCCTCGGTGGTGACCGCGCTCGTCAACGTCGCCTACTTCATCGGCATGTTCGGCGGCGACCGCGACGACCGGCCCAATCCCTTTGTCCTGCTGGTGCTTTCGATCGTGGGGCCGCTGGCGGCGACGATCATCCGACTGGCGGTGTCGCGGTCGCGCGAGTACCAGGCTGATCAGTCGGGCGCCGAGTTGACCGGCGACCCACTGGCCTTGGCCAGCGCGCTGCGCAAGATCACCGACGGCGTGCAGCAGGCCCCGCTACCCCCTGAGCCGCAGCTGGCCGACCAGGCCCACCTGATGATCGCCAACCCGTTCCGGGCCGGCGAGAAGATCGGCAAGCTCTTCTCGACACATCCGCCCATCGAGGACCGGATCGCCCGCCTGGAGCGCATGGCCGGGCGGTAGCGCACGCTTTCCCACGTTGACCCTGCGTTGAGGGTTGTCGCTTCTCGCACTTTTGCGCCGTGGTTACAGGGTCAACGGGTGCAGCGGTTGATTCGGTGTTGACCCTGCGTTGAGGGTTGTCGCTTCTCGCACTTTTGCGCCGTGGTTGCAGGGTCAACGGACGAGGGTCAACGCAGCGGGGGCCGCTCATCCGAAAGATACCCCCCGGGGGTACTTGACGACGCCGTCGTCCGCTGCGTAACGTCGTCTGCGTCAGGTACCCCCATGGGGTATGCAAACGAGAAGGGATTCAGCGATGACGGTGGCAGCGACCCCGAAGAACGATTGGCAGCTACGCGGCGAGTGGTTTGATGTGTGCAGCTGCAAGCTGCCCTGCCCGTGCAGCTTCGCGCAGGAGCCCACGCACGGCGACTGCCTGTTCACGCTTGTCTGGCAGATTCACGAAGGGTATTACGGCACAACCGATTTGAGCGGCCTCGGGGTGGTGGCCCTGGGCGAGTTCGGCGGCAACATGTGGGTCGGGGACCCCGACGCGACCATGAAGCTGATGTTCTACATCGACGAGAAGGCCGACGCCGATCAGCGCGCGGCCCTGGAGCGCATCTTCCGTGGCGACGAAGGTGGCTGGCCTGGGGAGTTCGGCAGCCTGATCAGCGACCTCCGCGGTATCGAGTACGCACCGATCACCTTCTCGGCCGCCGACGATCTCGCGTACTGGCGGGCAGAGATTCCGGGCAAGGTCGACGTCCGGGTGGAGGCGCTCACCGGGCCGACGGCTGACCCGAACCGCCGCGTCACGACGGTCAACGCCCCAGGCGCGGAAGTGGGGCCGGGGCAGGTGGCGACGTGGGGTGTGGTCAAGAAGGCCGCCGCCGTCGGCTTCGACTTCTCCCACGAGTACGTGGGCAAGTCCAGCAAGCACTTCCCGTTCGACTGGCGGCCCGACGGCGAACTGCCGAACGTCGAGCTGCCGTCCGCCGCGCAGGCGTCGGGCGAATGCTGCTGCGGCTGAGCTGAACAGGAACAGGAACCGGAAATGACACTGCGCCCAGGGCCCGCCGCTCTCGCGGTTTACGGCCCTGGGCGCAGGATCAATCAGGTACTACTCGGCAACCTCGACCAGACGGTCCACGCTGACCGGCGTCACCCGGAGGGCGGCCGCGGTGCCGATGTCATAGAACAGGCCGATCACCTCGAGATTCCCGGCACGGTGCCGGGCCCGGACCAGCGGGTGGGCGGCGAGGGTCTGCGCCTGGAGCGCGACGTTGACCATCGACAGCTGGTCGACGACGCCGAAGCCTTCTGCGGCCGCCGCGAGTGCCACCGGGTGGCGGCCGTCGTCGAAGGCACGCAGCGTCGCGTCGCCGTGCTCCAGCCAGGTGTGCAGGTGCTCGTCGTGGCCCTGGCCGCCGCCCAGGACCGCGGTCATGGCGCCGCAGCTCGAGTGGCCGCACACCACGATCGACGAGACCTGCAGGACGTCGACGGCGAACGCGATGGCCGCCTCGACCGAGGCGTCGGCACGTCCCTCGGGGATCAGGTTGCCGACGTTGCGGACCGTCAGCAGGTCGCCGGGGCCGCTACTGGTGATGACGTTGGGCACGACCCGCGAGTCGACGCAGGTGATGAACAGCGTCTCCGGCTTCTGGGCGTGGGCCAGGTCTTCCATGTGCGGGCGCAGCACGGGTGCGGTGCGGCGGTGGTAGGTCTCCAGGCCCTCCATCACCGAGGAGGTCTGCGGCTGGGACTTCCACGGGACGACACCCGAGCGCTTGTCGAACGGCGTGAAGCTGCGGGTCGGCGGACCGGAGGTCGCGCTGTGCAGCTCCGCGGTGCCGTGCTCGTGAATCTCGACGCTGCCGCCGGCGGCCACGTGCTGGCGCTTCCACTCATCGATGGTCTCGTGGGCCGCGTGGTCGATGAAGTCGACCGACAGCTCGATCGTGACGTTGGAGCCGGTCGGCACCGACGCCAGCGCGGAGGTCAGGCGCGGCAGCGACAGGAAGCTGACGGAGCCCTCGATCACGATGCGCCAGTCGTTGCCCGCGACGTGCTCGGTGACGATCTTGGCCCGGATCACGCGCCACACGGTCAGGGCGACCGCCAGGGCGAGGCCGATCAGCACACCCTCGAGCAGGTTGAGGAAGACGACACCGAGAACGGTGATCACGTAGACCGCGATATCGCCTGTGCGCCGGGCGGTTTCGATGTGCGCCTTCTTGACCAGCTGGCAGCCGATGACGATCAGCAGGCCGGCCAGCGCCGACGTCGGGATCATCTGGGCCAGGCCGGCGAACGGTACGGCGAACGCCAGGATCCAGACGCCGTGCAGGATCGCCGAGGCGCGGGTCTTGGCGCCGGCCAGGACGTTGGTCGAGCTGCGGACGATGACGCCGGTGATGGGCAGGCCGCCGATGGCACCGGAGATGGCGTTGGCGGTGCCCTGGCCGATCAGCTCCCGGTCGAAGTTGGTGCGGGGGCCGTTGTGCATGCGATCCACCGACACCGCCGACAGCAGGCTTTCGACGCTGGCGATCAGGGCGACGGTCAGGACGCCGGCGAAGACGGCGGCCCACTGTCCGTTGGGCATGGTCGGCAGCGACAGCGAATCGAGCAGCGAGCCGTTGAGCTGAATGCGCTTGACATCGAACGGCAGCAGGACGGACAGCGCCGTCACACCCACGATGGCGACCAGGGGACCGGGGACCCGGTTGATCGGGGCCGGCACCCAGCGCCACGCCACCAGCGTGACGATGACGAGCATGCCGAGCAGGAAGCCGGGCCCGTGGATGTTCATCAACTGTGCCGGCAGTTCGTGGATGTTCTCCCACGCGGTGCTGTTGGACTTGCCGCCCAGCAACACGTGCAGCTGCTGCAGCGCGATGGTGATACCGATGCCCGCGAGCATGGCGTGCACGACAACCGGCGAGATTGCCAGGGCGGCCCGGGCCACGCGGCTCAGGCCGAACAGAATCTGCAGGATGCCGGCGCCGACGGTGATGGCGCACGTCACGCCCCAGCCGAATTGAGCGATCAGTCCGGCCACGACGACCGTGAGGCCCGCGGCCGGTCCGCTCACCTGCAGGGGCGAGCCGCCGAGCGCGCCGGCGACGATGCCACCGACGACGGCGGCGATGATGCCCGCCAGGACCGGGGCGTTAGATGCGACGGCGATGCCGAGCGACAGTGGCAACGCCACCAGGAATACGACGAGTGATGCCGGCAGGTCGTAGCGCAGTATGGCGCGCAAACCCTTTGCCGGCGGGGCGGTTTCTAGCATGCCTGGTTTTCCGTTCTCCGATTGTTGTCCGATGGACACGTGTGCAGATCGCTGCGCGAGTTTCGGCCGCCGACACCATTGTCGATTAAACATGTTGCGCAGCAACATGTTTAACATTGATTTGCTGGCCGTCGACGAGAGACGGCGTCAATTGCTAAGTGCGAGAGTATTTATGGTCCAGCGGGGTCGCAAGGCGAGGAAGACTTCCCATAGAGAACGCAAATCTTCTTGCCGTGCCGGACGGTTGACCGATTTCGCATTCAGCGTTACTGGCTCGAATCGATCTGGTGGGTATGCTCGGGAATGTCGGTCCGACCAGTCAAAATGGCTGTATTGCAACGATTCTCGTGCATCACATCTGTCGTTATGAGTGACGTGAGTCATATGTAGGGACTAACATTTGAACTCGGTATGAACACAGTGACAAGTTTCGGTGCTTTCAACACAATGGAAGAATGACAACGATGTCGGTACCACCACGCGAGCGTCACCCCCGGGCCGCCGTGCTCGGCCAGCTGCCGCGCATGGAACGTGCCGACGGATCCCCCATCCGGGTGTTGCTGGTCGACGACGAGCCGGCGCTGACCAACCTGGTCAAGATGGCGCTGCACTACGAAGGCTGGGTTGTCGAGGTCGCGCACAACGGCCGCGACGCGGTGACCAAGTTCGGCGAGATGGAACCGGATCTCGTGGTGCTGGACATCATGCTGCCCGACACCGACGGTCTGCAGTTGCTGCAGCGGGTCCGGGCCGCCGAGGGCTATACCCCGACGCTCTTTCTCACCGCGCGGGACTCGGTGATGGACCGGGTCACCGGGTTGACCGCCGGTGCCGACGACTACATGACCAAGCCGTTCAGCCTCGAAGAGTTGGTGGCGCGGCTGCGTGGGCTGCTGCGCCGGTCCAGCCACCTGGCGCCGGAGTCCGACGAGGTGCTCAAGGTCGGCGACATGGTCCTCAACGGCGCCAGCCGGGAGGTGACCCGGGCCGGTGAGCCGATCTCGTTGACCGTCACCGAGTTCGAACTGCTCCGCTACCTCATGCGCAACCCGCGACGGGCCATCGCCCGCGCGGAGATCCTCGACCGGGTGTGGAACTACGGGTTCGGCGGCAAGTCGAGCATCGTCGACCTCTACATCTCGTATCTGCGCAAGAAGATCGACACCGATCGCGATCCGATGATCCACACAGTGCGTGGCGTGGGCTACATGCTGCGACCTGCCGACGCGGAGGACTAACCTGCCCGAGGTGACGCGTGTGACCCGGGTACCGACTCGAGTGCTGGCCCGAAATCCGGCCCGGGTCCCGTGGTGGCGTCCACGAACCCTGCGCAGACGTCTCGTACTCGGCGTCACGTCCCTGGTCACGGTGGTGCTGCTGGCCGTTGGGGTGCTGTCGGTGTACAGCCTGCACAGCTACGTGTCGGCGATGAGCGACGCGGAACTCGACCGCTCCCTCGATGCTCTCGGGCATTCCTATGACCGGCTCGAGATCAAGCGTGGTGACCCGGCGCATCCGATCGACGCCGGGGAGGACGGTCTGACCGCGTTCGGCGGCCAGGCTCCGGGAAATCTCATCGCCGTCGTGCACAAGGGTGTCGTCGTGCAGTCGGCGGTGTTCCCCGACGGGGAGCCGAAGCCGGTCCAGCCGGACGTTGTGAAGGCCGTTGGCGGGCAGCAGTGGACCAACCTGGGGCCGCGGACGGTGAAGTTGCCGCGACTCGGCTGGTACCGATTGGCGGGACAGGACGCCGGGGGCGGCGATGTCCTGGTCTCCGGGGTGTCCATGGAAGAGGCCAACAGTGTGGTGGCGCGCAAGACCGTCGCGGTCGCGGTCATGACGCTACTGGCCATCGCGCTGACGGCCGTCGGCACCATCGCGGTGGTGAACTACGCGCTGCGGCCACTGAGCCGGGTCGCGTCGACCGCGGCCAAGGTGGCGACGCGCCAGTTCGGCAGCGAGGACCATCGCATCACCGAACGGGTCCGGCCCGAGGACACCGACCCGCGTACCGAGGTCGGCATCGTCGGGGACACGCTCAACAAGCTGCTGGACAACGTCGACAGCGCGCTCGCCGAACTCGCCGCGTCGCACCGTCGGACCCGGCAGTTCCTCACCGACGCCAGCCACGAGTTGCGGACGCCGCTGGCCGCCATCCGTGGGTACGCCGAGCTGACCCGCCAGGACAGCGCCGCACTGCCGGAGACCACCGAATATGCGCTGGCCCGGATCGAGTCCGAGGCGCAGCGGATGTCCGGCCTGGTGGAGGACCTGCTGCTGATTTCGCGTCTCGAGGAGCATCAGGACCTCGAGACCGACGACGTCGAGCTGTGCGATCTGGTGATCAACGCGGTCAACGACGCCGCGGTGTCGTCGCCGGTGCACCGTTGGCGCTCGCGCATGCCCGACGTGCCGGTGTGGGTACGCGGCGACCCGGCCCGGTTGCATCAGGTGATCGGCAATCTGCTGGCCAACGCACGCGTTCACACGCCGGCCGGAGTATCGGTCACGACGAGCCTGACTCCGGGCCCCGGATATGTGGAACTGACGGTCGCCGACGACGGTCCGGGAATTCCGGAAGAATTGCTGCCGAATTTGTTCGACAGATTTGTGGTTGCCGACAAATCGCGGTCTCGCGTCCTCGGCAGTACGGGGCTGGGGCTGGCGATCGTGTCGACGATCGTCAAAGCGCACGGCGGCCGGGTGAAAGTCGAATCGAACACTGCGGGAACGATTTTCCGGGTGCGGTTGCCGATGCTCCGGGAGGTCGGGGAGTACGTGACGATGAGCGAGTCGTACAACCCGCATGCGTCCGAGTCGACCATTTGAATTCCGCCTGAATTTCGCATGACTCATGCGGGTACCAGTATGTGTTCGACCTGAGAATTCCTTTCTCGCGCTATTTCACGACTACCGTCGAAGTTATTGATCCAGTGCTATCTGTGCTGGATGCGGAGAGGGAAAAACATGAAGAATCCCACGAAGATCTCAGGCGGAACCGGAATCGTCCTGGCCCTGATGGTTGCGCTGGCCGCACCGGCGGCGGCGCGGCCGGTGGTGCCGCCCGCGCCCGGGGAGTCCGCGACGCAGACCATCCATCGGCTGCAGACCGAGGGTTACCGGGTGATCGAGTCCCGGGTCGGCAGTGCGGGCATCGACAAATGCACCGTCACCGCCGTCCGGCACGGCCGTGAGCTGTCGAGCCAGGAAGGCAAGTTGCGGGGGCAGAGCACCACGGTCTACGTCGACCTCGGCTGCAAGTGATTTGCGGCTGACGCTGCGAGGCATGGTCACTGGGTTCTACTCTGAGCGGGTGTTCAGCAGAATCCTGATCGGTGTGGTCGCGGCCGCTGGGGCGATCTCATTGGTGCCGGGCGTTGCCGCGTCCGCTCCGCCGCCGGAGCCGGTGCCCCCGCCGCCTGGGCCCGCCGCGCCGAACCTGAACGGATTCAAGCCCGTCAGCCCATCGGTGTACGCCAGCAAGGACGGGACGTTCTACATGTTCCAGGCCCCCGGCGGGCTCACGTGCGTGATGCGCCGCAACGAGGGGGAGTACGGCTGCAGTGGCCCACTGCCGGGCGCCCCGGAGGGCTCCAATGTGGTCGTCGGCCAACAGGTCGGCGCGCCGGCGTTCAACATCCTGAACGGGCCGAAGTATGTCGGCGAGATGCCCGGCGCGGTGCAGACACTGCCGGCCGGCTCCCGGATCACCTACCGCAACATCACGTGCGGCACCGACGGCACCATGACGGCGTGCGTCAACAGCTTCGATCAGTCCGGATTCGTGGTCAGCCCGGCGGGCAGCTTCATCGTCAACGAGTCGAATCCATTGCTGGACAGGCCGAAGGACCGCAGCCCCTTCGCCAACTGATACGCCAACCGACCGCGCGCACCCCGCGCGGGCGCGGAGGTCAGAATCCTGCGCCGTGAACTTCGTGCCCGGGCTTTTCGAGCATGAGGCCGGAGTAGGCGTCCGCCACCGTGCAGCCGTGGTTTATCACCCGGTCCACCTCGCGGGCGATCGGCATGCTCAGCCCGTGCGTGTCGGCGAACTCCATGATCACGCTGGCGGCCTTGACGCCCTCGGCGACCTGGTTCATCGAGGCGATGATCTCGTCGACGGTCTTGCCCTGGCCCAGCTGCTCACCGACGTGCCGGTTGCGGCTGCGCTGGCTGGTACAGGTGACGATCAGGTCGCCCATGCCGGCCAGGCCCGCGAAAGTGTCGCGGTTGCCCCCCATCGCCACGCCGAGCTTGGACATCTCGGCCACCGCGCGTGCCATCACCATCGCTCGGGTGTTCTCGCCGATGCCCAACGAATAACCCATGCCGACGGAGATGGCGTACACGTTCTTGAGCGCCCCGGCCATCTCGACACCGATCACGTCGTCCGTGGTGTAGGTGCGAAAACGCCTGGTGCGGAACAGGCCTGCGAGATTCGCGGCGAGGTGCTGGTCCGGCATCGCGAGCACCGCGGCGGCGGCATATCCCTCGGCGACCTCGCGGGCGATGTTCGGTCCGGCCAGGATTCCGGCCGGGTGCCCGGGCAGCACCTCGTCGACGATCTCGCTCATGCGCATGTTGGTGCCCTGCTCGAGGCCCTTGACCAACGACACCACCGGGACCCACGGCCGCAGTTCCTTGGCCAGCTCGCCCAGCACGTTGCGGAAGCCGTGCGACGGCACGCCCATCACGATGACGTCGGCGCAGTTGGCTGCCTCGGAGAAGTCGGTGGTCGCCCGCAATGATTCGGGAAGAGCCACCCCGTCGCCCAGATAGCGGCTGTTGCAGTGCTTTTCGTTGATGTCGGCCGCGGTCTCCGCGGACCGCACCCATTGCAGCGTCGGGCCGCGGCGCGCGCAGATCGAGGCCACCGTGGTGCCCCAGGACCCGCCACCGAGGACGACGACGGTCGGTACGCGCTGCGCTGATGCCATGGCGACAGGTTATGTCGCCTGGGCGAGCGGAGCGACGGGATTGGCGGAGTGTCCGGTCGATGGTGCGGATTGCATGTTGTGTCGGCCGGTACCCGCGAGCTGTGCGACGATCGGAGGAGCGATCGCCGAGGGGGTGCGGCAGCAGTGACGGTGACGGTATCGCGTGTGCGCGCGGCCAAGCCCGGGGCGATGCTCGACGCAGCCGCTGACGTACGGACGACGTCGGCCGCCCTGGAGATCGTCATCGGCGTCGAGCGCGGCCAGCTGGCCAACTTGAAAGCGAATTGGCAAGGGCAGGCGAGCGACGCCGCAATCGCCAAGGCGCAGAAGCTGATCGATGAGCAGGAGGCCTACCGCGCCCGGCTGGACAGGCTGACCAAGGCGCTGACCGATGGCGGCAACCAGCTGACCTCGCTGCGCAGCACCCTTCTCGAATTCGTCGACACCGCGCTCGAACTCGGGTTCGCGGTCGGTGACGACGGCGTGGTCACACCGCAACAGTGGCTGATCGGAGACCTGGGGCCCGTCAAGAAAACGGCGGAGTTCTTCACTACGGCCATTCAGGAGCAGTTGAAGGCCTTCGAGACCACCGACACTCTCACAGCCACGGCGATCGACCAGGCAGTACAAGGCCAGAAGCCCTCGGCGCCGGTGAACATCGGCGGGCAGGAGATCCAGATTCCGCCCCCGGGGACCAACCCCGAGGACGTCGACAAATGGTGGACCGCGCTCACGCCGGAGCAGAGACAGCAGTTGATCGCCCGGCATCCGCCGGAATTGGGCAACCTCAACGGCGTCCCGGCGAGTGCTCGGGACGCGGTCAATCAGCAGGTGCTGAACGACGACCTGAACCGGGTCCGCGACGTCGCGGGCCGCAATCACGTCTCCGAGGATGACGTCCTCAAGGACCCCGGCCGGTTCGGGCTGACGCAAACCGACGCCACGCGGTTCTACAACGCCCGGCGGACCAGCGAGGGGTTGGCGCACCAGCGCGGTTCCACCTTGGACCCGACCAAGCAACGCCCGGTCATGCTCTGGGCTTATCAACCGGAGGCCGACGGCGGGCAGGGCCGGGCCGCCATCTGCCTCGGAAACCCCGACACGGCCAACAACACGACGGTGATCGTGCCCGGCACCGGCAGCAGCGTCCACGACGGCTGGCTGGCCGACGGCCACGACGATGCGATCCACGTGTACGACCAGGCGGCGCTGGCGGACCCGAGTCGATCGACCGCGGTGATGATGTGGATGGGCTACGACGCGCCTGACAGCTTCACCGATCCACGGATCGCGAACCCGACCCTGGCCCGGCAGGGCGGCGACCTGCTGGCCGCCGACGTCAACGGGCTGGCTGCGACGCATCTCGGCTCGTCGCACGTCACGGTGATGGGCCACTCCTACGGGTCCACCACGGTTGCCGATGCGTGCGCGGGCAGCGGCATGAAAGTCAATGATGTGGTGCTGATCGGTTGTCCGGGGACAGATTTGGCGCACAGCGCCGCCGACTTCCACGTCAACGGTGGCCAGGTGTACGTCGGGGCGGCATCCACCGACCCGGTCGCCCGGCTGGGTATGGGCGGTCCGGGGGCGGCGCAATGGCTGAACACCGAGCTCGGCAACCCGCTGGGGCCGGTCGCCGGGCTGGGAACCGATCCATCGGCAGAGGGATTCGGCGCCACCCGGTTCCGGGCCGAGGTGGCCGGCGAAACCGGCTGGAGTATCCACGACCACTCGAAGTACTACGACATGGGCAGTGAGTCATTGCGGGCGATGACCGACATCGCGAGCGGGCACAGTGAACGCCTTGCGGCCGACGGACTACTGGCCGCCGAGCGGCATCAGCCGACCTTCTCGACGCCCGACCACGTCGATCTGCCGTTCGGCATCGAGGTCCCGGTGCCGCACGTCGACATCCCCATTCCCGGGACCCCGGCATATTCGGATCCCGAATCCAATCGCCCAGGTGAGACGGTGAAGAACGACCATGATTACAAGTAGTCGATATCGCGTCGGTACAGCGGCAGCGGCTGCCGTGATCGCCCTGATGTTAGGAGGATGTGGATTGCTTCCCCACGACGATCGTCCAGCGCACCCCATGACCGATGAAGAGTCCATGGCCCAAGTCATCAACGCCGGCAGGCAACTACGGAAAGCGGCCGGGCTGCAAGACGTTCAAGGCGGCGGCTATCTGGAGTTCTGCAACGACATGGGATCGCCGCTCAACAAGGGCTACATCGAGATGAGTGCGTCGCTGCCGTCGGGCGTCAGCGGTCACGACTATGCCGAGCAGGTCAAGGCGGCCATGCTGGCGTCGGGATGGTCAGACAAGCTGCCCTCCCAACACATGTACGGCGGCACCATCAACCGCGACGGCGTAGCGGTCAACATCGAGTACTACCAGGGCGAGAATCGGCTCCGGTTCAAGATTTACGGCGAATGCCGCAACGTGACCAACCATTACGGCGACAGCAAGAACAACGGCACCAACCTGACCAAAGAGCTGAACAGCGACAGCTGAACGTCAGCGGTAGTTGACGAACTGCAGTGCCACGTCCAGATCGGCGCCCCGCAGCAGCGCCTGCACGGCCTGCAGATCGTCGCGCTTCTTGCTCGAGACCCGGATCTCGTCGCCCTGAATCTGTGCCTTGACGCCCTTGGGGCCCTCGTCGCGGATGATCTTGGTGATCTTCTTGGCCTGCTCGCTGCTGATGCCCTGCTGCAGCGTGCCGGAGACCTTGTAGGTCTTGCCGCTCGGCTGCGGGTCGCCGGCGTCGAACGCCTTCATCGAGATGTCGCGGCGGACCAGCTTCTCCTTGAACACGTCGACCGCGGCCTTGACGCGTTCCTCGGTCGAGCTGACCAGCTCGATGACCTCATCGCCCTTCCACTCAATGGTGGTGTCGGTGCCCCGGAAGTCGAAGCGGGTGGACAGCTCCTTGGCGGCTTGGTTCAGCGCATTGTCGACTTCCTGTCGGTCGACCTTGCTGACGATGTCGAACGATGAATCCGCCATTGGATTGCCCTCCGTATCTGCGCCCCTGGTGGGGGTCCCGTTTTCGTGTTCGGTACATCTTCGTTGTACTCTGCTACTCGCGCCAAACCCGGTACCCCCGGAGGGCGACGAACCCGGCAGGTTGCCCGAGCGGCCAATGGGAGCGGACTGTAAATCCGTCGGCGAAAGCCTACACAGGTTCGAATCCTGTACCTGCCACACTGATCAGGCCCCCTTTCGAGGGGGCCTGACGTGTTTCTCGGGCCTCCGCCATGGCTCGTCGTCGGCCGAATCGAAGGCGGTCGTTAGGATTCGACGCATGGTCGAGTCGTCTTCGGACCGTGACGTCGTGCTCGACGTCGAGGGTTCCGGTGTGCAGCCACCGGTCGATCCCAAGATTCGCAAGCAGTTCGCGCTGCTCGAGCGGTTCGCACCGCCCGTCGGATCCCGGTGGGCCACCGAGCTGTGGTGCACCCCGCCGATCATCGAGCAGAGCCTGCGTATGCCGCCCGGCGTCAGCCCCGGTGAGCCGCTGGAAGCGCACTGGGACGGCCACCGCATCGCTGGGGAATCCTGGGGCGACGGGCCGCCGGTGTATCTGGTGCACGGCTGGGGCGGGCGTCGTCCGCATCTCGGCATGTTCGTCAAGCCGCTCGTGGCCGCCGGGTACCGGGTCATCGCGTTCGACCTGCCCAGCCACAACGAGTCCGACCCGGGCGCGCTCGCGCCGGGACGGACCACCGCCATCGAATGTGCCGACGCCGTCGCGGCCGTCATCCGCGAGCACGGACCGGCCCACGCCGTGGTCGCCCACTCGCTCGGGGCCAACGCGACCACCATGGCCGCGGCGCTGAACGGCGCAAAGGTCGGGCGACTGGTGCTGCTCGCGCCGATGGGCGACTACCCGATGTATCTGGACCTGTTCGCCGCGCGCCACAATTTCGGCCGGCGGATCCGCGCGGGCCTGCAACGGCGCCTGGTCCGCCGGATCGGCATGTCTCTGGGAGACACCGACATGGTCAACCTCGCGGCCCGCGCCAACCACCCGCCGGTGCTGCTCATCCACGATCCCGATGACCCCGACAGTCCGTACTCGTCGAGCGAGAAGCTCGCCGCCTCGTGGCCCGGGTCCGAGCTGCTCACCACCAAGGGACTCGGCAAGCTCGCGCACTACCGCATGCTGCGGCACCGGCCGGCCATCAACGCGGGCATCGAATTCATCGGTAGCCCCGGCTAGTCATCGAGAGTCGGGCCTGCCGACGAGAGCTGGCCCGAATTCCGCGTAAACCCCCACGCTCGACGATCCGGAACGCCGCTGACGGGTTAACGTCACTGGGGTGGACTCCGCGATGAGCGCGATCGGACATGCACTGGCGCTGGCCGGTTCGATGACGTGGGAAATTCTCTGGGCGCTGATCCTCGGGTTCGCGCTCTCGGCGGTGGTGCAGGCCGTCGTCCGGAAGTCGACCATCGTGCGGCTGCTCGGCGACGACAAGCCGAAAACCCTTGCCGTGGCCGCGGGTCTGGGCGCGGCATCGTCGTCGTGCTCGTATGCGGCAGTGGCGTTGGCCCGCTCGCTGTTTCGCAAAGGCGCCAACTTCACCGCCGCGATGGCATTCGAGATCGGCTCCACCAACCTCGTCGTCGAACTCGGCATCATCCTGGCGCTGCTGATGGGCTGGCAGTTCACCGCGGCGGAATTCGTCGGTGGCCCGATCATGATCGTCGTCCTGGCGGTGCTGTTCCGGTTGTTCGTCCGCAGCCGCCTCATCGACGAGGCCCGCGCGCAGGCGGACCACGGCATCGCCGGCTCGATGGAAGGCCATGCCGCCATGGACATGTCGGTGCAGGGCGAGGGCTCGTTCACCAAGCGCCTGTTCTCGGCGCCCGGCTTCACGTCCGTCTCGCACGTGTTCGTCATGGAGTGGGCGGCGATCCTGCGAGACCTGATCCTTGGTCTGCTCATCGCCGGCGCCATCGGCGCGTGGGTGCCAAATACGTTCTGGGAGAACTTCTTCCTCGCCGACGACCCCACCTGGGCGGCGATCTGGGGACCGATCGTCGGGCCGGTCGTGGCCATCGTGTCGTTCGTCTGCTCCATCGGGAACGTGCCCCTGGCGGCCGTGCTGTGGAACGGCGGCATCAGCTTCGGCGGCGTGGTCGCTTTCATTTTCGCCGACCTGCTGATCTTGCCGATCCTCAACATCTACCGGAAGTACTACGGCACCCGGATGATGCTGACGCTGCTCGCCACCTTCTACGTGTCGATGGTCGCGGCGGGATATGTCGTCGAATTGCTTTTCAGTGCAACCGGTCTCATCCCCACGCAGCGCAACGCCATGGTGATGGAGGGCGGCATCACGTGGAACTACACCACCTGGCTCAACATCGTCTTCCTGCTGCTCGCCGCGGTGCTGATCATTCGATTCGTGCGTACCGGCGGAATCCCGATGCTGCGCATGATGGGCGGGTCACCTGACGTCAGCCACGAGGGCCACCACGATCATCACTCGCACTAGGTCAGCCGCTGCGCGAGAATCGGCTGACCGGGACCGCCCAGTTCATCGACGGCTGCCGGGCGCCCGGTCATGGCCATCAGCAATGCCTCGCCCGTGCCCAGCACCTCGGGGCCCTTTCCGTGCTCCCAGGTGACATCGGTGGCCCGCAGGCGCAATCCCCGGATCCGCTTGCCCGCGCCGAGTCTCGGATTGCCCGGGATTGCCGGCAGGATGCGGTCGAGGCGTTCGGCCGGGATGGTGCGCGGGTGGCCGAGTGCCCGGCGGATGTCCTGGTGATGAACGGTCCCGTCCACCAGCCCGATCATGCCGCCGAAGCCCGACGTCAGCCCTTGCGGACGCAGATGGGCTTCCAGGAAGTCCATCAACTGAGCCGGGCTGTAGGTCGCGAAATCCTGCACCCCGACCTCATTGGCACGCACGATCCGGCCCCGGACAAAGCGCTTCAGCAGCCCGACCGCGCTGAGCTCCTCGTAGCTCAGGACATGGGCGACAACGTCTTTGACCGTCCACTCGGTGCACAGGGTGGGGGCCCGCCAGTCGGCGTCGGACAGCGTCCGCAGATACGCGGCGAGGTCGCGACGCTCCTCGTACGCGAGGTCCAGCATCGAATGCTGCGCCGACATCGTCATGCCTCCTCGGCGACGAGGCCGCGGTACCGATCCAGGTACAACGGCCAACCGGCCTCGCCGTCGACACCGTCGGCCACCGACCGCCAGCCGGCCCCGTGGCGTTCGAGGTGCCGGTGCTCCAGTTCGACGCGCGTGCGCTCGTCGGATTCGGCGATGAAGCGCACCTCGACCTCGCTGGTCTTGTCCGGGTCCGATTCGATCTGCCACGTCGGCCCGATGTCCCACGAGAAGACCACTCGACTCGGCGGTTCGTAGGCCAGCACGCGCGCCCACCGGCACGTGCTGCCGTCGGTCCCCACGTCGTAGATGTGGCCGCCGACCCGGGTTTCGAAGACCGTCTCCGCGATCGGCACCGCCAGCAGGTTGTGGTCGCGGGGCTTGATGGCGTCGAAGCGGCCGACGAACAACGCGAACGCCTTGTCGAGCGGCGCCTCGACGACGACGCTCTTGCGGATCGGTGCCACCTCGGTCATGACTGCCTCCCTTCTTCGTCGGCGATCGACTTGAACGCCGTCAATGCGTTGTCCCAGAACATGTCGAGCTCGGCCCGCAGGGCCTCGACGCCGCGCGGGTCTACTTGGTAAATGCGCCGGGTGCCCACCTGCCGGTCGGTGACCAGTCCGGCGCAGCGCAGCACCTTGAGGTGCTGCGACACCGCGGGCCGGCTGACCGGCAGCCCTTCGGCCAGTTCGCCGACCGCGAGCGGCCCGGCGGCCAACCGCTTGAAGATCGTCCGACGGGTGCGGTCGGCGAGTGCGCCCCACGGGTCGGCGGTTTCGTAAGTAGTCACTAACGGTAAGCCTAAACTTACGCATGCTGGACGGGGAAGACCTCGGGCGTTCCCATCCGTGCCGCCGGCCGGTCAGTCGTAGATGACGGCGAGTCCCCGGCGTCGGAGGTCGGCCAGCCCGTCGCGCATCGCCTGAAGCTGCTCGGGTGAATGGCCGACCCAGTCGGTGAGTTCGCCGACGATGCGCACCGGCTCACGCGTGCGGTAGGAGTGGGTCGGGTTGCCCGGCAGCTTCTTGTCCGTCACGTTGGGGTCGTCCTCCACCTCGCCGACCGGCTCGACGAGATAGATGCGCGGCCGGCCGTCGCCGGCTGCGAGTTCGGCTCCCCAGGCCGCGGCGTCCAGCGTCCGCGTGACGTAAACGTGGTTCGAGACCCGGCCTGTCTCGTAGTTCGACTCTCGCCCGGGCCGCAGCAGGTCGCCCACATCAAGGTCGGCTTTGGTGCCGTGCAGCAGCGCGCCCGACTCATGCACTTCAAAAGGTTTCGGCGTGTTCGTCATGACATCCCCCATTCGTCGTATCGACTGGCCGGACGATTGTGCGGCACCACCGGGGCCTTGCGGCAAGCCCCGGTGTCTGTCATAAATTGAGAGTGGGAGGGACTTCCACCTCCGTTCTCCGGCAGCCACCGGAGGCGCCGATTCGATGAAACCACCGGCGCTGCAACATCTTCAGCCCTATTCCTGGATGGACTACCGATCACCCGCGGGTGCATAGCCCCGGCTCGCGACGAGTTCATGGGTGAGCCGTACGAATGCTGAGGCGGCGGCGCTGTGGTAGCCGCCGTCCCGTCGCAGGAGGGCGACGGTCCGGGTCGGTATGGGTGGGTCCAGCGGGACCGGTGTCAGGTGCGGATGGTCGTGGGTGACGGCATCCGGCAAGACCGTCGCGAGCGGCGTGCGCTGCACGATCTCGGTGAGGGCCTGAACGGAGTTGGCTTCGACGGTGATCCGCGGGTCCACATGGTGTGCCGCGAAATAGGTGTCGATATGGGTCCGGGTGAGGAAGTCGCTCCTGAGCAGCGCCAGCTGAACGTCGGCCAGCGCGCGCACCGGCAAGGGGGCGGCCAGGCTCCCGGCCCGCGGGCCACTCGTCACGAGGCCGAGGTGCTCGGTGAACAGCGCGGCCGCCTCGATGCCGGCGACGGGCGAGCCGACGAACGCGATGCCCACGTCCAGATCGTCGGCGAGCAGCCCCGCTTCGATGTTGTCCTGAGACATCTCGACCACGGTCAGGCTGATCCCGGGATGGCGGGCGTACAGCTCGGCGGTCAGTGGTCCGATGAGATAGGTGATGAACGTGGGCGTGATGCCCAGGCGCAGATGCCCGCGGGATAGGTCTTGGACGTCCTCGACGGCACGTTCGGCGGCGGCCAGTTCGCGGAGTGCGCTTCGTGCGCGCTCGGCGAAGGCGGCGCCGGCATCCGTCAGCCGCACGGTGCGGCCGCCGCGGTCGAGGAGTTGGACGCCGAGCGCCGTTTCCAGCTGTTTGATCTGCTGCGAGAGCGTGGGTTGCGACACATATAGCTCTTCGGCGGCGCGGGAAAAGTTGCCGTGTTCGGCGACGGCGAGGAGATACCGCAGGTGACGGAGTTCGAGTCCAGCCATACGACCAACTATAGATTCTGTCTATAGCTAGATAGAAAAGTAGCTATTGGACGTTATACATGCTGTTCGTACATGGTGAATGCAGCAAGAAAGGAAGTATCACCATGAAGAAGAACAGCCTCGGTGCCGTGGCAACCGGATTGGCCGTCGGCGCACTCGCGGCGCTCGGCATCGCACTGGCCGCCCCGGCGCCGGCCGACGGCGGCGGGTCCGTAGCGCTGCCCGGGCCGGCGCCGGTGTACGCGCAGGACTCGTTCCTCGGCGGCGCCAACCCGTACGTGCCCTTCGGGACCAACCCGATGGTGCCGTACGGCGCGTGGGCGCAGCATTGACCCGGCCCTGACCTCGATCCCCGGCACCAACCCGTCCCCTGAAAGGAAGCCCCGCCATGATCCACGCCCAGTTCGACCCCACCGCCCGCCAGCTCCTCGCCGCCGCGGCTGTCGAAGCCAAGACCCGCAAGGACCTGTCCTGGCAGCAGATCGCCGACGCCGCAGGCCTGTCGGTGGCCTTCACGACGGCCGCCGTGCTCGGGCAGCACGCGCTTCCCGAGGAGTCGGCGAAGGCCGTCGGCGGCCTGCTGGGGCTGGACGACGACGCGGTGCGGTTGCTGCAGACCATCCCCACCCGCGGTTCCATTCCCGGTGGCGTGCCCACCGACCCGACCATCTACCGCTTCTACGAGATGCTGCAGGTCTACGGCACCACGCTCAAGGCCCTGGTCCACGAGCAGTTCGGCGACGGCATCATCTCCGCCATCAACTTCCGGCTGGATGTGAAGAAGGTTGCTGACCCCGATGGTGGCGAACGTGCCGTCATTACGCTCGACGGCAAGTACCTGCCGACTGTTCCGTTCTGATAACTGGCGCCGACTGCCCTAATATGGTGACTGATGCCACCAAAATTTTCGCAATAGAAAATTCTCGTGGCAAACTAGACCAAGGCCCCTTACGGCCGGCTTCGAGAGGATGGATGCAGCGTGGCGACGCACCTGCGCATGGCGGCGGTGACCTGGTTGGTCGCCGCGCCGGTTTTCGGCGCCGGCGTAGCGCACGCCGCACCCTTCGATATGCCGCTTTCGCCGACTGTTTCAGGTGATGCTGGTGGGGACAGCTCAGGTACGTCCCGCCCGGGCCTGTCCGCCATCGGCGATCTGCGCAAGGCGTTCGGTGGGCTGACATCCACCGCGACCACGGTCGGAACCGGTGCACTCACCGGCTTCGGTGTCACGTCGTCGGCAGGCCAGCAACTGGCGCCCAAGTTCGGTGACGGTCGCAACGGCTCCAACATCTCCTCGGCGAACCCGTCCTCGAGTACGTCCGCCGGACTGCCCTCGGGTGTCGTCAACACAACCCAGAGTGAAGCTGCCAGCGAACCCGCGAACATTGCCGAAACTCCGGCCACTGTGCCGGTGGTCCAGTCGGTCTCCGCTCCGCTGGTCCAGGCGAGCGCCGCGGCCGGTCAGACCGCCCTCGTCGTGGCGGACGCGCCGATGGCGCCGGTGACGGCGCTGACCGGGCCGCTGCCCGCGGCAGTGGCGGAGCCGATCCGGAGCGTGGCCGCGTTACCGGGATTTGCTGTCGCGCAAGCGCTGCCGGTCGTCGACGGGTTGACCGCGGCAGCGGCCTCGCTGTCGTCGGACGCCCTCACGTCGCCTTCCGGTGCGTCGCAGGCCGTGTCCTTCCAACGTGGCCTCGGGACCCGCATCCAGCCTCCAGCATCCGGTGGGGCGCAGACGGATTCACGTTTCGCGGGCCACACCGGCGTCACCGGGGAACTGCCGGTGCGCGGACCCCAACCGGCTGACCGGACCTTCGCGGCCGACAACGCCATCGTCGCCGCGGCGCCATACCGCGCGGGGTACTCGGACGACCTCCGCGCGGCCGGCCTCGGTGAGGTCGCCGCCGTCGCGGTTCCGGGCTTCACCGGCCTGTTGGTGCTGACCGGAGCGGGTGGCTTGATCGGCTTCCGCCAGGCCCGCGCCGGTCGTGCGATGCACGGGGGCACCCTCAACCGATTCGCGAGTCAGTAGCCGCCACTCAGGGTGAACTCACGTAGCAGGGCACGCCCTGTGTCGTGAGTTGTTTTGTGGCCCGACATGTTTCGGTTTCGATGCGGCAGCGCTGCTCAAAGATGTTGGCATGCAGTATCTTTGACTGAAAGCGCTGGTCAGTGCGTCGCGGTCCGGCGCCGGCGAAATGACCGGAATTCGGCGACTATCACACATCGGACGGCGTTTGCCAGCCGACACGCCGAAGTGGTGCTGTGGCGAAATCGAGACGAGCTTCATCCGACGTGCAAAGAACCCGGCCGACCGCTTAGTCTGATGCAGTACCTCGAGTACGTCCATCCGACAATCCCTGGCCGACGCCGAACTTTGGAGCTGTGTTGACCTCATCTCGCCGTGTCCGTGGCGCCTGGCTGGCCGCTGCGCTGGCCGTCCTCGCCGTGCTCGGTGGGACTGTGGTGTCGTCGACGTCGCGCTGCCAGGAGGGTTGCAAGGTGGTCGCGGCGGCACGCGATCTGTCCGTCTCGCAGCCGGCCGCACCGGAGCCCGCCATCGTGCGCGTCACGCCGGCCGGCGGGGCGAAGGACGTCAGCCCGGCCGCGCCCGTGAACGTCACCGCCGAGAGCGGCACCATCACCGCGGTGTCGATGGTCAACGGAGCCGGAAAAGAGATTCCCGGGACGCTCGCACCCGACGCCAAGACCTGGACGCCGGCCGAGCAGCTCGGCTACGGCCGCAAGTACACGATGACGATCGAGGCACGCGGACCCTCGGGCATGTCGTCACGGCAGACGTCGAGCTTCACCACGCTCAACCCCGACTACCAGACCGCGGTGTACCTCAACACCGTGTCCGGCGCGTCGCTGCAGGAGGGTGGGACCTACGGCATCGGCGTCGTGGTCACCGCGCACTTCGACGAAAAGATCGAGGACAAGGCCGCCGCCGAGCGCAACCTCATCGTCACCACCAACCCGCCGGTTCCCGGCTCGTGGCACTGGGTCGACGACGCCAACGCGCACTGGCGCCCGGAGAAGTACTACGCCCCGAACACGACGGTCACCGTCGCGGCCAAGATCTACGGCGTCCGGCTCGGCGACGGCACCTACGGACAGCAGGACGAACGCGTCTCGTTCCGGATCGGCAATGCCCACATCTCCGTCGCCGACGACCACACGCACCAGGTGAGCGTCTTCGACAACGGCCAGTTGGTGCGCACCATGCCGACCTCGATGGGCATGGGCGGCACGGAGACCATCGGCAACACCGTCATCTCCTTCTGGACGCCGCCGGGCGTCTACACCGTGATGGACAAGGCCAACCCGGTGATCATGGACTCCTCGACGTTCGGCTTGCCGACCAGTAGCCGCCTTGGCTACAAGGAGACCATCCCGTGGGCGACGCGGATCAGCCATGACGGCATCTACCTGCACCAGCTGAACGCAACCATCTGGGCGCAGGGCAAACAGAACACCTCGCACGGCTGCCTGAACCTCAACAGCGAGAACGCCAAATGGTTCTACGACTTCTCCGTGCCCGGGGACGTCGTCGAGGTCAAGTTCACCGGTGGCCCGCCGCAGATGCTGAGCCAGAACGGCGACTGGAGCATGCCGTGGGATCAGTGGGTCCGTGGCTCCGCCCTGCCGCCGCCGCCCGTCCCGGCCGCGCCCGCCGCCGCATCGCTGCCGCCGCGCTAGTTACTTCGCGCCCGGGTGCGCGCCGAGCTCGCCGAGAACTGTCGGACCGAGTGTGAACTATCTCACAATGGTCCGTATTTGGGCGTAGCCTAAGGGCATCTTCGGCAAGGAGGGAGATGCGAATGAAGGGCGCGTTTCACGATCCGGTGGACCATTCCCGAACCACGCAACCGCATGCCGGTGAATCCTTCATCGACACGTTGTGGCTACCTGGCCTGGGCCTGATCGCACTCGGCATCGTCACCATCGCCGGCTTCGTCTTCGCAACCGCGTTCGGCCACACGGGACTTGAGCTCCCGCTGGGCCTGATCGCCGGCGCGCTGGTCACCGCGGGAGCGCTGATCATCACGTTCGAGCACCTGCGGGTCAAGCGAGTCGAGGAGCGGTGGCTGGCAGACCATCCCGAGCGACGCCTGCACGCAGGCTGACGCTCTGGCGGTCTAGCGCGGCAGCAGCCGCAGAATCTCCGGCGTCCGCGGATCGAGGATGTCGTCGAAGTCGTGGTGCTTCTCGACGTACGCCTTGACCATGGGGCAGATCGCCACGATGCGCTTGCCCTGCTGCCGGGTGGTCGCCAGTGCCTGGGCGATCAGCACGCTGGCCAGTCCGCGCCCGCCGAACGCCGGGTCGACCTCCGTGTGGTAGAACACCCGCTGCTCACCGTGCTCGACGAAAGCGGTGAGCCCCACCGGCTTTCCGTCGACCGCGATGCTGAACCGGTCGGCCTCCTGGGTCACCTCGACCGGTTCGCCGTTCTTGTCGGTGAGCATCACTGGGGCCTTTCCTCCGGTGGGTGGTTTCCGCGGGACCAGGCGGGTGGTCGGTAGCGGGGGAGCGGGCAGCCGTGCCGGCTCCCCTTGATAACCGAGGACTTCGCCGAACTGTTCCGACTCTGCCTGCCACTGATTGCGGTACTCGACGATTTCTTCGTGCGTGCGCCCCACGAAGTTCCACCACATCAGCAGTTCCTCGGTGAACGGCGTGCCGCCGAGGATGACGGCGCGAGCCGGTTCGGTACCGGTGTTCGCGAGCGTCAGCCGCGTGGATCCGACGCCCTGGTAAGCCATTTCGTACGGCCGCACCGGGGTATCGGCAACGGTGAGCGCACCCTGGTCGAGTAGTACGGCGTGCTCGAAGGTGGGGTCGACGTCGAATTCGACCGTGGCACCGGCCGGCAGATCGACCTGCGCACCGAGCAGCGGAGTGTGCGTGTGCACGGGGGAGCGCTGCCCGGCCAGCGCGCCGAGGAACACCGACACCGTGGCATCGCCGAATGAAACAGCTTGTGGCGCATAGTGATCGAAATTGCGGGAACCGTGGCGCGCGGCCTCGGGCAGCGCGACCCACAACTGGACACCGTGCAGGATCGTCGTCCCCGGAGTGGAGACCTCCGAGTGGCAGATACCGGCGCCGGCCGTCATCAGATTCAGTTCGCCGGGCCGCACCATCTCGTGAACGCCATGCGAATCGCGGTGCTCGATCTCGCCGCTGAACAGCCAGCTGACCGTCTGCAGACCGGTATGCGGGTGCGGTGGGACATCCATCCCGGCCTTGGTGCGCACGTCTTCCGGACCGTAGTGATCGGCGAAACACCAGGCTCCGACCAGCGAGCGCTCGCGCTGCGGCAAGGTGCGACGGACCATCATGGCGCGCGGGCCGCCCAGCGGCACCTCACGCGGCTCGAGAATCTCGATTCGGTTGGGAGGCCCCGCTGCACAGTCGTATTCGATGGGGTCTGCCTCAAGATTGCTCACGATTCGCCTTCCCGGCTGCGTACCATCGTCGCGTTCGCTCAGACCATACCCGCGCCGTCCTGGCCGCAACCTGAAAGCAGGCAATGGACACCACCGAACCGGTTCCCGCGCACGTGCACGTCGACAAGCAGTCGCCCCATGCCTACCGGACGCTGGTGGCGGTCGCCACCGCGGTCGGCAAGACCGCTGCCGAGGCCGGGTTGCCGCCGGCGCTCGTGGAGCTGATCAACACCCGCGTCTCCCTGCTCAACGGCTGTCCGTCGTGCCTGGAGATTCACCACCGCCGCGCGGTGAAGGCCGGCGTGACGGACAAGCAGCTGGCGACATTGCGCGCCTGGCGGGACACCGAGCTGTTCTCCGAGCAGGAACGCGCCGCGCTGCGGCTCGCCGAGATCACGACCACGCTGCCCGACCACGACATCGCCGAGCGTGAATACGCAAGGGCGCGGGCGGTACTCAACGACGATGAGGTGTCCGCGGTGATCTGGGTGGCCACCGCGATCAACGCCTTCAACCGGGTGTCGATCCTGAGTCGCCACCCGGTGCGGCCCTAGGTACTGGCCCGCAGCCGGTCCCGCAGGCCCGAGGCGCGCAGCGCCTGGCGTTCGACCGCGGCCCGCACCTCGTCAGCCGACCCGACGATGCGCACCTTCTTCTTCGCGCGTGTGACCGCGGTGTAGAACAGCTCGCGGGTCAGCAGCCGGGAGTCGGCGGACGGCAGGATCACCGTCACCTCGTCGGCCTGCGAACCCTGACTCTTGTGGATGGTCAGCGCGTACATCGTCTCGACGTCGACGATGCGGCTCGGTGAGAACTGCTGCGTCGCAGTCGCACCCGCGATGTACACCTGGACGCCGTCCGGCCCCGCGGCCACCAGGCCGGTGTCGCCGTTGTAGATGCCCAGCGCGTAGTCGTTGGAAGTGACCAGCAGCGGGCGACCGGGATACCAGGGCGACCAGGTGGCCTGTCCGGTCTCGTCGGTGAGCCAGCGCTCGACCTGACGGTTCCAATGCCGCACCCCGTAGGGCCCGTCGCGGTGTGCGCACAGCAGGCGGTGCTCATCCATCGCCGCGAGACCGTCGTCACCGGCGCCCAGCAACGCACACTCACGCACTTTCAGCGCGTGGCCCACCAGGGCCGGGCGCAGCACCGCGGCCGGCTCGGCATCCTCGACGAATTCGATCGCGGCCTCGCCGGCCCGCAGCAGGGTCAGCACCTGGTCCGCGTCACCGGCCCGGATCGCTTCGGCGAGCCCGCCGATCGCCGCCCCGAACCGGTGTGTGGTGTGCAGCGCGGCGATCTGGATGGCGGGATGGTCGGCGAGCCCGTCGACCAGGTCGGCCAGTACGGCGCCCGCCTGGACCGAGGTCAACTGGTCGGGGTCGCCGACGAGCAGCAGCCGGGCGTCGGGCCGAACGGCCTCGAGCAGCCGGGCCATGAGAGTCAGTGACACCATCGAGGTTTCGTCGACGACGACGACGTCGTGCGGCAACCGGTTGCCGCGGTGGTGCTTGAACCGCGAGGCGCTGTCGGGACGCCCGCCGAGCAACCGGTGCAGCGTGACGGCCCGTAGCCCGCTGAGCCGCTGTTGATCCGCGGCCTCGAGTCTGGCCACCTCGGCCGAGACCGCCTCCTGCAGTCGGGCGGCAGCTTTTCCGGTCGGCGCCGCGAGCGCGATCCGCAGCCGGCCCGGGTGCGCGGCCTGCGCCAGGAGCGCGAGCAACCGGGCCACGGTCGTCGTCTTGCCGGTGCCGGGACCACCGGTCAGCACGGTCACCGGCTGCGTCAGCGCGAGCTGCGCGGCGGCCCGCTGCTCGGCGAAATCCGATGGCGGGAAGAGCCGGTCGAGGTCGGCGTCGGCGACCGACTGTGACGCGTGCGCCGACAGTGCCAGCAGGTCGGTGCACACCTGCTGCTCTTCGCGCCAGTAGCGGTCCAGGTACAGCAACCGCTCGTGGTCCAGCCGGATGGCCTTGCCCAGCAACGGACTACCCGCGACCGCGGCGATCAGCTCGTCAGGCGCCGGCCAGGGCAGGTCGCCGCCGCCGGCGGGGGCACCGATGTCCCGGGCGACCGTGGTGAGGTCGACGCACACCGAGCCTTCGCGCAGCGCCCGGACCGTCAGCGCGACCGCGAGTGCGACGACCTCGCTCGTCTCCTCTGCCAACACACAACACCTTTGGGCCACATGCACATCAGCGGCAGTCAGCACGCCGGCGGCGTTGAACATCGCAAGCAGGCCCGTGGCCGCCGGCACCTGACGCCAGTCCATGGGGTCGGGTGTTGTTTCGAGTGCTGCCGTCATGCCGCCGTCCCCCGGTCCAACAGATCGGACAGCCGGGCCACCAGTTCGACCGGCGGCTGCCAGCTGAACACCCCGCACGGGTTACCTTCGACCACGGGGGTCGCCGCACCGCACATGCCGCGGACGAACAGATAGGCCACACCGCCCAGGTGCCGCCCCGGTTCGTAGTCCGGTAGTCGCCACCGGAGGAACCGATGCAGCACAACCGAATACAGCAGGGCCTGCAGCGGATAGTCGGAATGCATCATGGCCTCGGCGAGCCTGGGTGCGGTGTAGTCCGCCGCCGTGTTCTCGGCGCCGAAGTCGCCCAGCCTGTTGGTCTTGTAGTCGACCACCAGATATCGGTGGCCGCCATCGCTCGGCACCCGCAGCACCGCGTCGATGGACCCCGACAGATAGCCGTGCAACCGCTGGTGTCCCAGCGGCTCGGCCTGCAGGCGCGCGCCATAGGCGAACAACGGATCCGACGCCGGCAGCAGCTCACTCACCACCGCGCCCACATCGCCGAGGCGGATGTCCGCCGCGCCATCGGGCCGGTTCTGGCCACCGCCCAGCGGCATCTCGAAATCCAGTTCCCGCAACCGATCCCGCAGCCCGATCTGCCGCAGCGTCAGGCCCGGGGCCAGCGGACCGAGCGGGGTGTCGTGCATCGGCACCAGGGCCGAGGCCAGCTCATCCGTGGGCACCTCGACGTTCCACAGCCCCGCCTGCTCGTCGATCCGGGCCGCCAGTTCCGCGGTGAGATCCGGGGCCAGGGGATCGGCGCGCTCCAGCACGGCGTGCACCAACGAGCCGAAGGCGGCGCCGGCGGGCAGCTGTGCCATGGGTGACGGCAGGTCGCCGGGCAAGGGCGACGGCGCCTCGGGGACGACACCGGCGGACTCGTCGTCCCGCAGCGCGGTGTCCGGTTCGCTGCTCACCGCCTGCCCGTCCTCGTGCACGACGCGCACCAGCGCCGAGTACGACGTCCGTCGCCAATGGGTGTCGATACTGCGATGGAAGTGCCGCACGTCCAGGTCCGCCGGGGTCTCCGGCGCCGGCGGCGGCATCGGGGTCACGGGGTCGGCCGCCTCGACCACCGGACCGCCCGCGTGCTCCCACGCGGTGAAACACGCCAGCGCATCGTCGTCGGAAAGTGTCTGTGGCGTGGCGCAATCCGGCACCGCGGCGGCGCCGGGCCGGCGGCCGCGCAGCAGCCGC
>Ga0265327_10000759_pt1 | contig 50085 bp, 42 predicted proteins | sample 41621metaG_FD_202089 | JGI IMG/M metagenome (GOLD analysis project Ga0265327, IMG submission 202089) | Rhizosphere microbial communities from Carex aquatilis grown in University of Washington, Seatle, WA, United States - 4-16-21 metaG | ecosystem: Host-associated > Plants > Roots > Rhizosphere... | reverse complement strand
ATTTAAAGCCTGTAATTCTGCATACCGCTTTTGCGCTAAGGCAATGAAATTTGCTTCCGTCATAGTTTAATTGGTTGGTTTACCAAATTTAATCTTTTTTTGAAGCGACAATTTTAAATGCACCCAAATGTTTTGATTAAGACCATATTGCCCGATTATTATAAACTTTATACAACAGGTATAATCACAGTACTATTTCGTTTGCCTTTACCTGTTTAGCACCATAACTTTTGCAGCATGATAAGCAACCCCCAAAATCATTACTTTATCATCAGTCATTTTTGCAATAGCAGTAAAACTCAGCCCGGTGAATAGTGAAAACGTTTTTTGCTGGTAAGTTGCCCACCCATCGTTTGTAATTAATATATTCCCGTCCGGATAAAACCCCTGGGTATCACTAAAACCAACTCCAACACATTTTTCAGCACTTAAAAAAAGTAGCTTTCTTGCACTTGCCGGTTTTAAAGTAAGTTGATAATTATGGGCTAAATCAACCATGTTATCGTCAGCATTTACTACTAATATTTTGTTACCTGTAAAATAAATATCATAAAGGTAATCGGCTGAATTGCATTTTAAACTATCCCAGGAAACACCCCCATCTGTTGTTTTAAAATAAACACCATTTGAAGATGTAACAAACCCTTCACTGGAGTTTTTAAAATTTACGTCCTGGAACATCCTGAAAGAATTTGATTTTAAACTCAACCATGTCTGGCCTCCATCTGTTGTTTTGCTGAAAAAATTTTTCCCCGTAATAAACCCTGTTTTATTATTTAAGAAAAACATACCGTAAGGACACTCAAGTGTATTTAAATTAATAGCAGTCCAGGTTTCACCGCCATCAACTGTTTTTAACAAAACCCCAAAAGTGTTATCACCGCCTATTATGTAGCCTGTTTTGCTGTCAGTAAATTGAATTTTTTTTAACGGTGTGTTAATTGGCAATGTAATAGTTTGCCATGAATTACCCGCGTCAGTAGTTTTTGCAATAAAACCCTGTGTTATGGCATACCCTGTTACTTCGTTGGTAAATACCAGGTCTGAGTATACAGCCTCGGGAATATTTGTTGATAATGTTTTTAAGCTGTCCAGCGAAAGATTAGGGCTATTGTCAATTATGGGACTATCGCTATGCTTTTTGCAAGAGAAAAAAACAAGCAATACTATTAGGGTATAAAAGGTGTGTTTCATATATTATTGACGACCAAAAACAGAAACCGTTGCAAAAAAAAGATATAAATCTTTAAAGGTTTACAATAGTTGGTGAAAATAATAAATATCAATTCGGCGGCAGTCAGATATTAAAGCTGCGTTTTATAACACCCTAATAAGAAAAATAATTAGGGCTGCAAAATATAACAAGCATATAGATAATGCATATTACACAGTTGATATCTTAAGCAAGTTTAAACTTTCAGCCTTTTACCTATAATACGGGCTTATCATCCAATACACTATCGGGCCGGTTAACGCAACATAAAACCACATTGGCCAGGTATACCGTGCCAGTTTTTTATGCATGGGGTACTCGGCAATAAGCGCCCGGTAAGCAGTAAATAATATAAACGGCAGTATAATGGCCGCTAAAAAAATATGAGTGCTTAATATAGCGTAATACACATAGCGTACGCTGCCAACAGCAGCTTTTTCGGCATCGGTTAAAATACCGTCGTGGTTGGCATCGCCAAACCTCGCCTCACCGGCCAGCATGCGGTGCGCAACATAAGATACCAAAAACAAAACTGACAACGCCAGCGCAAACAGCATAATTACCTTATGCGTATTATATTTTCTTTGTTTAACGGCAATTAAAGCTGCTACCAGCAACACGGTAACAATGCTGTTAATCAGTGCATTTATTTTAGCGAAAATATGCACATTAAAAGGCAACTGTACTTCAAGCTTATACCTGCCAAGCAGCACCACAGCCGCGAACACTACAACTGAAAATAATAGAATAAGTGTCCTCGCTTTTTTATCATTTTTCGTAAAGCTTGCCTGTAACATAACTGTAAGTTTAATAAGGTAACGTAATAATTAATTTATGCTGTTGCTTTCTTTTTTCTAAACAAAAGGGTTATTACAATAACAGTAATAATAACAGCCAGTATAAAAAATATACCCATCTGCAAAGGGTCAAACGGCGGCTTGCTGCCGCCCTTGTCTTTTTCAAGCATCAGCAGGCCAATATCTTTTGACAACTTTACTAATGCCGTTGTATCAAGGCCGTTGTAATAACCGCGTACCTGGTAATATTTATCCAGTAGCACAAAGTAAGGTGTATGAACAAAATTGGGATCAATAGGCTCTGTGCTAAATTTATCAACCTTTAACTGATCAAAAGCAAAATTGTAAATACTGTCTTTGGTACCCGTAAGCAGCCACCAATTACCCGGGTCAATTTTAAAGTGGTCAGCATACTTTTTTAGTTTGGCTACGGTATCAGTTTCCGGGTCAACAGTAAACGAAACAAAATGCACTATCGATGAATCGATCTTGTTCATTGGGTCCCCACCTTCCTTAAAACCGCGTTGCATATTGGCCATATTTGCCGTTAACTTAGGACAAATAGAGCCGCAGCTTGTAAAAAAGAAGTCCATCACTATGCTCTTACCCTGTATATCGTGTAAGTGTATTGTATCACCCAACTGGTTAACCAACTTAATATTTTCAACAGTATGCCATATTGTATCTGTGGTCATCTTACCATCAACAACCGTGTCGGTAAGTTTATCGGGTAAATAGTGCCGTGGCATTACTACGGCATTATCACTGGTTTGCTTAAGCACAATATAGCAGGCAAGCGGTATTAGCACCGCAATGCATATTGCTATCAACCCCTTATTGTTCATTGTATTATTATAAAAAAAGCCATCCCGCGTTTGGGCGGGATGGCTTGGTATTAATAAATATCTTCAGTATTCGTCATCCCCTATTGCTGCTCTGCTTTCTTCTCTTCCTTAGGTGCTGCTTCTTCATTTTCCGCAGGCGCTTTTTTGGTTGTAGTCCTCTCTTTGTACTCAGGGTTATATTCGTTCCTTAAGTTTTTAAATGAGTTACCATCCGCCAAAAACGCAATAATAAACCATACAAACAGGCCCATAGGTACAGCCACAGTCATTATAAAGTTTCTTATTTCGTGGCCAAGGTGCATAAAGTATGCAACAATGTAAAATGCTTTGGCAAGCATCAGTACAACGATAACGCCTTTAATAAAATGCTTTAGAAAACTTTCAGGGTCCATATCCATCATCCAAAAACCAAGCAGTAACTCAACAATAGTTAACACAGAAAGGATGATCGTTACGCGCCAAATTTCTTTACTGCCGCCACCGTGTGTATCAGCATGTGTTACGTCGCTATAAGTAGTGTGTTGTTCCATTAAAATGTTCTTTTACGGCTTAAAAAAATGGTTAAATTAAGTAAAAACAGGTAAATACAAATACCCAAACCAGGTCCACAAAGTGCCAGTATAAGCCAGCTTTTTCAATCATCAGGTAGTGGCCTCTTTTATCAAAATCACCCCTTAGCGTTTTAATAAGCATTACAATGTTAATAATTACACCTGAAAATACGTGGAAACCGTGGAAACCAGTGATAGTGAAAAAGAAGTTGGTAAAATCCTGGTGGCCTATAGTACCATTTGAGTTATTGAAAGGATGCGTACCCCACCATGCGCCTTCATCAAGTTTAAGATGCGTCCATTCCCATGCCTGGCAGCTTAAAAAGGCAAGGCCACCAATAATGGTCCACACAAGGTTGCGTACCACTTTCTTTCTGTCCATAGCGTGTCCCGCCTGCACGGCAATAACCATGGTAACAGAGCTAACGATCAATATAAACGTCATTATACTTACAAACACCAACGGCAGCGGCTTATGAAATACATCTGATAACGGATATGACCTAAATACCTTGTTAGGGTCGGGCCAGCCGTTGGCAGAAAACCTTGTTGTACCATAAGCAATTAGAAAGGCGCCAAAGGTAAAAGCATCGCTCATTAAAAAGTACCACATCATCACCTTCCCATACTCTACATTAAAAGGGCTTTTACCCCCACCCCACATTTTTGGGGCTGTTGTTGCTGTAGTTGTAGCCATGTTGATTAAAAGAATTTCGTTCGCAAATTTATTATCCTAAGCTCAAAAAGCCGCATTATTGCCCACTTTTTTCATTCCCACTAAACCAATTTAAAAAAGATGAACAGGTATATCCATAATACATCTACAAAATGCCAGTAGGTGCTTACTATTTCTACACTTGTTACATTATACCTTTTTATACGGCTGCTGTAAGCCCGTATAAAAACAACCAGTAAAGCTATTACCCCACCAAGCACGTGCAAAATGTGCACCCCCGCAATTACCGCTATAAACGATGCAGACGGGTTACTGCCCTGCCCTATTAACTGCACGCCATGGTTATTTAAAAAAAAGAACCCCCAAAACTGGCAGGCGCTAAACGCCAGGCCCAATAAAGCTGTTAAGGTTATTAAAGTTCTGTAACGTGCCATGTCCCTTGCCTTAAATGCTTTAAGCGAAAGGTGCATGGTAACGCTGCTTAGCAAAATAACCACTGTTGAAAGCCAAAATACCGGCGGCAATTCAAACTCAAGCCAGTTTTGCCCGTTACGCCTAACTATATAAGCGCTGGTTAAACCGGCAAACATCATTACAATTGCGCCAATTGCCACCCACAAGGTAAACTTGTGCGGGTGCAACCTTTTTCTATCATTACTTGCCACTGTACTCATCATCACTTTCAAGTTTATATTCACTACTGTGCACTTCGTGAAACGTGAAACGTCAATCGTTAATCCGATGCGTTTTAAGTATCACTACTATAGTCCACAGCCTCAATTTTATAACTAATTTTACAACTCGCTCAATTGTCTCACGATTCACGATTCACGCAATCTACAATCAAACCGCCGCCTTGTCTGCCAGCAGTGCCAACAGCACTATTGGCAAATAAATGTAGCTGCTAAACATTACACGCCTTGCTGCTTTCACATCCATACTTTTATACAGCCTAAGGCTTTGTATAACCATACCAATGTTGCATGCCAGCACTATATACAAACTAACCTGGCCGCTTATATGAAACTGGTAAGGCAAAATGCCTACCGGTATCATCAACACACTATACATAACGGCCTGCATGGCTGTAAACCTAGTTGGACCCTTATCAGCAGGCAGCAATTTAAAACCTGCCTTTGCATAGTCATTATGCGCAACCCAGGCTATAGCCCAAAAATGCGGAAACTGCCAAAGAAACTGTATACCAAACAACACCCAGCCCGCGCCGTTCGAAAATGTGCTGTCCCGCACCGTTATTGCTTCTGTTGGGCTAACAAGGCCGGTTGCCGCCACCCAGCCTATTAAGCAAGGCAGTGCACCGGGCAATGCGCCAACCAATACGGCTATTGAGTTTACCTTTTTTAGCGGCGTATAAACAAACGCATACAAAAAAAGGCTGAACGCAGCAAGTAATGCCGCCGCCGGGTTAAAAATAAAACCCATCATAAACACCCCTGCAAATCCCGCTATGCCTGCAAAAGCAAACGCCTCACCTACGGCCATACGTCCAGAAGCTACCGGCCTTTTACCTGTGCGCTTCATTAAAGCGTCTGTATCTTTCTCCACCGCCTGGTTAATAGCATTTGCGCTGCCTGTAACCAGCATACCTGCTATAAACAATTCAATAACCTTTATAACCGTATCACTGTTGTGTACCTGTATATTAGGGGCAAGCAGGTAGCAAATAACACAGGAAAACACAACTGTAAAGCTTAAAGTAAACTTTACCAGTTGAAAGTAATCCTTCATTTTCTGCGCCAGCTTCAGCGATGATGATGAAGCCGGGTTAATATTATCTGCCACTATATATTGCTTGTTAACCACTAAGTTCTTTTGAAAAATGAAGCCCTGTATAGCCAGGGCTTTATTTATATGTAGTAAGCTGTTTCGTGTTTTTTATTTTAATGATTAGTTTCGTTAGGGTCTACCGGGGTGGTTTGCGGGATAAATTCCCTGCCATCCTTAGCGTAGTCGTATGCCCAACGGTGTACTTCAGGTATTTCACCAGGCCAGTTGCCATGGCCAGGCCTGATAGGCGCAGTCCACTCAAGTGTATTTGAACCGTAAGGGTTTTGTGTGGTTACTTTTCTTCCTTTCCAAATTGAGTAGAAGAAGTTAAACAGGAACAATATCTGTACAGCAAATACTATTAATGCCACAGTGCTTATAAACTGGTTAAGGCCGGCAAAATGCTTAAAGCTCTCCCATTTTGAATAGTCGTAATAGCGGCGTGGCATACCTGCAAGGCCTTCATAGTGCATTGGCCAAAATATAAGGTAAGCCCCAATCATAGTTATCCAAAAATGCACATAACCAAGCGTGCTGTTTAAATAACGACCGTACATTTTAGGGTACCAGTGATAGATACCGGCAAACATGCCGAACATTGATGCTACGCCCATTACTATGTGAAAGTGCGCAATTACAAAGTATGTATCGTGCAGGTGAATATCCAGTGCTGAGTTACCCAGCCATATACCCGTTAAACCACCGGAGATGAAAAGACTTACAAAGCCTATAGCGAACATCATGCCGGGTGTAAACCGTATGTTGCCGCGCCATAAAGTAGTAAGCCAGTTAAATACTTTGATGGCTGAAGGCACGGCAATCAATAAAGTCAACAATACAAATATTGAACCCAGCAAAGGGTTTAGGCCTGTTACAAACATGTGGTGCGCCCATACAAGGAAGGCTAATATTGCAATGGCGAATAGTGAGCCAACCATTGCCATATAACCAAATATTGGTTTGCGTGAGTTTACAGACAGAATTTCTGATACCATACCCATTGCAGGCAACAGGATGATATACACCTCTGGGTGGCCCAGGAACCAGAACAAGTGCTGAAACAGAATAGCGTTGCCACCTTCGTTAGGTAATGCATGGCCGTTTACAAAAATATCAGAAAGATAGAACGACGTACCGAAGTTACGGTCGAATATTAACAGGATGAAGCCTGACAACAGTACAGGGAAAGATAATACGCCCAATACAGCTGTAAAGAACAGCGCCCATATAGTTAATGGCAACCTTGTCATGCTCATACCTTTGGTACGCATATTAAGGATGGTTACTATATAGTTTAAGCCGCCCAGTAGAGATGAAACCACGAACAATGCCATCGCTATTATCCACAGGTCCATACCACGGCCGGAACCGGGTGATGCATCTTTTAAGGCGCTTAATGGCGGGTAAGCAGTCCAACCACCGCTGAAAGGGCCTGTTTCAACAAAAATAGAAGACAACATTATAACGCTTGCTAAAAAGAAGAACCAGTAGCTAAGCATATTAAGCATTGGCGATGCCATGTCGCGGGCGCCAACCTGTAAAGGAATAAGAAAGTTTGCGAACGTACCGCTAAGGCCTGCTGTTAATACAAAGAACACCAGTACGGTACCGTGCGTGGTAACAAGCGCATAGTAAGCCTGCTCAGTTATCCTGCCATCCTGTACCCACCATTTGCCCAAAATATCCTGCAGCCACATAAATTTTGTATCAGGGTAACCCAGTTCAAGACGGAACAACACCGACATTAATCCACCTAAAACAGCCCAAACCATACCGGTGATAAGAAATTGCTTCGCAATCATCTTATGGTCCATGCTAAACACATATTTGGATATAAATGTCTCATGGTGGTGATGCTCATGATGTTCACCGTGGTGTGCATCATGTGCGTGGGCCACATCAACATTTGCGTGCAAAACAGCTTCGTTACTCATACAAAAAACTCTTTACTGTGTTCTAATAATAATATAAAATCAAAACCCGCAGGCATTCTGCCTGCCCCGCACTTCCTGTTTATTTTTTAGGCATTACCGCCGCTACTTTTTTCGCAGAATCTGCAATCGCAGCCGGTGCAGCAGGAGGTGCAAAAACACCCGAATACTGCGAAGGCTGCCTGCCTATCCAGGCATCATACTCTGGTTGTGTAACCACTTTTACAACACCCCTCATACTGTAGTGCCCGTTACCGCACATTTGGTCACAGCTTATTTCATATTCAAAATTGGGGTTACCCAATTTTTCTTTCATTTCCATTGTAGTAAATTTTGGGGTAAACCACAATGTAGTAGGCGTACCTGGCACGGCGTCCATCTTCATCCTGAATTCAGGCAAACCAACATCATGTATTACGTCCCTTGAGCCTATCAGCAATTTAACCGGCCTTCCTTTTACACAATACATGGTCTGCTCAAGAACAACGTCATCGTGCGATGCAGGATCATCTTTAATATCAAGAGCCACATCGTCTTTCCACTCAAGGCCCAGCGGGTTTGTATTATCAATCATCCTGAAATACTTCTTTCCAAAAGTATTGTCTTTACCCGGGTAACGAAATGTCCATTTAAACTGCATACCAGTAACCTCAACCTTAAGCGCATTATCAGGCGCTTCGCCGGTAAAAGAAAACCAGTTACGTAAACCAATAACCACCAGTACTGTAAGCGCTATGGCCGGTATAACCGTCCAAATTATTTCCATTGTATTGTTATGAGGAAAGAAGAAAGCTTTGCTTTTCTCCTTTTCCTGGTAACGAAACGCAAACCAAAACAATGCAACTTGAGTTAGCACGAAAACGATGCCGGTAATAATGATGGTAAGCCATAGCATTGAGTCAACTTTTTCTCCCTGCACACTTGATGCTTCGCGGCTCAGCAGCGTTTTGCCAAAAAACATATCATTACACCAGTAAATACCAATAAAGCCGAGTATTAAAAAGGCGATCATAAAAAAACCGTTCAGCTTATTGTTCTCCCTGCGGCTTTTTTCCTCGCCTTTCAGTACAGACACATACTCGCTTGCCTTGGCTATCTGGAAGATGATTAGAAAGACAAGAACAATAACTGCTATGGTAAAGAAAGTTGACATCGTTTTCAATATTTTAGGTTTTAGGTTTTAGGCATAAAGTGTAAGGGTTGCACCCTGTTACCTGCCTGTTTCCTACACCTTGTTTACATTTATTTTCCTGTTTACGATTATTTTTTCTATTAATTTATCCTGCAAGCCGCATCTCACACCTTCTTCCCTACACCTTATTCCTTCTACCTTACACCTCCCTCTACGTGTGGTGAATAATACTTTCTTTAAAGAACGGATGGTATTTGGCTATCAGCGGTTTAGATGCCAGCGACCTGCCGGCACAGAATATTATTATTCCTACAAAAAATGCTGCAGTTCCAAAATCCAGCCAGCTTAAGCCTGAACTTTCCGGCCTTACGCTACCCATTACCATTTGATAAAAGTCAACCCAGTGCCCAAACAGAATTAATACTGCCATAAATGTTATCAGCGTATAATTTCTTTTTGCTGAACGTTTCATCAAAATTAAAATCGGGCAAATAAAGTTTACTATAATGTTTAAGAAGAAGATGCCTTTGTATACACCTTTAACACGGTTTAAAAAGTAAATTGTTTCTTCTGATATATTACCATACCATATCAGCATGTACTGCGAGAACCAAAGGTATGTCCAGAAAATAGAGAACGCGAACATAAATTTACCAAGGTCGTGCAAGTGTTCCTGGTTGGTATACGGCAGGTAGCCCTTGTTTTTCAGGTATATTACCCAAAGCGCAATAAGGCTCATGCCAGATACGAAAGAACTTGCAAAAGTGTACCAGCTATACATGGTGCTGTACCAGTTTGCATCAATGCTCATTAACCACAACCATGGCACTGTTGAACCTACTGTTAAAGCAAACCATACAATAAACATGGCGGCAGAAACGGTATTTCTCCAAATAAAACTTTTACCGGTTTCCTGGTTTTGCAATGTAGCATCATCAGCTTCACGGCTAAGTTTACGCATTCTTGCACCCAAAAGGCTCCACAGTCCAATAGCTAAAATGGTCCATACAGTAAAAAATTTGGGGTTCAGAAAGCCTAATTTACCCAGCACTTCGTGGTTACCTGCCTTTTTAAGAGCGTCTTCATTTAACCAGGGGTAAATATGCGTGTTCGGCCCCATGCCCCAAACTATATACGCAAGTACAATAAATAATATTACGCCTAAAACAGGAACCAGTGTTGAAATGGCTTCAGGCACACGGCGAAACGTCATTTGCCAGCCGCCCATAGCCAAGGTGGTAGCGCATATAAAAAACATGCTGGCGTTACAAACAAGCGTAAAGAAAACGGAGTTGTATAAAATAGTGCTCCAAAAAATATCTTTTGTGTGCTGGTCAGATGAAACACCTTTTGTTGCAAAACCTATAATTATAACAAGAAGGCCCACAGCTATCAAGCCTAATGACCAGGTCTTCATTTTTGCCGGAACTTCAAAATTCTCTTTAGTAGCTACCATCTTAATCTCTTTTATCTATGGTTAATGTAGATGCTTGTCAATTATTTTTTTGCTGCTGTACTGTCTGTTTTTGCTGCCGGCGCTGATGCTGCCAGTTTTGCTGCCTGCTGTGTTTTAATAAAACGAATCACCATCCAGCGCTGTTTGCGGCTAAGCTGTGATGCGTAGCTGCCCATCATGTTTTTACCATAAGTAACAGAATAGAACATCTGGCCTTCAGGCATTTTTTCGTATTGTGCACCCCCAACCAACATAGCCGGCTTGTTGCTAAAAGGGCCTGTACCATCTTTATACAGCGGGCCGTTACCATCAAGGTCTTTACCATGGCAAATACCACAGTTAACAAGATAAAGACGGGCTGCTTCAGTGCTGTCTTTCCCGTCAAACGACGTTAAAGGGCTTTGCACAAGCTTTGATGCTGAATAGTTTGTTGTGTCGCTTCCTTTGTCCTTGGCCAGCGGAAAAGGCATTTCCTCACCCCTTGCAATAGTGCCTGCTACGGGCAAATTATTATAAAATATTTTATTGCTCTGGTCATTAGGGTCTGTAGTAAACTTGGCCGAATCTCTTTCAGCATAGGTTTCATACGCGCGGCTATATGCCATGTCGGGCATATATGCTGAACCCTGGTCGCGCCTTACACCGTCGTCGCAGCTAACCAGTAAAACGCCTGCAGAAAGAAAAGTAAAAACTAATAATTTTTTCATTCTATTCAGTTTAAGCAACTCCAACATGAGAATCTTTAATTAATTGCTGGTCTTTGTCGTAAGTACCAACCCACCATTCGGTTTCTGCTTCCTGCACATTAACTTCCAGCGCACCGTTATTCTTTAAAAATGCCTGCAGGTCGTCAACATTTGTTTTGGCTGTACATTCAATAACCATTACAAAAAGGTCGTCAGTAGCACGTGCATGAAAATGGTGCTTTTTTACAAAAGGCGCCAACTGGCACAGGTAACAAAAAGTAAGCACCATGCCTACCGCTGCAAACAATACCGTTAATTCAAATATAATAGGTATCCAGGCCGGCAGGGCAAAATGTGGCTTGCCGCCAAAGTTGGTAGGCCAGTCGTATGTTAGTACATAGCTAATACCGCCAAGGGCTGTGCTGGTGCCCGTAATACCGTAAATAAAACCGGCGGTATGCAGGCTTGTTTCCCTAAGGCCTAAAGCGTGGTCAAGGCCATGCACGGCAAACGGTGTGTACACGTCGTGTATTTTATACCCTGACATGCGCACTTTTTTAACCGCCGGAAATAAAACCGCCTCATCATCAAAAGTGCCTACTACGAACTTCTTTTTTGACATCTTGTTAATTTATTTGTCAAATAACAATCTTTCTATTGCAGATTGGCGATTGCGGATTGCAGACTTATTCCACTTTCCAACAACGCACCTTCCTTTCGCATTTTAACTCTCACTTTCTTTCACTCCACCCTCCTCAATCCAACTATAAACTACAAACTTTAACCTTTCTTAGTGTGCATATTCATGCGCAAACTCATCAGGGTTCTCCATTTCCAGTTCACCAACTTTCTCTTTATAGTTCTCGCCCGTTACTTTCAGTATATATTTAATTTCCGCAATAGCAATAGTTGGGAAATATTTTGAGAACAGGAAGAAACAGGTAAAGAACAACCCAAACGTACCAACATAGAAACCAATTTCCCATATTGAAGGATGGTAGTATGGAGACCATGAAGATGGAAGGTAATCGCGGTAAAGGGATGTAACGATAATTACAAAACGTTCAAACCACATACCTATGTTTACAATTACGCTCATAAAGAACGTGATGTAAATGTTTCTTCTAAGCTTGCGGAACCAGAATATTTGCGGGCTTAATACGTTACAGGCCATCATACCCCAATAACTCCAGCCATATGGGCTAAACAGGTTAGCACGGCTGTACCAGAAAGTATAACCTTCATATTTATTCTGGCTGTACCAGCCCATAAATAACTCCGTTAAGTAAGCACAACCTACAATTGAACCTGTAAGTACAATTACTTTGTTCATTGCCTCAATGTGGCCCATTGTAATATAGTCCTGTAAACCAAACACCTTACGTATTACCAGCAACAACGTTTGCGTCATGGCGAAACCTGAGAAGATGGCGCCCGCAACGAAGTATGGTGGGAAGATGGTGGTATGCCAGCCCGGTATAACCGATGTGGCGAAGTCCATAGATACTATTGTATGCACTGACAGTACAAGCGGCGTAGCCAAACCTGCCAGTACCAGTGATAATGCTTCGTGCCTTTGCCAGTGCTTGGTAGAACCAACCCAGCCAAATGAAGCGATACCATATAATTTTTTACGAAGTTTTGTTTTTGCGCGGTCGCGTACAGTTGCAAAGTCGGGTATTAACCCGCTGTACCAGAACAACAATGATACGGTGAAGTACGTAGAGATGGCAAACACGTCCCACATCAATGGTGAGTTAAAGTTAGGCCATACCGGGCCACGTGTGTTAGGGTAAGGAAATACGAACATCGCCATCCATACACGACCCATGTGGAAGATAGGGAACTGGCCTGCGCACATTACCGCAAAAATGGTCATCGCTTCCGCAGCACGGTTAACACCTGTTCTCCAGCCCTGGCGGAACAGTAAAAGGATTGCCGAGATAAGTGTACCTGCGTGGCCTATACCTACCCACCACACGAAGTTGGTAATATCCCAACCCCACCCGATGGTCCTGTTAAGGTTCCACTGCCCTATACCGTAGGTAACCTCCCTGTAAACGCTGTACACCCCAAACAGCAAACATGCAACTGAAATAAAGAAGCCTATGTACCAAAGCTTGCTTGGCTTTGCTTCAATAGGGCGTACAATATCTTCTGTTACCTGGTGATAGTCTTTAACACCTGCAACCAGCGGTTCCCTTAACTGTGATTCGTACTTTAAATGCATTGTTACCTGGTTTAGAACCAAGCCCGGGGGCCTGATTTTAAAAATTTTATTTATTACCTCTTCTTCTTAACAAATATCCTGTACTATTCTTCTGTTGCTATTTCTTCGTCCCTGTTGCGCACTTTAGCCAAATAACTTACGTTAGGCAATGTGTGTATTTGTTCAATTACACGGAACAGGCGATCGTTATTTTCCGTACGGTGCGCAACTACTGCTGCCTTACTGTTGTTAATGTTACCAAATACTATAGCATTGGCCGGGCATGCCTGCTGGCACGCTGTTTTAACATCCCACTCACCGTTTTCACCACTTTTAAGCGGGCGGCTTTCTTTTTTAGCTTTCAATTTGCCTTCCTGTAAACGCTGTACGCAGAATGAACATTTTTCCATTACACCGCGGCTACGCACTGTAACATCAGGGTTAAGCACCATCCGCATCAGGTCATCGTTCATTTCTAAAGTAGCAGCACTTACGTGGCCTACCTGGTTATGCGGAAAGCTGTCAGCGCCTGTATAGTCAGCCCAGTTAAAGCGGCGTACTTTATAAGGACAGTTGTTTGCGCAATATTTTGTGCCGATACAACGGTTATAAGCCATTTGGTTAAGGCCTTCGCTGCTGTGGTTGGTAGCATTTACCGGGCACACATTTTCGCAAGGCGCGTTATCGCAATGCTGGCACATCATTGGCTGAAACACCACGGTTGGGTTGTCAATGCTGCCTGCGTAGTAACGGTCAATGCGTATCCAGTGCATGTCGTGAAAACGGGATACTTCCCTTTTACCCACAACAGGTATATTGTTTTCGGCGTTACAGGCCACAACGCACGCTCCGCAACCCACGCAGGAGTTAAGGTCAATGCTCATGCCCCAGTGAATGCCGGGTTTATCGTAAACCGGGTAAATAGTACCCTGTTTTTCAAAATTTTCAAGGCCGCCAAAAGGCTTCATTTCATGTTCGCGTTCTTCCAGTATTTGGTCGGGTTTCTTCTTAAACTGGTTAAGTGTAAGCTCTTTCATCACTTCCGTACGCGTGCCCTGTGGTGTTGTGTACAGTGAGTGTGTTTGAGAAAGTGCTATTGGGAAAGTACCACCATCAACAGTAATATCGCCATCGCCATAAAACTGCACCGCACTACCATTAAGGCTTGTAAGCGGGAATGCATTTTGGCCCACCACATCACCTTCATCGGTTACAGCAGCTGCACCTACTTCTTTAGCACGGCCATAACCAACAGCTATACCAATGGTATTAGCTTCAGTGCCAGGAATAATTAAAGCAGGTAACGTAACTGATTTACCGTTAACAGTAACTTTTACCAGCTTTTTAGGCGGGTTAACTTCATAAGCATCTGCCTGGCCGGGAATGGCAAGGTCGATGTTCAGCAAGGTTTTAGCTAATGCCGGTGACACTATAACATAGTTGTCCCATGTAGCTTTTGTAACAGGGTCAGGCATTTCCTGTAACCAGGGGTTTGCTGCACCCTGGCCTGCGCCTATGGCAACTTTTTGATATAAAACAACTTCAACTTTACCACTACCTTTTTTGCCACCTGCAGCAGATACGGCAGCGGCAACGCCGCCAGCATTAAATGCAGAACCGGTACCAGCTGGTGCAGCCATTTGCGCAACTGCATGGGCTAACGTATCAGCTTTTGCAGGTTTTGCGGTTACACCATTTGCTGTAGCAACACCATTTTGCAATGCTGTTTCCCAGCTGTTGTCGCCACCCAGTTTAGCAGTCCAGTAAGTTTTAAATGCAGTTGAGTAGTTGGTTGCGGCCCCACTCCATTTTAATAAGCTATCCTGCCATTGGCGGGTTTTAAATAATGGGTTAATGGTAGGCTGCATGAAAGAATAAAAACCTGTTTTGGGTTCGGCATCGCCCCAGCTTTCCAAAAAGTGGTGATCAGGAACAACATATTTACAAAGCTGTGCGGTTTCGTCTTTTCTGCTGCTAAAAGAAACAGCCAGTTTTACTTTACTTATACCGCTTTTTACTTTGTCGGCATCAAACCAGCTATAAGCAGGGTTTGCACCATGTACCAATAAAGCGCCCACTTTACCCGCGTTCAAATCAGCAACCAGGTCAGCAAAGTCTTTATCAATACCGGCTTTATAATTTAACGTAGCGCTCCAGTCAATGGTTTTACCACCAGCCTGCAGGGCTTCGTTTATAGCGTTTACTATAATCTGTACATTAACGTCGTTGCTGCCGCTAACAACCAGCGCAGCGCCTTTGTTGGCAACCAGCTCCTTTGCAGCTTTGGTAATGCCTTCTTTCGCAGCATCGCTTACACCACTAACAGCCTGGCCCTGTACCGCGCTGTACAAAGCTGCTACTATAGCGCCTGTTTCGCTTGGGCGGTGCAGGTACCTTTCGTCAGCATTGCTGCCTGTTAAACTGGCAACCGTTTCAAAATGAAAGTGCCTGCTTAATTCGGGTTTTTCCTGGCTTAACTTCCTGCCTTTTACATATTGTTTTGTAAATTCAACAGGGCTAAGCCATGTGCCTAAAAAGTCTGCTCCTATGCTTACAATAACTTTTGCATTTTCAAAGTGGTAAGAAGGGATGGCCCTTTTACCGTAAGTAGCCTCGTTAGCCAGCAGCATACCGGTGTGAGAAACCGCATCGTACACAACGTGGCGGCTACCGGGGTATTTAGCTATAAACTGGTTAATGGCATCTAAAGTAGTGGGTGAGTTGATGGTGCTGGTAAGTATAACAACTGGTGCACCCCCTAAAGCTGCCAGTTCTGCTGCTATGCTTTTATCAGCCGCTTCCAGCGTTATTTCTTTAGCATCGTTGCCTATGCCCATTGTAGGGAAACGCAGCCTGTGCGTATCGTATAACTCCAGTACGCTGGCCTGCACCCTCGCGGATGTACCACCTTCGGTAATAGGGGAAAGATCGTTACCTTCTATTTTAATAGGGCGGCCGTCGCGCACTTTTGCCAAAACACTAACCACATCACCATCCTGTACAAAAGTTGTAGCATAATAATCAGCCACACCGGGTACAATATCTTCAGGTTTATTAGCAAAAGGTATGGCTTTTCTAACAGGTATCTCGCAACTTGCTGCCAGGGCTGCTGCTGCTGTGCTGAAACCTAGGTATTTAAGAAAGTCCCTTCTTGGTGTTTCCGTTTTAAAGAAGCCGCCATTTTCCTTGCCTTCAAACGGTAATTCTTCCCTAAACTCATCTTTCGCTGCGTTTTGATGGGCTTCAGAATTATTCAGCTCTCCGAAACTTTGCCAATGTTTATTTTGCTTCATATTTACCTGCCCCGTAAAAAGGCATTTAATTATTGTAATTAAATAATATGTATACGATTGCTGCTTGCCCCCTTTGGGGAAAGTTATACTAGTAGTGGCATTTTTGACACTCAGCGCCGCCTATATCTTCTACAGTTACACCCGCAGTGCTGTCTCTTTCGCCACTCTTTAACTGGTTATGGTATTTTTCGTATATGCTGTAGAAGCCGTTGTCTTTAAAATTAACTTTTGTAGTACGGTGGCAGTTTAAACACCAGCCCATGCTTAATGGCGCAAACTGTTTAACCTCATCCATTTTTTGTATTTCGCCGTGGCAGGTTTGGCACTGCTGTTTGCCGGCTACTACGTGCTGGGAGTGATTGAAGTATACATGGTCGGGCAAGTTGTGTATCCTGATCCATTCAATTGGTTTTGCCTGTGAAGCATCCCATGCGCCTGAACCTGAATAACCTGCGTATTTGTATAATTTTTGAATTTCTGCTGAACCATCCACCTCGTCACCTTCGGCAGTATATAATTTGGCCGTGCCTTTGTAGTCTTTAATATTCATGTGGCAGTTCATACAAATGTTTACAGAGGGTATGGTTGCCTGCTTGCCCTGGTAAGTACCTACGTGGCAATACATACAGTTTATCTGGTTTACACCGGCATGCACTTTATGAGAATAGAAGATAGGTTGTTTTGGCTGGAAGTTTTGGCTGCGGCCCAGGCCGATGGCTTTAGTAGCTGTTATGTAACCACCTACCAGGAATAATACGATAAGCACAAATGCTATGTACGCTTTATTTCTCCAGAAAGAAACGGGCTCTTCTGCAGGCTCACCGCTTTTGTCGTCAGCAAGTTTTTTAAGATTGGCATTAACCTGTAATAATATAAATGCAACAACTGCAAGTACTAAAGTAAGTATGCCGTAAAGCAGGGTGTTATCACTACCTGTATCGCCAGGATCGCCGATTACTGGCGTTGAAGGAACAATAGGTTTGTAAGATTTAATATAAGCAATGATATCATCCGCATCTTTGCTGCTGATCTGACCATTAAAATCGGTCATTTGTACCTTATACTTTGCTATAAGGCCATCAACATAAGGGTCGTGAGAAGCAACAATAGGGCTATTATGCATTATCCATTGCTTCAGCTTGGCCTGGTCTTTCCAACGGCTGGTAGCACCCATCAGCATAGGGCCTGTACCATCTTTCTCCATTGAGTGACACGTAGCACAAGTGCTGCCTATAATGGTTTTACCATTAGCTATATCTTGAGCATACAACGTGCCGCCGAAAAACAGGAAAGAAAAGAAACCAAGTACTGCAATAGTTAATTTAACCGCATGTCTTCTATTGTGGGCCATAATCTCAGTGCTGTTGGTTGGATGTGGAAAAATATCCCGGACGGCTGCAAAAATATGACACGAGATTGACAAAACACTACACGCTTTAAATTTTTTTTAACCATTCTGCTGTACTATATTCCGCGCTCCAAAACACATTTTTAACGCATACAACCGCTTGAAACTGTTGTATTTTTGGCATATTTACGCCTATAATTTATTAGTATGAGCATTAATTTAGCCGTATTTGCATCTGGCGCTGGCAGCAATGCTGAAAAAATAATCGATTATTTTAATCACCACCAGTCAAAAAAAAATATTCGTGTTACATTAATTGTCTGCAATAAACCCGGCGCCGGTGTGCTTAATATAGCAGGTAATAATAATATACCTTCTGTTTTAATTGAGAAAGAGCGCTTTTTTAGGGGCGATGGGTATGTGCCGGTTTTGAAAGCCGCTAAGATTGAGGTAGTTATACTGGCGGGTTTTTTATGGAAGGTACCAACTGCCCTGGTACATGCCTATAACGGTAAAATATTAAACATACACCCCGCCCTGCTGCCCAAATACGGCGGAAAAGGCATGTACGGCAATTTTGTACACGAGGCTGTAATTGCCGCGGGCGATGCAGAAAGTGGCATAACCATACATGTAGTAGATGAGCAATACGACCACGGCCACCATATTTTCCAGGCTTTTTGCCCCGTTTTACCGGGCGACACCCCCGCCAGCCTTGCCGCCCGCATACATACACTAGAGCACGCCAACTACCCGCGGGTAATTGAAGAATTTATAAACCACGAGATTGAAGATTGATTCTATGTTGAATAACAATAAGCCCGTAGTTAAACAATTACATAATTCTTGTAATCAAAAAGACGTTTACCGGTAATTTTCTCCACGGAGTTTTTAAAGCGGTCTTTTAGCTTAAGGTTGTTGTAACTAAGGTCGTAGTCAAATTTCCAGTTCATTTGGGCAACACGCTGGCGCATCACCGCCGGGTGTGCGCCGGTAAATTTTTCCAGTGCATCTATATGGGCATAATCAAACGGGCCGGTATATGTTTTTTGTGCCTTGTCCCCCCACTCGTCCCCATTCCAGTAACGGCCAAAGTTGTTGCTTTTGGCCTGCATGGCCTCGGGCTGGCGAACCCATCCATAGTGGTGTATAAAGGCTTTAAGCTGTTTTACCCTCAACTTTTCGTTACTGCCCTTTCTAAAGCCCTGTGCATCGCGGTATGAATAAATCCTTTTGTCATTTTTTATCACCCGTATCTCGTTACGGTACCATTTAGATGAGGCCCCCAGGTAATCGAACGAACCGTAAAAATGCCTGTATTTAAATAACAGGCCATCCACATTTGCGGCATCTTTCCATTTATGCATGGCATCCTGCACCTCGGCGTGGCCTTCCTCATGCATTACTTCGTCGCCCTGTATATAAATGCACCAGTCGGCATCGCTGCCAATAGCTTTGAATGCCTTATCAGTTTCGGCTGCCAGCACGCGGCCACCCTGTTTAAGGCTTTCATCCCAAACAGTATCGAGTATTCTTATTTTGGGGTGAACAGAGGCAACAATTTCACGGGTGTTATCTTCAGAATTACCCACTGCCACAACTACTTCGTCGCATAACGGAAGTATAGAAAGCAATGCTTCTGCAATAGGGTATTGAAACTTAACCGCATTCTTAATAAAAGAGAAACCTGCCACTTTCATACACCAAAGTAAATAAAAAAGCAGGTACAATACCGTGTTTGTATGCCGTATAAATAAAAGGCAGCCTTTTATTTAGGCAGCCTTTTATTTATATTGAAAACATTACCATTAATTTGTTGTTACCGGTATAACAGAACTATAATTATAGTAATTGTTTGGGCTTATGCTGCTGTTTGCCATACGGCTACCCCCTCTTAAATAATAAGTGGTTTTAGGTGCAAGGCCTGTATAGGTATCAGTAAATGAATATGAATTATTCGCACTCACGCTATGCAGAATTCTGCCCCCGGCGGCGTAATTATTAATGTCAACATACGGAGTAGTTGAAAGCATTGTTGCCACACGCGCTATATCTTGCGCCGGGTCGTTGCTTGTTGCCGTATATGTTACAGTAATAGAATTGTCTGTTACATTATCAATATGTAATGTTACATAAATCCATTGCTGCACCTTTATATCCTGGTGTGTGCGGCCATTAACAGTTGTTGTTATAGTATCAGTATAATAAAATGCCCCGGTTGGCACTACTTTATACGAGCCGGAAAAAAGATTGGTGTTTTCGTATGTTCCGGCGTAGTTAAAGGCGCTGGTTATGGGGTTTGGGTTTGACGAACTATAGTTTTGCTGGTAAAGAAATAAATACCCCGACTGCCCCAGGTTATTTGCCGCGTATACCGTATCGTTTGATTTTGTGTCAATAATTGCACCATAAATAGACGCATCGGGCGACTTGTAATTGTCTATATTTTTACTACAGGCAGATAAGAAAACAACAGCGCTTACCGCCATTATATACAAAATATTTGATTGCTGCTTTTTCATTTTTTTATATTTAAATGATTAATACCCGGGGTTTTGAACAAGACTGCTGTTTTTTGTGATCTCGGTGTTATCTATCTGTTCATAATACAAATAAGCAGGGAAAGTGCGTGGGTTTTTAGGCGCCGGCACTATTTGAAAAGTATATTGCATGTTAGCAGGGCTGGTATTTGGTTGCCAGTTTAACCAGGGCCATAATGCGTGAAACTGTGTATTATTTAATACCTGGTCGGCTATGCGCCACCTGCGCAGGTCCCACCAGCGCTGGTTTTCAAATGCCATTTCCACCTGCCGCTCGTGCCGCACCTGGTCTATTGTTACGGTTTCAAGCAGCTTTATACCAGCGCGGCCCCTTATTTCGTTTATGGCACCTAAGGCAGTTTCCTGATCGCCCATTTCAATCGCCGCTTCAGCAAGGTTCAAAAGCACTTCCCCATACCTAAATACCATATATGGTGTAATAGCATTATTAGGGCCGCCCTGGCTGGGTACAAAGCCTGCATCTTCTACCATAAATTTTTTAATATAAAACCCTGTCTTAGTTGGGTCGTTGGCAACCATTGGGCCGTCTTTGCCGGTAATAGTAATACTGTTGGGTGATGTTCCATAAGTTGTAATAAGGTCACCAGAAGTAATGCTGTCCGCGCCATCAACTATACCCCTGCGCAATTCAATAAAACTGCCCTGTGGGTCGCCATTACAATGCCATGTTGCGTTGGGGTACAAAATGGAAGCAAAAAAACGGGGGTCTTTTCCTTTAAATAAATCAGCCGGGTTGGCGTATTTTATCGGGTTGCCATTGGCGTCATTTACTTTTAATTTCCCGGGGGTGCCATCGGTATATTCAAATGCCTCTGCCAGTTCAACAGTTGGGTTAGTTACATTACCATAGTCTACTTTAAAGCTCTGCGGCTCGTTGTAAAAGTTAAAGTCGTGCCCGTTATTAGGCAATGCGTAAGCTACGGTAAAAATAGCTTCGGGGTTGGCTGCGGGGTTGGCGCCGCTAAATAGTTGCTGAAAATTGGCCGCGGGGTCGCCCGGCAAAGCATTATACAGGCTAAACTTGCCGGATGAAATAATAGCATTGGCAGCATCAGCGGCTTTTTTCCAGTAATCGTTAGCATCACCTGAAGCAATACCTACAAGGCCATTTAACTGCACAGAACCATATTTTGCAATAGAGGCTGCGTAAAGCATAGCGCGGCATTTTAGGGCGAGGGCGGCATATTTGCTTGCATGAAAACCATCAGGGGTTTCAGGCATATCATTTACAATAGCATCTATCTCATTGCCGATAAAATCATACACTTCCTTTTCTGTATTCCTTTTTACTTTAAGGGAGTCTAAAGGGGCCGCAGGGTCTTGCACGGTAGTAATTATAGGTACGCCGCCATACCGCTTAACCATGGCAAAATAAGTAAACGCCCTTAAAAATCTTACTTCTGCAAGGTATTTTGTCCTGTCTTCCTGGGTAAGTGCTGCGGCGCCAGGTATTTTATTAATAAAATCGTTCTCGTACCGTATATAATTATATACCCAATACCCAAATTGCCCTGGGGGCAGTACCCCGGCATTGGCAGTAGCACCCCAGGTGTATGAGCGTACAGCCTCATCGGTAAGTTCAGACTCATAAGTTGCCTCATCGCCTAATACATAAAAGTTTAGCCCTTCGAACCCGCCGCCGGTGCCGTTGTCACTTAAATCCCCCTGCAAATTAGAGTACAAACTGGCAACAAGGGCGTTTACTGAGTTAACTGAGGCATAAGCCTGGTCTCCCGCTATAATGCTTGTAGACTGCAGGTTTACAAAGTCTTTATTACAGGCAGTTAATGTTACCAGTACTGTAATAAAAAGCGTTGCGTATCTAAATTTTAATTTCATCTTGTGTATTTTTTAATTAACTGGTCTATTCTTTTTAAAACTTAGCAGTAAGCCCAAACGTTATTACCCGTTGTTGCGGGTAATAGGTACCGCCGCCCCCGCCGCCACTGGCGTTAGCTGCAGGTGCTTCAGGGTCTAAATAGCTAACTTTGGTAATAGTGAAAAGATTTGAGGCGGATACATAAAACCTAACATCTTTTATACCTGTTTTTACTAATGTTTTTGCCGGCAATGTATACCCTAACTGAAAAGTTTTTAACCTTAAGTAGGAGGCATCCTGTAGCCAGAAACTTGAGGTATGCTGTACCCCATCACTTAAAATACCGTTGTTATTGTTGGTGCCATTGGTAATAGTTGCCGGGAATTTACCTTGTATCCATGGGCTGGTTGGGTCGTAAATATCTGTATGGTGCCAGCGGTCGGTAAAATAAGCGTAAGAGTTGGAGTTGTTGGCAAACGGCTGTGTCATTGCGCCACCGTATGTTATATCAAATTCTGCTGCACCGGCAAATACAGCATATACATCAAACCCTTTATATGAGGCTGATAAATTAAGCGCGTACGATAATGGGGGCACTGCACCACCACTGCCATTAATACCCCTGCCAATAACGGTTTCATCGCGGCTATCTAAAACACCATCATGGTTTACATCAAGGTATTTAACATCCCCTGGCTTTAAAGTGCTGTTGCCTTTTGCATCCTGCACGGCCCATTTATTTATTTCGGCCTGGTTTTGAAATTGCCCTACAGCCTTATAACCCCAAATAAGGTCACTCCACCTGTTTGAGATATTATTCAGGTAATTTTCGCTTGAATTGGTGGGCTTTGCCTGCAGGTAAATACCCTGCTGCGACCTTGTGAAGGCAAGGTTAGGGGAAATATTAAAAGTAACATCTCCAATTTTTTTATTATAGCCAAGTTCTATTTCAAAACCCCTCGTATTGTAGCTATTAATGTTGCCTAATGGTAAAGGGGCGCCTGTAGTACCCGGAATAACCCTGATTAATGTTGCTGGAACGCCTGTTATGTTCCTGTAAAATACATTTATTTCAGCGGTAATCATATTGCCAAATAAGCCTAAATCAACACCTGCATTATAGCTATGGGCCACCTGCCATGTAATAGCAGTATTGGCAAGGTGGGCCGGTGAAAGGCCATTTGTAACCACGCCCGGGGCAAAAACATAGCTGCCGCTGGGGTAATTATATCCTGTAAGATATTGGAAGCCGGATGAGCTTGCATCATCCGGTAATTCGGCCCACGAAGCCCTTATTTTTAGGTTTGAAATAGCCCGTACTTTAAAGAAACTTTCATTACTTATCCTCCAGCCGGCCGACAGGCTGGGAAAAAAGCCGGTATTGTTGGGAAACTTCCATGAATAGCCATATTTACCGGCAGCTTCTAACAAATACTTTCCTTTATACTCATAATTAACACGGGCTGAGTAACCAATGTATGCGGATGCATTACCCCCACCCCCATCATTTGTTTGGGGTATAAGGTCGCCTAATGACAATTGATCTATAGCGTCTAATGAAAAATTTCGTCCTGCATCAAAATAATTGGTATTTACTTTTTGCCTTGAGAATAGAAACAGGGCTGATAGCCTGTGCGCACCTGCAAATGTATGTGCGTAGTTTAATGAAAGTTGAAGGTCAGTCGACGCAGTTTGCGATGTGCCTACTCCAAGTGAAGTTGGGGAGTTGCCCTGGTAAGCCACATTATAACTTTTGCTGGCATCATCAAAATTATACAGCGAGTATTGTTTTGCCCAATTTTTGGTATTATCTACATCATACGTATAGGCATAAAACAACTTGGCGCTAAGGCCCTGTATATAGGGTACCTCATAATTTAACGAGGTTACCGCTGTAAATGTGCGCCTTTGGTCGCTGTTATAGCCTGAATAGTCAGCCCTTGATTGCGCCAATGCATTGTTGCTTATATTGGTTGCAGTAAGATATTGCGGGTTATTGTTTACATATAACGAACTGGTTGGGTACGTGCGTTGTATTACATTTATTATACCATTGTATGTATAACCTGTATTGGGGTTATAAGAGTTTTGAAACCTGCCGCCAAGGTCTATTTCAGCAGTAAGCCTTTTTGATATTTTAGCGCTTATATTACTGCGTACATTATAACGCTTAAACCAGGTATCTTTTGAAGCTAACAAACCCTGTTGATCAAGATAGCCCCCTGAAAAAAAGTATTTAACTGCTTCTGTACCACCCGACACATTTAGATTTGAGTATTGCATGGGGGCGGTTTTACGTAAAACGCTGTTATACCAATCGGTTGATTTGTGCATACTGTCACTGCCGGTCTTCCATTTATTCACTTCATCCTTGCCATATACAATTGGTAAGCCCTGGTTTACCTGCGATTCATCAGTAAGCTCGGTAAACTCTCCTGCGTTCATTAGCCTGGGATAATTTGTGCTTGACTGTACGCCGTAGTACCCGCTATACGTAATTACCGGTTTACCCGATGCCCCTTTTTTGGTAGTAACCAATATGGCGCCATTGGCGGCTTTAAAACCGTAAATAGCAGCAGCTCCATCTTTCAATATGCTAATGCTTTCTATTTCGCTGGGGTCTAACTGGCTAAAACTGCCCGGTGTACCATCAACAATAATAAGGGCTGCACCAAACCCACGTATGTTTATATTCGCTACATCATTACCCGGCTGGCCGCTTTGTTGCACAAAGGTTAAGCCCGGCAGTTTACCCTGCAATGCGTTAACTGCGCTGCTAACCGGCGCTTTGGCAATATCATCCCCTTTTATTTGCGATATTGCGCCTGTTACCGATACCTTTTTCTGGGTACCGTAAGCTACAACCACAACATTATCCAGCTCTTTGCTTTTGGTTTTTAAAACAATGATGTAGTCGTTTCTGTCATCAACCTGAACTTCAGTAATTTCAAAAGATACGTTTGACGCAACAAGGGTTTCGCCCACAGCAGCATTAATCCTAAATTTACCTGCTGCGTCTGCCTGGGTGGCAGTTGCTTTCCCTTTCACATTAATTGTTGTTCCGGAAACCGGGTTACCCACGGAGTCTTTTACCGTTCCGGTTACGGTTTTTGTTTGGGCCAATAAGGTAATTGGCGCTAAAAGCAACAAAAGCAGCATAACCTTTGTTGTGCGCGCTTTGCTGTTTGGCTTTTGCATTAAATTAAATAGATACATAAGCATTAAGTTTTAAATTGATAAAGCTGATTTATTAACAGAAGTTGCTTTTAAAGGGTTAATAAAAACTAGGTAGCACAAGCGCACAAAAATTTTAGCAGCAGTTAACAACAGAAATAGTTTTGTTAAAGGGGCAGTTAGTTTTACTTATATATTTTTGGTGTTTACCTGCACAGTTAGCCTTTATTACAGAACCAAGATAGAGACATTTTATAAGCAGAAAAAAAGGGCGAAGCTGAAAAACACTATGCAAACGTTTGATAATTTATCGCAAACGTTTGTGTATTTTTCTAATAAAAATAAGCCATTAAAATACCATATTAATACCAGTATAGCATACCCCACTAATTATGGGGGATCGTCCACAAAATATGCTATATACCAGCATAGGTATAGATGCGCCCTGCTGATTTAGCATTTTAGCGATGCTGGTAATTCAATAATTTTGAATTACACTAATTAGCCTCGTATTTGCCTCACATTAGCGGTGAATTGCGGCTGTGTGGTTAAATCCCTACTTTTGCACTCCTTTTAATAAAATTTATGAGCCAGCATTTATCAGAGCAAGAAATTATACGCCGCGAAAAATTGAACAAATTGCAGGCGGCAGGCATTAACCCCTACCCTGCGCCACTATACCCGGTATCGCATTACTCAGCCGACATAAAAGCCGCCTACACTGAGGAAACGAAAGAGCAGTTTGCCAGTGTATGCGTTGCGGGCAGGGTGATGAGTATAAATGACAGGGGCAAGGTGTTTTTTATTAAAATACAGGACAGTAAAGGCATAATTCAATTATATGTAAAGCGCGATGATATTTGTGCGGGCGAAGACAAAAGCTTTTGGGATGCGGTAGTTAAGCCCCTTGATTACGGCGATATTATAGGTGCAACAGGGTACGTATTTACTACCAAAACGGGTGAAACCTCTGTTCATACACAAATGCTTACCTTACTGGCAAAATCATTAAAGCCGTTGCCGGTTGTTAAACGTGACGAGGAAGGCAATGTGTTTGACGAAGTTACTGACCCGGAATTTCGTTACCGCCAGCGTTATGCTGACCTGATAATTAACCCCGGTGTTAAAGACGCTTTTGTAAAACGTACAAAGCTGGTTAACACCATACGTGAATTTTTAAACGAACGCGGTGCGCTTGAAGTTGATACGCCTGTGCTGCAGGCTATACCCGGCGGTGCTGCAGCAAGGCCGTTTGTAACACACCATAATACGCTTGATATGCCTTTTTACCTGCGCATAGCCAACGAGCTTTATCTTAAAAGGCTTATTGTGGGCGGGTTTGACTGGGTGTACGAATTTAGCCGCAACTTTAGGAACGAGGGGATGGACAGAACACATAACCCTGAGTTTACCGTGCTTGAATGGTACACTGCTTATAAGGATTATTTCTGGATGATGGAAACTACCGAACAGTTGTTCGAAAAAATAGCTATTGCATTGCACGGCACTACTGATGTACAGTTTGGCGACAAAGTTATAAGCTTTAAAGCGCCTTACCGCCGTATAAGCATGTACGATGCTATTAAAGAAACAACAGGTATTGATGTAAGCGGGATGGATGAAGATGGCTTACGCGCTGTGTGCAGGCAACTGCATATTGAAACAGATGCTACCATGGGCAAGGGGAAATTGATAGACGAGATATTCAGCGCTAAAGAAGATAATTATTCACAGCCTACATTTATTACCGACCACCCCGTTGAAATGAGCCCGCTTACTAAAAAGCACCGCGAAAAAGCAGGACTGGTAGAACGTTTTGAGTTATTTATAAATGGTAAAGAAATTGCCAACGCCTATACCGAATTAAATGACCCCATTGACCAGCGGGAACGTTTTGAAGAACAAAGCCGTTTGATGGAGCGTGGTGATGATGAAGCAATGTTTATTGATAACGACTTTTTGCGCGCCCTTGAATATGGCATGCCACCAACCAGCGGCATAGGTATTGGTATTGACAGGTTGTGCATGATGATGACCAACCAGCCATCAATACAGGATGTATTACTATTCCCACAAATGAGGCCGGAGAAGACTGAAGATTAGCTGCGCATTCAATAGCGCAATTAAGAAACAAATATGCTATGAGTAAAATGAGGCCAGAGAAAACTAAGGTATAGCCAGTTTTAGCGTACATATAAAACAAACGCCTGTAAGCATATTTACAGGCGTTTGTTTTATTAAATGTCATTTAAACACATAATTACGGTTCTCAATCAGTCATCCATCGCATTCATTAATCATTACTTAACAAACTATTTTAAATATATGCTGGCACATTGCACATTTATTGTTACCTTTGTGGCTGATTTATGAGTTTTACACAGTCAGGAAAATTGAATGATCTTATCTGCTACGCAAATTCTGCTAACGAGTTAGTCTTCTTTACTCCGGTGTTTTTCTCTGATCATTTTTTATCTATTTTAACCAATTTATCAGCATGAACATTTATGTTTCAAACTTAAGCTTCAACGTTGAAGATGAAGACTTAAGAGGTTTTTTTGAAGAGTATGGCGAAATTAAATCTGCCAAAGTAATCACCGACAAATTCACACAAAAAAGCCGCGGCTTTGGGTTTGTGGAAATGGTTGACGAAGAAGCAGGCCAAAAAGCTATCAAAGAATTAGATGGCGCTCAGGTTGAAGGCAGGGCTATCCGTGTTACTATCGCTAAGCCAAGAGAAGAAAAATCTGGCAACGGTGGTGGCGGCGGTCGTCGTTCTTTCAGCAATAGCGGCAGCGGCGGCGGTAGCAGGTGGTAATATTTCCCCCTATCAAAAAGCTTAAAGGGAGTTCATGCAATGGGCTCTCTTTTTTATTGCCCTCAGGTGAGTAACTGGTGATTTTGAGATTGTAGGATATTTAGATTTTTGTTGGCGGCATAAGAAAGAATACAATTTTAGAATTTTGGGGGCCTCAATAGCTCTCAAAATTCCAAAATCAGCCGCAAAGCGGTCCGTTTGGGACGATCTCCTTAATATTTCTTCTCCACTACCGGCCAGCCGTTTTTATATATTACCGGGTTTATACACATAACCCGCCTGAAAGGCGCATGTGCAGCAGCCTCTGTTTGAATAACGGCATGGTATGCCATCCATAACTGTCCCGTATTATCAGTAAAAAGTGAATTATGCCCGGGTGCAAGCCACATACTGTCTTTCTCCAATATTGCGCTGTTACCGGTGCCTGTTATTTCGCTTAACCTGGTAAAGGGGCCAAAAGGGTTATCGGCACGGGCAACCATTACCGCATACTTAGCCCTGTCGCCACAACAATTATCACCCGAATAATACAGGTAATATTTACCCTGGTGATAATCAACCCAGGCGCCTTCTACCAATATGCTATAATCTTTATCCTTGCCAGGCAAAACAACATTTGTTGCAACGCTACCGGGTTTAAAGCTTAGCCAGTCGGCGGCGATCTCCTGTACTTTTATAGGTTTAAAGCCTGAACCCCAGTACAACAATTTTTTGTGCGAGACCGGGTCAACCAGTGCCATAGGGTCAATATTAACAAAGCCCTCACCGCTTACAAGCGGCGTATTGTGTGGCTTAAACGGGCCTTGAGGAACACTGCTAAAAGCCACGCCAATACATTTACCGGTTATGGTATCGTCTGACTCGGCAGAGTAGAAAAGTACATATTGCTTAATTGCAGAATCATATAACACATGTGGCGCCCAAAAAGTCCTGCGTATGGTTTGCCCATACAGGCTTTACAGGCAATGCATCGCCAATAATTTTCCAGTTGTAGCCATCGGGCGACACTGCTACCTGTATATTAATCCATTTTCCATTTAGGCGTGTCTGCGTAGCATAAGCGTAAAACCTGCCATCGGTAGCTTTAATAACGGTAGGGTCGGGAAAATCGCTGTTGATAACGGGGTTATGAAACACAGGTTGTTGCGCATAAACAGCCGTGCTTAATAACAAACAAAAAATAAGCAGCGCTATAGTAATACTCTTCATATCAACATTTAAATTCATCAACAGCTATAAACTACTATTCAACTTCTTTGCGGTAGGGTGCAGATGCCTGCGCGCCCAACCGTGTAACCGAAATAGCAGCCGCTTTGCACGCAAAGCCGGCGGCGACAAAAATATCAAGCCCTTCAGCCAGCGCCACGGCCAATGCACCGTTAAAAACATCGCCTGCGGCGGTGGTGTCAACTGCGGTAACCTTTGGTGGCTTTACGGTTTGGTATTCATTATTGCTGTACACCAATGCACCCTCTGCCCCAAGGGTAATAATTACATGCTCAATTCCTTTTGCCTGTAGCGCAACCGCCGCTTCTATGGCTGACACATCATCTGTAACTTCAACCCCGGTTAGCATTTCAGCCTCGGTTTGGTTGGGAGTGATAACCGATATATTGCTCAACAATGCGTCGTTTAATTCAGCAGCCGGTGCAGGATTAAGAATCACTCTTTTACCCAGCTGCTTAGCCCTAGCTGCAATAAAACCAACTGTTTCAAGTGGTATTTCCAGTTGCATAAGTATTATATCAGCGGCGGCAATGGTTGCTTCAATGTTATAAAGGTCTGCCGCAAGCAAAGCCGCATTAGCGCCCGATGCAACGGCAATACAATTCTCCCCTTTTTCATCAACAGTTATCAGCGCCACGCCTGAAGGGTTTTGCGCATCTATCATCACGCCCTGTGTGTTAATACCTTCATCTTTAAACAACTGCAATGCCTGCCTGCCAAAAATATCATCACCAAGCCTGGCTATAAAGCTAACGTTGCCGCCAAGCCGTGCCGCAGCAACTGCCTGGTTAGCGCCCTTGCCACCTGCATTCATAAAAAAAGTGCCGCCTAATATAGTTTCGCCGGGTGCAGGCAGGTGCGGCGTTTTAATAACCATATCGGTATTGCTGCTACCAGCAACTATTATTGAAGCTTTATTCATAAGCAAGTATTAAAATCGTTACAGGATATGAAAATAAGCAATGCCCGTAGTGCGATGAAAATAATTCTGTTATATACTTATAATATTATACCAGCGCGTGGTAAAAATTTCCCGGCGTTACAGGAAATAAGTTAATGGATAAAACGGAATGACTCAAAAAGAATTCATATAAGGCAGCTGGCGGCCATTATATATTATCTTTGAACTTCCTTTATACAGTATACACCCGCCTTGCACAATATTGTTGAACTAAAATCTTTGATATACATGGCTTTGTTGGGCAAAATACGCAGGCAGCTAAAGCACTCATTCGACAGCATAAGAAACGAGCGGCTTAAACTTAATTTATTGCAAGCATTGCCTTTTTGGGTTGCATCCGTGCTTACGGGGCTTGCAGCAGTGTTTTACGCAAAGGTGTTTGCCATTGTTGAAGAACGCTCTCACTACATTTATCAACATAAAGCGTGGCTCTTTATTATACTGCTGCCGGTGTGCCTGCTTATTGGCAGGTGGCTGGTTATTAAGTTTGCCCCTTACTCCCGTGGCAGCGGTATACCGCAGGTTATTGCTGCCCTGGAGTTAGCAAACCCCAAACAAAACAGTAAGATAGACAAACTGCTTAATTTTCCCGTCATTATTGTTAAAATGTTGTCCAGCCTGGTTATAGTTTTAGGCGGCGGCATTGTTGGCCGGGAAGGGCCAACCATACAAATAGCCGGCTCTGTGTTCAGGCTTGTAAATAATTGGTTACCAAAATGGTGGCCCAAAATTTCAAAACGTAACATGATAAGCGCCGGCGCTGCTGCCGGCCTTGCAGCAGCTTTCAATACCCCACTAGGCGGTATTGTGTTTGCGGTGGAAGAGCTTACTAAAACCCACATCAGCTATTTTAAAACGGCCTTATTTACTGCGGTAATTATTGCAGGCTTAACGGCGCAGGGCTTTATGGGGTCGTACCTGTACCTTGGGGCTGTTTCAACAGTCGCTTCCACAGGATGGATCTTTGCAGCAGTTGCATTGGTAGCTATTATCACCGGATTGTTAGGCAGCGCAATGAGCAAGTTGATACTGGCCTTATTTGCCTGGAAAGCCGGCTTCAAAAAACAATACCAGCATATAGTGTATGTTGTTGTATGCGGTATAGTAATAGCCCTGGTTGGCGTTTATATAAGCGACAGGATGTTTTGGAGTGGAAAAGAAATAATGACCACTACCCTTTTTTCGGCTAATAAGCATGTTGCGTGGTATGTTCCCTTAATGCGCATTGCAGGGCCTGTTATGTGTTTTACTACAGGCGGCTCCGGTGGGGTTTTTGCACCGGCGCTTGCATCTGGCGCCAGCATAGGTGCGGTACTATCCGGATGGCTTCACCTGACTGATGCCAATACCAACCTTTTAATACTATGCGGCATGGTGGGTTTTCTAACAGGTGTTACGCGCACGCCTTTTACTTCCGCCATACTGGTGCTTGAAATGACTGACAGGCATAATGTTATTTTTCACCTTATGCTTGCTGGTATGCTGGCCAGTATTGTTGCAGTGATTATTGATAAACACTCCTTTTACGACCATCTTAAACTACAATACATACGGGATTTAATGAAAGAGCCCGAAATACCTTCGGGCACCGAAGTACCTGTTGCTCCTTTGCCGCATAACGACCAAAAAGCAGAAGAGTAATTATTCTTTACACAAAATAGCAGCTATTAAGCAACCTTATAGTTGTTGCAGATGTTTATAATGTATGCTGGCATAAACATTATAAAACAACGTTTGTAAAAACGCTATCTTACCATATAAATAACCTTCATTTGCTGCAACGGTCAACTATACAATTGCTCCGCTTCCCCTTTTCGTACTTCTTAATGCCCGTGTTTTGGTTTGCCCTAAGCTTTGTGCCTGTTATTAACTGGCCGCGGGCGGCTTTTATTTTCTTATTGGTGCATGTGCTTTTATACCCTGCAAGTAATGGCTATAACAGCTACATGGACCGGGATACTGAAAGCGTAGGCGGCCTTGCCAACCCTATGCAACCCACAAGGCAATTGTTTAATGTTACTGTTGTTATGGATATTGCGGGAGTTCTATTATCATTTCTTATATCAGGCGTCTTTGCAGCGTTATATATTTTCTACATTATTTGCAGCAGGTTGTACAGTTACCGCAACATACGGCTAAAAAAGTTTGCTGTTATTGGTTACTTAACGGTAATAATAAACCAGGGTGGTATTATTTTTTTTATGGTATTTTATGGCGCGTCGGCAAATTTTGCTACAAACGTCCCCTGGCCGGGTTTGGTGGCAGCATGTTTTTTAATAGGCGGCTTTTACCCCATTACACAGGTATACCAGCATAAAGCAGACGCTGCCGACGGTGTTAAAACTATTAGCCTGCTGCTGGGCAAACGCGGAACATTTATTTTTTGTGCGTGCATGTACGCCATCGCTTTTAGCCTTTTGTTTTTTTATTACAACAGTACGCGCCAAATGGGATTGTTTTTTGTACTACAGGTATTTTTTGTACCGGTAATAATATATTTTTTAAGATGGTTGGTGATGGTTTGGAAAGATGGTTCAACCGCAGATTTTAAACATACCATGCGTATGAACTGGCTGGCATCAACCTGCACCAACCTTGCATTTATAACGATACTTATACTTAAGCTTTGGCAAATATAATTTCGATAGCAACGGCCGTTCCCGCATTCTGTCACAGGCAGGATGAGATAGTAAACTTTATGTCGTCAATATACGGTATTGATGAAGTAGAGAAAAGGAAACTTAATTTCCTGTACAAACACAGCGGCATTGAAAAAAGATATTCGGTTATTGACGATTTTAGCCAGCATGCTGACACGTGGGATTTTATTCCGCCCGATGGCAGCAAGCCATTTCCGTCTATCGACGACAGGATGAGCATATTTGCGAAGGAAGCTGCCCAACTATCAATAAAAGCTGTTGCAAATTGTATTGAAGGATATATAGCGCCCGCTGAAATAACGCATTTAATAACGGTTAGCTGTACAGGAATGAGCGCCCCGGGGCTTGACCTGCAAATTGCAGAAGCTATGCAGCTATCGCCCTCAATATTTCGCACATCGGTAAATTTTATGGGCTGCTATGCAGCAGTTCATGCATTAAAGCTTGCAAAGCTTATTTGCGATTCTACGCCAAATTCAAATGTGGTTATAGTGGCAACAGAGTTGTGTACTATCCACTTCCAGGATAATTATACGCCAGACAATGCAGCCAGCAGCCTTTTGTTTGCCGACGGCAGTGCAGCGGTATTGGTTTCAAACAAAATAACATCAGCTAACGCCGTTTCGCTTAAAGGGTTTTATTCGCAGGTTGCTTATAGGGGTAAAGATGATATGGCGTGGCAATTAAGCAGCAAAGGCTTTTTAATGAAGCTAAGCGGTTACATACCACAGTTAATTGAAGAAGATATTACAACACTGGTAGATAACGCGCTGCAACATTATCAATTACAAAAAAAAGATATAACTCATTGGTGCGTTCACCCGGGAGGACGCAAGATATTAGAGGTGATAGAAAAAAAGCTGCAGTTAGAAAAAGACGACTTGTGCAGGTCCAAAAAAGTGCTGGCTGAATATGGCAACATGTCATCGCCAACCATATTATTTGTTTTAAAAGATATGCTGAAGCACCTGCCTGCCAGGGAATGCAATATTATGGGCATAGCCTTTGGACCAGGATTAACGATGGAGACATTTATAGCTGTGAAACCATGAACCTTACAAAACGCTCATACAAAAAAGAACTGCTCGACGGCAGCGATATTCCTTTTGCTGATATTAAAAGGAATATGCAGGAGCTCGATCTCATCAATACCTGGCTGGGCGGGCATGCCATTACCATAAAAGGTTTTTTGCAACTGCTGGGCGGCAGAAACTACATAACAATATGCGAAATTGGTTGCGGCGGCGGCGATAACCTTGCAGCTATAGCCCGGTGGTGTAAAACCAAAAGCATACAGTTACACTGCATTGGGATTGATATAAATGCCAATTGTATAGAAGTTGCAAAAAGCAACCAGGATTTTAACGGAAAAGCCGAATGGATGGTAAGCGATTACAGGGACATTAAGTTTGCAGCAAAACCCGACATTATATTCAGCAGCCTGTTTTGCCACCACTTTACAGACGATGAATTGAAGCAGCAGTTGCGATGGATGTACGCCAACAGCAGCGCCGGTTTTTTTATTAATGACCTTCAGCGCCACTGGCTTGCGTATTATTCCATCAAAATACTTACTGCTGTATTTTCATCATCGTACCTGGTAAAAAATGATGCCCCATTAAGCGTGGCAAGGGGTTTTAAAAAAGATGAATGGGTATCCATTTTCAAACAGGCATCCATACCTTCACATAACATCTCGTGGCAATGGGCTTTTCGCTTTTTAATTACCTGCACACATGAAAAGTAACAGCTTATACGATGTTGCCATTATTGGCGGCGGATTGGCCGGCCTTACAATGGCGATACAATGTGCCCGCGCAGGATATAACACGTTGTTACTTGAGAAAGAGGCCTACCCATTTCATAAAGTGTGCGGCGAGTACATAAGTATGGAAAGCTTTGACTTTTTGCAAGGCCTTGGTTTACCATTAAGCCAATGGAACCTGCCCCTGATTGATACCCTGAATATATCTGACGTTAAAGGCAATTTATATAACTTCAATTTGCCTTTGGGCGGTTTTGGTATAAGCCGCTACAAACTTGACACCGCACTGTATACATTCGCGCAACAAAAAGGTGTAAACGTTATAACCCAAACAAAAGTTAACAGTATAACATTCCACAACGAAGTATTTAATATAGAAACTACGGGCGAAAATTTTACTGCAAAATGTGCAGCAGGAAGCTTTGGCAAACGCAGCAATATTGATGTTAAACTGCAACGGCCATTTATACAATCAAAAGCAGCAGGGCTAAATAATTACATTGGTGTGAAATACCATATACGTTACCCGCAACCAAAAAACATCATCGCGTTGCATAACTTTAGCAATGGCTATTGCGGCATTAGTAATATTGAGGATGATAAGTGCTGCCTTTGCTATTTAACCACGGCAGCAAGCCTGCGTAAAAGCGGCAACAGCATACAACAAATGGAGCAGAATATATTAATGCAAAACCCGCATTTAAAAGCTATCTTTTCCGATGCGGAGTTTTTATATGAAGCACCATTAACCATTTCCCAAATAAGCTTTGCAAAAAAAAGCCAGGTGCAACAGCATATAATAATGGCCGGCGATGCCGCGGGTATGATAACACCTTTATGCGGCAACGGCATGAGCATGGCCATGCATGGTGGCAAACTTGCATTTGATAATATACAACAGTTTCTAACCGGGAAGATGAACAGGGCGTTAATGGAGACACAATATGCTGCACAGTGGCAGCGCCAGTTTAATAAACGGTTGTTTACCGGGCGGGTAGTTCAGCGCTTATTTGGCAACAATACAACAACGTCAGTGTTTCTTAAGCTTATGAACAAAAATGCATGGCTCGCACAAAAAATTATTTCTTCTACTCACGGCACTCCCTTCTAATCATTTATGAAGAACTTTTCGCGCAAGCCATGCTGGCCTTTGAACATTGGATATTGGATGGATTTTATGCCCTCATAGATTATTTATTCAAAACTGGTATGCATATCAACTAAAGGTTTTAAACGATGAAGATTAGTTACCGGTTGCCTTTCAAACAACAATATTTGCAACTGTTATTTTTTGAATATTAAGCACCCTTAATTTCATAAGATTGTATATAAAGCGTCCGCGCTGCACACACTGTTGTTTTTATTTATCAACAGATTATATACCGATCATTAGTTTATTTGCTTCGCCTTTTTGCCAATATTAAAAGCCCTTGATACATTAAACCCAAAGAATATATTCCCTTTGCCCCATGTGCCCGTTGTTTGTGCTATAAATACAGGATCTATCATACCCTGCGAATTGGTTACATGCAATTGAAAAACGTGGCCTCCTGTTTCAATATCAAACCCTACTGATAAGGAACTATGTACCGTCATAGACTTTACCTGTCCTTCGGGTAAATAATCATATTCTGCATTTAGGCTTGTTCTGCGTGTAAGCTTTATCCTGCCACCGGCGCTAACCGCGAAAACATTGTTTTTATCACTTGTTGTTGGCACAAGGTTATAATGCAACCATATAGGTGTTAGCTGTATAGAAAGGTCGCGGCTAAACTTTCGCGCGAGCAATAGCTCTGCAGCATAGCTTGTGCGATAAGAAGTATTCAGGTAAGGTTTATCATCATACTTAAGCGTTTTGTAGTAAATGCCGCCAAACAAGTCAGCTGTAATGGGCATACTGTTATCTTCAGTTTGCCTAAGCGCTTTATATTTAATAGTTCCGTCAAATGTCTTTTCAAAAGTGCTTCTTCCAACACCTATTGAAAGGCGGTCTGTTATACCATAATCAAAGCCAAAACGCATGGTGGCGTTATCAAGCCCAAACAACTGGTAGCCACCATCGCTTAACTGCCCAAACCTGTGCATTATCCAAAAAAGTAATGCCTGTTTTGCCGGCGCCTCGATTGATTGAATATTGATAATATGTGTTCCCTTAAACGTACCTGTAACTGGCACATGTTTTTTTGTAGCAGACATTGAGTCATCCAGCATCTTTAACAACGATGTGTCCTGCGCTTTTGTGGCGCTTAAGCAAGCTACCAGTATAGCAGTAATAATAATCCTGTATGTGCGCATCTTTATTAGTTTCGGGGTTTGCAATTTGCGGTAATATTCACATCCATTTGCTCAGCAATTTTATTACGTACAAGACTGGGTATAGCAATGTTAAAATCGCCCGGCGTTACCTTGAATGAAGCCTTGCCTGTTAATATATTATTCGACATGTTAAGTGTAGCCGTAGCTGTAAAAGGCTTTGATACTCCATGCAATGTTAGCGTACCGGTAACATGCACAGTAATATCACCTCCTTTGCTAAGGTCAATATTATCGCTGTAAGTACCGGTAAATGTAGCCTTGGGGTATTTATCGCTTTCAACATAGTTTTCATTAAAATGCTCCTGCATCAGTTCCTTCGTAAATACAAACCCGTTTAGCAGCATGCTGAATGCGAGCTTTTTATTTGCAACATCAATTACAGCAAAAACCTGGTTATTCTCAGCCTTTATATCTTCCAAAGATGTTTTGGAGTAAAACCCTGCAAACCCTGTTGTGGTTACATACTGCTGTGCGTGCAGGGTTTGCATAGCTGCCAATAATAATATGGCCATTAAAATGTTCTTCTTCATGATTTTTGTTTTTGTGTTTATTATTTGGTTAGCATAAAACAATATGGATTGTGTACGGTAAAAACTTTTGCTATATGCATGACAGTAAGGCCTTTCATGCATAACAGTGCATCAATGCTCATATAAATATTATCTGCAGGTTTGTATTTTTTAGTTATCTGGCGCGCCTTCATTTATCCATGCCTTAATTTTGGCAATATCACAATCAGATAATTTGCCGCCATCAAAAGGCATGGGCACGTACCCCGGCGCATGCGTTATAGCGCCAATTAAATTACCATTACTAACCTGCGTGGCAACATTGGCATAACCATCAAGGCTTACGCCCCCATTAACTATGCCGTTTGCATGGCAGCTATAACAGTTCGCTTTTAATATAGGCAATACATCCAGCGAGTATTGCATACCTGTAGTGTCACACACAGTACCACCGCCCTGCGCCTTTAAAACATCTTCACTTTGTTTTGTACACGATGCTGCAATGCCAACAACAATTATTGCAGCACCAATGCACAGCTTCCACTTGTTTTGTTTACCAATATTTTGCATTATCACTCTAATTATTTAATTACACAATCAACAAGGTTCACATCCATTAAGTACCCTGAGCATTTACCTTTAATAACTACCTGCGCGGCCTTATGCAATACAGAAAAAACCTCCGTGCTATCCAATGCCATCTGGCAATTTACATTTCCCATTTGCCCGGTGCTTAGTAATACTACCGGCCTTCTATTACTCATGGTTATGTCCTGTACAACGCCTTTCACCTCAAGCACCTTGTTCATAAAGTTCTTGTTAGCGCCTGCCTCATCATTTGCATACGCTTTATACAAGCTATCAGCCGTAAGCGATGCATCAGTGTTCTTGTTGCCAGCATTTGCGTGTGGCTTATTATACAGGTATAGGCCCCAGGCCAACGCCAGTAAAAGGCATAGTATTACCAGTGACAAAATGGTTTGTCTTTTTTTCATCTTCAATAAATTTTACGCTTTTAGGGTATTCTGCGTGTTAAGCCAATAAATAATCCTGTGCTGGTAAGCGATAAATTTCCTGTTCCAACGCCTGATACCGGCACTTTCATGAAAGGTTCAATTCTTAAGTTTGTTTTTGTTCCCAGGCTTCTTTCATAACCCAACCCCAGGTTAGCTATGGAGAACCAGTTTTTTACATGGTTATTATATGCAAGGCCTGTTTTGTACGATGTTCCCCAGGCACTTAGATCGTAAGCATAATATTCGCGCCCCATTAAGTAAGACGACATTCCCGCAACTGCATACCACCGGTTTTTATTTTTTGCTAAGAATACGTACTTTATGTTTAAAGGTATCTCAATCATTTTACAGTCGCCATCTATTGAGTTAACACTTACCTCGGGATTTTGCGCAAAGTATTTTATCTTGCTTTTATCAAAGTAGCTTCCGTTCGTATAGTAATTCTTGCTGTCAAACAAAACGCCTGTTTCCACACTAAGATGTTTGTTAAACTGGTAGCCCAGTAAAAGGCCTGCATTAACACCTGCCGGTGATATTTTTTGCCCGTGAATAAAGCTTATATCAGGCGAAGCCATAAGGCCTGCATAAAAAAAGTGTTCCTGTTGTTTTTTTACCTTATTATCTTTTTTATCACTTTTCTTATTCGCTTCGGTCACCGGCTCTCCTGCCGTATTGTTTGCGTCGCTGCTACTATTTAGTGATGCTGGACTATCTTCTTTTTTATCGCCAATCTGCCCATTATTTGTTGACAACACCGCACCAGGCTCAGCAGGTTTGTTGTTACCCCCTGTTTTCGCAGTTAAACCAAAACCAGTGTTTGGCACTAATCCAACGGCTGTTTTTGTTTCAGCCGCTTCGCTGCCGGTATTTTTGCCAACAGCAGCACCACCTGTTTTTATCTGCAATTGCTGCTTAGTTCTAAAACCTGTATTGTTGGCAGCAAAAGTTGTTGCTTTGTTTGCCGCCTGCTTTGCAGCATCCGCACTTACCGCGCCCGTTTCTGCCTTATTTAAATTTACAGTTGCCGTATTACCAGTACTTGCTGCTGGCTGTTGGTCACTATTGCTTTTTGTTGGTTCAGCATTGCCGGCTGGTTGTTTGTTATCTCCCTTCGAAACATCTTTGTTTACTGCCGCCTGTTCCTTTTTCACCGTTGTTTTACTTTCCATATTGTTCCACACGTTATGAGCAAACCAGCCCAGCGGAATTAGCAACAGCCAAAGTAAGTTTAGCCAGCGTTTTTTATGTTCATTTCCGGATGGTGTGGGCGGGGCTGATCTGCCATTTCCGTGCACGGCTTCATACACATCATCCCATGCAGCGGCCTTCTCAGTATCTATCTGATACTTTTCAGCCGCTTCGCGGAACAATTCTTCTATATCGTCACTTTTCATGTAAAACATAAAACGTTCCCATTCTCGTCCTTTACAAGGAATTTTTGTAAAAATGTTTTGGCTTTTGCAAGGTTAGACTTTGATGTACCCACCGAAATACCCAGCATTTTCGCAATCTCAGGGTGGGTGTAGCCATCTATAACATGCAGGTTAAATACCACCCTGTATGCAGGGCTTAGTTTTCTTACAAGGCTTATTAATTCCTTGTACGCCATATTATTCTCGCCCGTGGCTCCTGTATCTTTTTTATTCCAGGCCTCGTCCGGCAAAACAACATGTTCCGGCACAAGACTTTCACGAAGCATAAAATCTATTGATGTATTAATTACTATCCTCTTCATCCATCCCAGCAGCATTACTTCCACGTTGTTCCTGTCCCTTATCTCGTAGGTTTTAAACGCCCTGAACATTTTTATAAATCCATCATTAGCGGCGTGGGCAGCATTATCGTACGAGTGCACATAACGAAAAGCCGTTTTTAAAGCAAAGCCAAGGTACCTGTCATATATTATCTTTTGACACCTTGGGTCATTCTCTGCGCATCCTTTTATTATCGTTACGAGATCAGTCAATTTTGCAAGGGTTAATTTACAATCAGTATTATGTAGAGAAACCTGAATTTACTATAAAAGGTTGCCTGCCCGGCAATTTTTTTGGGTGAGGTTTAAGAAGAAGCTGCTACAATTAACGCAAGGCTCCCAACTCCGTTCGTTACCCCTTAAACGCCTTAACCGTTCTTTTTTGTTTCGGCCCGATATATTGTATAAAGTACACGCCTTTGGCCAGGGAAGCCGTATTATTAAACCGCGCTTTATATATGCCGTTTTGAACAACGCTTAACTGTTGAGAAGCTATTATTTTACCGTTAACATCAACCACCCTTACCCGCACATTGCCAGTTTCCGGCGCTTTTATATATAACATAACCTGGTTAGTGAAAGGCGTTGGTATTACAGTAAGCCAGTCGCTTAAAGCATCGCTGTTTTTCTCCAGCGTTATGCTTCTTGTTGTGGCGCTGTCGCTATAGGTCATCAAAAAGTTACCCCCTAACAAGGCGCCAAGGCCGGTGAACACTGTATCGTATATTTCCTGCTGCTGCGTAGTTAACTTAATAACAGCAACCACATTACCGTTGTCGTCTTTTAATGTTAATGTTACAGGGCCATCAACCTGTCCTGTCAATTTTACATGTATCGTATCGGCGAACGGGTTTGGCGCCGCAAACAACCAATCGCCGTACAGCGAATCATTTTGTCTTTTCTTTAAGATCAAGTATGCCTTTTTCATGTTAGGTATGCCGTAGCCATACCTGTCGTCAGGGTTGTTGTACCTGTCTGCACTTTTATATACCGCATCCAGTATCGTCATATTATTAAACTGCGGAAAGGCCTGCCACAAACAGGCGATAAGGCCATTAATATTAGGATTACTGAATGATGTACCATATCCTAAAACAGGCAGCCCGGCAGGGCTAAATACTGTTGTGCCAAAACCAACCGAAGCAATGTTTGGCTTTACCTTGCCTGGGTAGCCATAACTGCTGAAGCCTGCAATATTACCTGCCGTATCAACGGCACCAACGCTACAAACGCTGTCGCCGTCCGCAGGAAAAATAATATACTTCCACGCATTATTGCCCTCGTTGCCTGCGCTGTTAGTAACTATTATTCCTTTTTTAGCAGCATATTCTGCACCCCGTGTAACCATGGTACTGTTTTGGTAAAAGTCAGCATAAGTATGGTCAAACATAGGGTCATCAAACTGGTAATACCCAAGCGATGAGGTTATCATGTCTGCACCGGCGCTGTCAGCATATTCAGCGGCTGCAACCCAGTTATGCTCTTCAATAGGGTACTCGGTTGCGGCATGTTCGCTTCTCAATAACCAAAAGTTTGCTTTTGGCGCCGTGCCAACCATAACACCAGGTATATTAGCGGCAATAGTGCTAAGGCATTCCATGCCGTGTGTATCATCTTCAATTACGCTGTTATCGTAATCCACAAAATCTTTAACGCCCAGCACCTGGTTGTTTAGCAAAATGCTGTCAAAAGCGGCCAGGGTTGTGTAATGGTAAAAGCCGGCATCAAGCACAGCTATCGTCATGCCCTGTCCCGTATATCCTTTATTATGAAGAAATTCACCGTTATGAATATGTATTTGGGCATACGATGATGCGTAGTTTAGCGTATCGCCTGTTACGCCGTATGGCGATGCCGGTGATTGCCCCTGTGTTAACTCGTAAAAAAATTTATCTCTTACCGCGCCCCTTACCCGCCCAATAAGGTTTCCTATAACCTTTGATGCTTTTACAAAGGGCAGCGTGTTAATAGAATCTATTACAGAAGCGTCAGTAGTGTATACCAGTATATCATTCAACCATCTTGATTGTATAAGCAGGCTTACATTTCCCTTTGCCAACACGGCCTGTATATAACCAGGGTTAACAGGCATGTCGGTACTGTCAACAGGTATGTTATATTTTCCCCTTCGGGCGATGGCTTTGGCTGAAAGGAAGGCCGACGGGTTTGAAAGACTATAAGGTGAATTGTTTTTGTCAGTGAACTGAATGATGTATTTGTTGTAAGGCTGCGCATGCAAAGCAGGTGTAAGAAACAACAGTATAACTAATGGTAAAAATATTTTCATCGGCTGGCGGTTACCTTATATCAATCAAATTTAGTTTTAACCCGTAACTGTCCGGCTGGTATTGCGATGGCTGTGGGTTTGGCTGCCAGGTCCAGTGTAAAAACTCCTTGTATATAAGGCCAACACCTTTTCCATATACCTCCAGCGAGTAATTTCTTTGCTGGTAAACACTGGGGTCAAAATCTCCGGGCGGCGATGTTTCGTCAACCTGCAAAACGGTAATAGTGCTGTCAATAGCGCCTTTTATTACCGTATAAGGTTTATTTACATTTTGGTATGTGTACGTCCACCCGTCCATATACTGGTAATTGCTGGTGGCTGATTTGGTATCGATATACGAATTGCCATTCCAGGTATACCCTTCCGTAACAGGCTCTGTAAGCGATATAAACCGCAGGTTATTATCGTCAACAGTTTCAACAGCGTTTGTAGTGGGCGTTATATAGTAAGTGCTTAACGGCTGCCATGGCCCGGCGTTTAATGTATCGGTAATAAAACGGTATACAGTATATGAAAGCCTGCCGGTGTTATCAGTAAAGCTTGATGCAATACTGTCTTTAACCAGGTAAGTATTTACCACCAGTTGCGTGCCCGATGGGTCAATAATGGTTGAATCAAGGTGGTATAATAATATCTTCCCTGCTTGCAGGGCTGTGTAGTCGGCCAGTTTTGGTAAGTTAAGTTGATCCGTTTGCTTTTTACAGCCTGCCAGGCAAACTATACAAAGCAGCATAATGCAGTTGCCAATATCTCTCCGCAGTTTTTTCATTCCGGCTAAAATTAATACGTTTGGCATTAACCGCCTATAGTATGGCAATTAAAAAGCCCATAAAAGCATAACGCCTTTTATGGGCTTTTATTATGCAACCAAATTTTGTTAATTGATTATCTTGTATTTATACGTTGTTTTACCCACCGTTACATTAAGTATGTACATGCCTTTTGGCAACGACGCAGCCGGAATTGTTACCGTATTTTGCCCTGTTGCCAGCACCTGGTCTGGCGCGGTGGCAACCCGGCGGCCCAGCATATCATAAATACCACCCTGCATTTTTTGGGCATAAGGTGTATTTACCTGTAACTGTATGGCATTTTTAAACGGATTGGTTACTTTAATATCTACTGCACCAGCCAAAGGTTCAATAGTTAGCACGTTTGAGTATATTGACTTGCCATCGCTGTTGGTTTGTTTTAACCTGTAATACAGTATTGTATTGGCAGACAGCGCATTTGCATCAGTAAATGAATAACTATGGTCGGCATTTGAATTGGTTGCCGCCACCGTACCAGCAGCTTCAAACCGGTAATCAGTTCCTGTGGCCCTTTCAACTGTATAGCTGCTCATATTGTATTCCTGTGCTACTTTCCAGTTCAGCACTACATTTTTGTTTTTGCCTTCCACATCAAACGACAGCAGGTGCACCGGCAGGGAACCGCAGGTAAGCCCGGCACTTAAAAATGGGTGGATATATAACGCTGCATCATGGGTACTGTAGTTATCAGGAAACGAAGCCCATGCCGTTGCAGTTGCCGATGTATAATATCTCTCCCACGCCCCTGTACCCTGGTCTATAACTGAGCTGTAGATCGCCAGTGTATCTGATGGGGTTTTAAACCACTCAAGGTTACTAAGATCAACCGAAACAAAAAACTTTTTTGAGGCAGGTAAAGTTATGGCAGGGCTAAAAATAATATCAGTATAGTTGCCCGCTGTTACATCATCAGAAATGGTTTTCATGGTAACATTAGCAGTGCCTAACAGCTTTTTAGGAACGCCTGTTGTACCATCATATACATGTATTGGAATTACCACATCAGGGTTAGAAGAATAAGCTATACCAAAACCTACATACGCTTCTGTAATATAATTGTCACTGGTTGAAGATGCGTCAAAATACTGCGCCTTTTCAACATCATCATAAAAATTTGTACCGGTAATAAAACCGCTGTCAATGGGTGCTTTTGAATCATAAGTGTAAAGCTTTGGCGCACCCCATGCTGCAGGAACCGGGAAGTTTAACTTATCACAGGCAGCAGCAACACCGTTTTGCGGAAATGTAAGGTGGTTAATTTTTACACGCCGCGTTTCGTGCGGTAACGCCTGTTTTTTTTGCGCCTGTACCAAAAATGCCGTTAATACCAAATAGCATACTAAGTAAAGTTTTTTCATACCGGGGTTATTTGAATTTATAAATAAATATGCTGCTGCCACAAGGCTGGTTACTTGCTGTTACAAATTTGTTTCCAGGGGGAACAACCATAAAAGCAGGTTTACTGCAATCTATTGCCGGTTAGCCTGTTATACCCGCAGGGGCTCAATTTTAGCTTTATGGAAGGGTAAACTAAAAAAACATGAAACCCGTTCTAAATATAGGCGTTTTTAACAGAAACTTTACAAATACGCAGAAAAATTTTATACCAGCGAGCCGTACTGAATTATGCCGCCGCCAATAACTTCGTCGCCATCGTAAAATACAGCGCTTTGGCCGGGTGCAATACTTTTTACATTACCGTAAAAATGAACTTTAATACCATTGTCGCTTACATACATATTGCACAGGGCGCCCTTGTCTTTATACCTTATTTTGGCAAAAGCTTCCATTCCGTCAGTAATACCGCTATACTTTATCCAGTTCATTTTAACTACCTGCATTTCGTTACGGGCAAGGTCGTCCTCTTCACCCAAAACAACTGTATTGGTGGCAGGGTCAATTGCGGTAACATACGCCGGCTTGCCCAACGCTATGTCAAGCCCTTTGCGCTGGCCTACAGTGTAAAAAGGGTAGCCTTTGTGGTTGCCGAGTTTTTTGCCGGTTTTGTCAACAAACCAGCCGCCTGCAACTTCCTCTTCCAAACCATCTACCCGGCGCTTTAAAAACCCGCGGTAGTCGTTGTCTGGAACAAAGCATATTTCATAGCTTTCACTTTTTTTGGCCAGTTCCGGGTAACCAAAATCTTCGGCCATTTGCCTTATTTCGGTTTTACGGTATTTGCCCAATGGCATTATGGTACGGCTTAGCAGTTCCTGGTCAAGCCCCCACAAAACATAGCTTTGGTCTTTTGTTTCGTCCAGCCCTTTGCTAATAACGTACCTGCCGTTTTCGGCTTTATAAACATTGGCATAATGGCCGGTTGCAATAAAATCGCACCCCAGCGCATTGGCCCTTTTAAGCAGGGCGCGCCACTTAATATGCGTATTACACATAACGCAGGGGTTGGGGGTACGCCCCGCCAGGTATTCTTCCACAAAGTTGTCAATCACAAAATCGCCAAACTCTTCCCTTATATCCAGTATAAAATGCGGAAAACCATGCTGCACGGCAGCCTGCCTCGCATCGTTAAAGCTGTCAATATTACAGCAGCCGGTTTCTTTATGTCCGCCGCCGCTGGTGGCATAGTCCCAGGTTTTCATGGTAATACCCACAACTTCATACCCTTCATGGTGCAACATAAGTGCAACTACGGTGCTGTCAACACCGCCGCTCATTGCCACCAAAACTTTACCCTTACTGCTCATAACTTAATACCCTATTTTTTGCAAAGATACGTTTTACCTTAAGCCATTAATAATGCCCCGGCTGGCCGCCGGCATTTTACCCAAATTTTCCCGAAATCACCAACCCTAAACCCTGTATCGCCGGCCTTTTTGGAAGAAGATTCATACAAGTACGCATGCAAAAGGAGGAAAAAGGAGGAAGGCGCGTTTAGCTATAACTAATTTATTATCAACAAATTAAACATTCTATTCTATTCGAAAAATGCATTTTCATTCCGCAATTCAAACCGGCTTTCATCCTCCCGCAGTTCCCAATCAACATCCATACAAACTACCCACCTTTTAAAAATCCTGCTTATCCTAAGCGCTGCAGCGTACGCGTTCCATCATCCGTGCCTTCCTGCGCAGGTTGGGATGCAAAAGGAGGAAAAAGGATGACTGTTTATTTCTGCGTTACTATTTGGTTATCAACAAATTAAACAGGATTTCATATCAAAAAAACGCATTTTCACGCTATAATTCAAATTGGTTTCGGCCCTGACCTCCGCTATCTAAACCATCTACTCAAATATAACAAAAACTGGGCATAATTAAGCCTGCCGCCGGTTATTTTTTAAGCAAGTACTGCCTGCTAAATTGCCCAAACACTTAAAACAATTGGTTAAAATGCTGCCGCCAAACAGGTGTAAACCACTTATTTAACCGGTTTGCAGCAAGCCAAAAAAATATACAATCATTAATTTTTTTCTTATATTGCTACACTTATAACGATTAAAATTGCCAATATGATTAAATTACAAGTAATCGGTAACCTGGGAAAAGACTGCGTGGTAAATACGGTAAATGGAAAAAGTGTAATAAATTTTAGTGTGGCACATACCGAAAAATTCCGCGACAGCATGGGTAACCAGAAGGACAGGACCATTTGGGTTGAATGCGCTTATTGGACTGATAAAGTGGGCATTACACCCTATCTTAAAAAAGGTTCGCAGGTTTACGTTGAAGGAACGCCCGATGTGCGCACCTACCAAACGCAAGACGGCAGGCAGGGCGCCGCACTTAGCCTGCGCATTTCAAACGTTCAGCTATTGGGCAGCAAAAGCAACGGGGAAGGCGGAAACGGGGAACATAGTTCGTCGCCATCGTCTTACGGCCAATCGTCGCAGGGCTATCATTCACCATCACATGCGCCCGCTGCACCGGCAGAAGTTACAGAATCATCAGACGATCTGCCGTTTTAGCGGCCTTCTATAATGTTAAAAAAGGACGGTATTTTGCACTGTCCTTTTTTTATGCCCCATAGAAGCTGTTTAAAAACGGTTTAATGGCGCTTGTAAAACATAAAAAGGAACTTTGCCCGAAGTGTCGGGCTAAAGTCAAAGTATATCCTCAATGTGAAATTTAAACAGCTTCTTCGTTTATGAGAAAAATTATAACCCCCTTACTAATATTCTTTTCAACACACAGCTTTGCCCAAACATATACCACCCGGGTTTTGGTGGCAGGTGGTACAACCGGCGGCACAGCAGCGGCCATACAATGTGCCCGGCAGGGCGTGCAAACAATAATTGTTGAGCCTACCCCTATGCTGGGCGGCATGCTTACAGCAGCGGCCGTTAGCTGTACCGATGGCAACGACTTGTTGCACAGCGGCATGTGGCAGCAGTTTAGAGAGGCCTTGTATAAACATTACGGCAAGCGCGACCTTGCGAGCGGCTGGGTAAGCGAAACTTGTTTTGAGCCCCACGTGGCAGACAGCATTTTTAAAGCCTGGGCAGCAGCCGAAAAAAATCTGAAGGTGCTATATGGCTGGTATTTTGACCATGCGCTTAAACAGGGCGACAAAGTAACAGGTGCAGTGTTCATAAACACAAAAGGGCAAACCATAACCGTTAATGCAGCTATTGTGATTGACGCTACCGAATTAGGCGATGTGTTTGCTGACGCTGGCGCAGGTTATGATTTAGGAATGGAAGACCCGCAATACAGCGGCGAGAAAGAAGCGCCGGGCAAATACGATATTATACAGGATATTACCTATGCGGCGGTGTTAAGGGATTTTGGCGCCGGCGCAGATAAAACCATACCCAAACCGGCCGGTTATAACGAGGCGCTGTATTATTGCAGCACCAGCAATGCGCCATGCACTGCAAAACCTTACCCCATGAACACACAAGAGGTGCTTAACTACGGCAGGCTAACAGGGTTAGATGCCCTGCACCCAAAATACATGCTTAACTGGCCAAAGAACGGCAACGACTATTACATAAACGTGGTGGAGATGAAACCTATTGACCGCGCTGCTGCCTGCAACAAAGCCATACAACACACATTAGGCTTTATCTATTTTTTACAAACAAAGCTGGGTTTTAAAAATATTGGTTTGGCCGATGACGAAGTAAACAACGGCCTTGCATTCATCCCCTACAACCGCGAAGGCCGCAGGGTTAAAGGTATGGTACGCTTTAGCCTTACCCATATAAACAGGCCATATGATTATACTTTATACCGCACAGGCATCGCCGTTGGCGATTACCCGGTTGACCACCACCACAATGCATATACAGGCAAAATACCGCCTATACCGTTTCCTAAAATACCGGCATTTAATATACCATTAGGCTCGCTGATACCAAAAGATGTTGATGGGTTGATAGTATGCGAAAAAGGTATATCAGTAAGCAACCTTGCCAATGGCTGCACCCGCCTGCAACCGGTAGTAATGTTAACAGGGCAGGCAGCAGGTATTGTTGCAGCACAATGCACTAACAACAGCATACAACCCAAAAGTTTGGATGTAAGAAGTGTTCAGCGCGAATTACTGAAAAACAAGTGTTACCTGATGCCCTTTTGCGATGTACAGCCCGAAGACAGCGCCTGGGCGCCAATACAACGCATAGCTGTAACCGGTATAATTAAAGGTGTGGGCAAAGCAGAAGGCTGGGAAAACAAAATGTTTTTTTACCCGGACAGCCTTGCTGAAGGCATTGCAATAAAAAATTGTTACAATTATTTTTCAGCTAAAGATTTTTCAATAAAGGCCGGAAGGTATGTTGATTTGGGCGATGTTGAAAACCTTATTACTGATGTTGCCACACTCTCAGATAAAAATTTCAACCCAAAAAAAAATAAAGCCGAACAAGGTTATAAGCTACAAATTTCTGCGATGGATTTTGAGAAACTTGGCTTAACAAATTTTGACCGTAACAGGCATTTAACAAACAAAGAATTGGCCGTTATTATTGACCATTTTTTGCGCCCGTTTGATGTGGTGGGAGTGGATATAGAAGGCAACAATGCTATTTATTCACCGCTCTGATAACACTGTCCTAAACCCACAATCTTGCAGAATATAGGTTAGCCCGAAGGGGCGCAATCTGTCAGCGATGGGTGAAGCCCATCGGTACATAACCATGTTTATTCTTTGAAGCCCCGAAGGGGCGCAATCCGTTAGCGATGGGTGAAGCCCATCGATATGCAAGCAAGTTCATTCCTTGAAGCCCCGAAGGGGCGCAATCTGTCAGCGATCGGTGAAGCCCATCGGTACATAACCATGTTTATTCTTTGAAGCCCCGAAGGGGCGCAATCTGTCAGCGATCGGTGAAGCCCATCGGTACATAACCATGTTTATTCTTTGCAGCCCCGAAGGGGCGCAATCTGTCAGCGATCGGTGAAGCCCATCGGTACATAACCATGTTTATTCTTTGCAGCCCCGAAGGGGCGCAATCTGTCAGCGATGGGTGAAGCCCATCGGTACATAACCATGTTTATTCTTTGAAGCCCCGAAGGGGCGCAATC